>Ga0315899_10005594_pt1 | contig 13557 bp, 11 predicted proteins | sample LakEriMetagenome_2_FD_203518 | JGI IMG/M metagenome (GOLD analysis project Ga0315899, IMG submission 203518) | Freshwater fungal communities from buoy surface, Lake Erie, Ohio, United States - Buoy 4 MA112 | ecosystem: Environmental > Aquatic > Freshwater > Lake | place: USA: Lake Erie, Ohio...
GTCAGCACAAAAAAGAGGGAAAACAAAAAAAACCAGATTCTGAAAACGTGAAAACGACTTTTTTTAAAAAAAAACCGGCGACGAAGATTCCTTTAAAGAATGCTCGTTTGCATTTGCACTTTTCGGTGTGGAATGGGGTCTAAGTATGGTGTGGTGGTGGTGATGATGATGATTTGTACTACTTGGGAAAACACCATACTGGAGTCCCTTTTTGTACAATCATCAAGTGAAAGCGACAGAGCACGGGCGCGCCGGTAGCTGGCGACGAGCGCGTTGTGCCTACTGACTCTGAGCTGGCTGTAGCCGGCGGTGGCGCAGGCAAGCGGCGGAGGAGCAGAGAGGCAGACGCAGCGGGAGGCGCCTACCACAAAAAAACTGCGCAGTGTCTGCCCGCACAACCGCCTGAGGAGCTCCCTCCCTCCCTTCCTACCATTCTCTCCGTCCCTCTCGCGCGGAAGTGTGTGCGCACACTTTTTCTCCCTGCCTCCCTCCCTCCCCTTCTTTCTGTCTCCCTCTCTTCCGCCTTGCAACGATGGCAGCTGCGATTGCGGTGGTCGTCAGCTCCGATTTGGGGGCTGAGGTTGAGGGCGAAGTCGGAGCCTCCGTTGCCGAAGGACACCAAGCCTGGGCTGTGGATACAAAGGACATGCCCTCAACTTCAGCCCCCAACTTCCCTTTTAGCAAGAGAAACAAGAGAAACCAAAGTGATCCCCGTGTCTTGTGTTTGTCGCCGCGTACACCCGAGGAGGCGATCGCACTGCGAGACGCCCGACAGTACTCACGACGTGCAGCGTCTCGTAACGGCGAGGCCTTGGTCATTGTCACCCGGGAGCAACAGGTGTTACTTTTGAAATGTGCGAACTTTCACTCGCTGCCTTCCACACACACACACACACACACACACACACACAGCTGGAGGCCACCAAGTGGCCTGTAAGCCATCTCTACCGTGGGGACGTAACGCTTGAGGTCACCACCCCTGGGGACCGAAAGGAAGAAGTCTCAAATGTGGATGTTGCTATACCGGCTTTTGTCATTGGGGAGGGGATGGGCACCTGGGGAGGAGATGGATCTGCTCTAGATTCATGCAGAACTTCTTTGGCAAATGAGGTGAGTAGTGGGAGAGTGCTGTTTGTTGGTACTCAAAGTCAGTAACAACTACGCCCGCATTCACGCAGCCCAGGTTCTGTCCGCGTGAGAAAGTCGTGTCCAAATAAACACGCACATGCGCACTCTTGCTTGGTGCTCGCCTCCCTCAAACAATTTGATGCGGTCTTCCTGATGGCAGAGAGTGATTGTCGAGAAGGATGCTGAGCACACTGATCTCGCCCGCCAGGTCTCTTCTGCCTATGCTGCACGCATGCTGGTCACATGCATGTGTATGAAAATAGGGGTCTCATGCATGTGTATGAAAATAGTGGTCTCTGGCGCAAATCCCCACTCCCCCAAACCAAATCCCCAAATCCCAAAAATCTATAAAAAAAAGATCTCTTATCAGTCTCATCATAATTTTAAACGAGTTCAAATATAATATAATGGCTTACCATTTCCGTAAGGGTGTTTTTTAAAAATAATTTATTTTTCTTTTTTTATCTACTTACGCTACTTACGCTACTTACGCCACTTACGCTGCTTCTTCGTTTCTCCAATGTCCGTATGCTCTTGATGATGTTTTATTAAACCACACTCTTTTATCATCTTTGTTTGATAGGGCGAGTTTGTCTTAGAGCCGTTAGTTAACTAAAGCCTCAACTCTTTTATCATCTTTGTTTGATAGGGCGAGTTTATTTTGTGATAGCGAGTAGTTCATCATCTTAACCGTTCTATTCGCGTTTATTTTTACATTTTTAGGTTTATCATTTAGAACGCAATTTTTATCATCATCAAATCTAGTATTTTTCTTCACTACAACTTTGTTAACACGCCCTTTGCTTTCTTGACTACAAAGCTACGCTCATTCCTATTTTTTTGGATTTTTTTTTAAAAAAAACTCAAAAAAAATTAGGAGGGGTTGTGTCTTCGACTTTGTTAACACGCCCTTTGCTTTCTTGACTACATCGTTTTTAGTTTTGAATGTAGAACATCTAGTTCTGATACCAACAAATGATTCTATCACCTATAGAGAACACATTCTATCTATAGAGAACACATTCTATCTTGCTATTGATACCAACAAATGATTCTATCACTTCATCAGGACTTTCATCTTCAAACTTTCCAATCACTATTTTATTTTCTCCATCATATAAACCGCTTTCTTTTGAATATTCACTCATATCATAATGTTCTTTCATACCCTCAATATCTTCATGAAAATCTTCTGTTTTAATTTCATAAACAAAACTACATTCAGCCATCACCCAGTGTTTGAGAGTGCGCGTGGCGCACACGAAGTAGCGCAGTATTCGTATCACGAGCTAGATGATATCACGATGATGCTACGTGTGCGCCATGCTCATCCTCATGGACACGCTGTTGTTGCACAAAGTCCAATATCGCTCAGGATGATTGCAGGAATCAGCCGTGCTGCACCCGCCTCTGACGCGTGCGACTGCGGCAGCCGTTAATTGATCGTTTACAGCTGGAACTCGACTTGATGCGCGGGCTACGGCTGTTCTTTCTTTGCGCCCTCATGTTTGGTCTCGTCATTCACGCGGCCCACCTTGAGAAGCGCTCATCGCAGCGGCTCGGTCTGCTAAACACTTACAAGAGCATCTTCTTGCTCAACGATGAAGACCTGTACAACAAAAAGACATCTGATGACTTTTTCTCCTACCTGCTCGAGCTCTCGAAGCGAGCTCGCTTGCTGCAGCCGTTGTCGTCCGAGTACTTCATCGAGGAGACGGGCGAGATGAAGATTATGCAGGGGGTAAGAAAATTCCTTGAGGAAGAGACCGTCGAGATAGAGGGCCTAGAGCCCGCCGTCGACTCGGCCGCCTTTACCTTCATGGCATGGGTCCGGCTGAAGCGCGGGGGGGGGGCAAATGTGATCAGGAAGCCGCTCGGCAAACATGCGGAAGACAAGCCTTTCTCGTGCTGGGGCTGGTACGTGGGCGCACCGGCGGAGCGCTTCGACTTCGGCGCTCACGACTTCCGTGGAGGCACGTCCGAGACTGCAATGCAGGAGTCGATGTCGGGGGACTCTACGGTGGCCGCAGATGGCAGGTAGCCTAAACTTAAAACCCTTAATCCTGAATGGTGGTCGCGGATGGGAGGTGCAACTTGGTGGCTGTCCTTAACAACCAACCATCCTTGAGCCGAAAAAACATAAACCCTGAACCCTGAACCCTAACCCGGATGGCACCGGATGGCAGGTGGCACATGATGGCTGTCGTGGCCAACCAAACGTCGCTGAGCTTTTACACAGATGCCAAGCTGCAAAAAACAGTGCCCCTGCGGCGTCCTGTGACTGACTGTACAGGACGTGCGCTGATAATCGGTGCGCCAGACGTGCCGCGCCTGGGTGAGATTACGTTTTTCCCGCGGCAGGTCTCGGTGGCTGAAATGGATGAGATATCTCGAAATGCATTCACATTTGAATCGCTGGCGGCGGGTAAATTGCCGTTCCAGCCAGAGAAGACGCCCTTTGACGCGGCCCATGCCATTCTGGCCAACGAATTCGCCCAGGCAAAGACTGAGCGCGAGAAAGTCATGCAAGAAATGCACTTGGAAAATGTATTCACTCGGATGGAGACAAACTCGGTGGCCAATCCGCCGATCAACGCTTACCAGGACCTATCGCAACGAGCTCGCATTACAGTGCCCGCCGTCCCGAACTGCAAACCTGTACCGGTTTTTGGAGTCCGGACCTCTTGCCACATGATCAAGGGTATGGTTGTTGAAACATCTCCCGAAACTGGCGACAAGGAGTACATGAACATGGTCCCCCCGGCGTCTCGTCCCGCGGGGCTGGGCGGCAGGGACAAGCTGCTGCTCGACCACAACAGGGAGAAGCAGTATCTGAGCTACGACTCCACGGAGTTTCCATCGTTCTGCAATAAGTCTGCCACCATTAGTATGTGGATCGAAAACTGGGATGACGGTGCGCGCTCGGCTCTCATTTCGCGCTACGTAAACGGCACAAGCAAACGCAACAGGGGAGCATGGTTCTATCAAATCGACGTGGAACCGTCTGGTGGGACAAGGTGCTGCATAGGTCAAATCCCCGCGGAGGACAAGGTTGCATTTTGGAAGTGTGCTGTACTGGAGCCGAGCCTCAACCAGATGCGTCCAAACACGCGGCGCCACTTGGCGCTGGTCTTGAACAAGGACGACAACACCGTCAAGTTTTACATCGATGGGGTCCTGGCGGAGACCACGTCGTCCGAGGAGCCCAGCGCTGAGACCTGGATCCGCGATGAATATGGCGGCGGCGTTGGCAGGCTTGATTGCATCATGGATACACCTTATGCCTACACAGGTCTCGGCCATCGGGTGCCGGGAGAGAGTCCATACATGGGCCCCGTGCAAGACTGGCGTTATTACGTCGGACACGCCCTAACAGACGCTGAGATCCAGGATATCGCGCAAATGTCGCAAGACGAGAACGGCAACATGCTGCGCACATGCACACTTCCAGAGGAAGGGAGGGACAGCAACTGGAAGGACTCTGCCGGCAATGACTGCGCCTGGTACGCGCAGAACAGCGTCGCCTTTCCTGGCATCTGTAGCTCGGCTGCCGTCATCAAAGAGTGCCCAGTGGCCTGCGGGACCTACCCCCCTTGCTTCAAAGCCGGTGAGCGGGTGTTCCCTAAACCCTACCTCTGTGTACCCTAATGGCCCCTATCAGCGGCTGATCACCCTAATGGCCCCTATCAGCGGCTGATCAGGAAGTCAGGCAGAGGGTACACATTAGGTACACATTAGGAACACATTATTAGTCTAACGCGGCTGCATAAACCAGATCCATAAACTCAAACTCTAAACTCAAGAGTTTATGTATCTGGTGTATGAGCCTTGCGCGAGGCGTATGCATGCATGTTCTTTGCTTGACAGGTTTAGGGTTTAGGGTTTAGGGTTTAGGGTTTAGGGTTTAGGGTTTAGGGTTTAGGGCATGTTCTTTGCTTGACATGCGAAAGGATCAACGAATTTGACAGGTTCAAAAAGTGTTACATACACAATTTGGGCGCGACAGATGCCGATTCGCGAGTATGACTTGGCTCTCGGTACCAACGGCGACAGGTGCCAAACACACGTTCGCTGCCAAACACACGTTCGCACTTACACACTCCCGCACCATGTACCACCTAAACGCACACAATCTCGCGCTCACACGCTCGCAATTGCACCCGCACAACACGCATCACACACCACACAATCACACACCAAACACAAGTATACACACACGCACGCACACACACACACACACACACGTAGCATCTGCGCTCGCGAGGGCCTGGATGTGGTGGCCCAGTGCCGGGAGCAAGAAAAGAATCCGAAGAAGTTCGACTTTATTGGCAACACAGATTACACAGAGATCGATTACCTTGACGCAAACAAGAAACAGCGTGTGGGCAACGGCCGCTGGTGTAACTCCCCGGTAATGTGCAGTAAGTGTACATTTGTGTGTCTGTATATTTCTGTATCGTAACGCCAATGGCAGCTGCTTGACTGCATTGCAAACCACCAGTGGCCTTGAAATCCGGTCGACGGTTTAGGGTTCAGGTTTAGGCTTTAGGTTTAGGGTTTATAGTTGAGAGACAGTGGGTTTAGGGTTAGGATTCAGGTTTAGGGTTTAGGTTTAGGGTTTATAGTGGAGAGACAGTGGGTTCCGCATTCTGTCAGGGCTTTCCTGCATTGCAAACCTAAACCCTGAACCCTAAAGCCTCAATTCTAAATCTGAAGTCCACATGCTTGTAAAACGTCAAGATCTGAGTTTTCTGCTTTTGTGATTCTGCTTTTGTGATTCAGCCTGCACCCCAGGATGGAGGCGGCTGCATCAATCTCAAAGTCTGGAACTGTGCCGTGCTGGAGGCGGCTGTGAATCCCACCTGTAGCTTCCGCGTCGACAATGACTGGACACGGACCATAAATTCTGAAATCAGGGCATCTGGCGGGTCTCATTCGCCCCATTTCTGCCTTGTCTTAAGCTCGCGTGCGCTTCGATCCATCTTTTTTTGATCATTTACTCTTTCTTGATTCATCATGCTCTCCTTCTGGCGCTTACACGCAAGCAGGCAAGTCCTGCCAGCACGTCTGCCCTCTCCTCTGTCAGAAGCGCAAGGCATAGTGACATGTATCCTCCTCCTCATATGACATGTATCAAGCTAGCACGTCTGCCCTCTCCTCTGTCAGAAGCGCAAGGCATAGTGACATGTATCCTCCTCCTCATATGACATGTATCAAGCTAGCACGTCTGCCCTCTCCTCTGTCAGAAGCGCAAGGCAAACGGCGTGCCAGCTTCCACGGCAGGCAAATGTGTCGGGAGACCATGATATCTTTGTTGTGTGGCAGGTACACGGTCAAGTTCTGGTGGAAGGCTTTGGAAGGGACCTCATGGGACTCAATCAACAAGGGTCAGATGATAGCCTTCTCGAGCTTCGTGCCGCCGCGCGTCCTGTTTGCACTCGACTTCTACGGAAATGGCGACACAATCAATTACTGGATCGAGGTCTACGACACCTGCAACCTGTCGCTCGAAAACCTCAACAACATAGATGGCAGGGAAAAGTTCGAGCCTGAAAACTGGTACTTCGTGGCCGTGGTGGTGGGCAGCCAAGATCGGAGCGGCAGGCGGTCCTTGTTCGTCATGTCAGGGTCTCAGCCTGGAACAATGATAAATATGAAGAGCAACTGGTGCTCGCACATGCCCGAGCCTCAGGAGTTTCTGCAGGGCTTCACAGTTCCCGGCGGGCTCCTCATGTCCCCGATCGAGATGACGGGCAGGCCCATGACGGTGAAAGAGCTTCAGACAGGCTTCTACAAGCAGAAACCCTTGTACAGGCGGAGGCGCGGACCACAAAGCTTAGACGAGGACCGCATCAACTTTCAGGTTCACTACCAGACGCCGCGCGCGGGCTACCCGCACCAGGTCTCCCTCGTCACCCCGCCGCTGCTGCTGCAAACTCGCACAGAGCGATCTGATAAATGTGCGTACGAACTGGGGGTCGAATACAACGCCAAAGTGTGGGGCACAGCCGTTAACGTCACCTGCCGCAACCCCTACCTCTGCACCGATGGTATTATGACGAATCCAACCGAGCTGATGGCGTGCTCCTCCAACGAGGCGCCTGACGTTTTTTTCGGGCAAGAGCCCATTCCTGTGCGCGGACAGTTCGCGTTCTACGACTTCCTCCAGAGTATCGCCGACGCAGAAATAGTGATGCGCGGAGAGGAGGCCATTCCAACGCGTGCCTTCCTCGACACCCAGACGAAGACACTGTCAGTCCTAATGGTGACCTACTCGGCGCAGTTCGGCATCTGCTCGACAATAGAGATCAAAGGAACATTTTCTAGTGACGTGAAAGTTGACTTCACCGTGAGCCACTTCCAGTCGCTCGAAGGTGAAGACCTGGCGGCATTCATCCAGTTGACGGTCTTGGTACTAGTGTTGTCATGCATCATTTTTGTTGAAAAAATCCTCACCGCACGCTACAGTGTGTGGGGGTCATACTGTGGAGAGAAGGACCGGAGCGTGCAGGAGTGGTCTGAAATCCGACACGGTTTTTTCGTGGATCTGCTGATCCAAGTTGTGTTGCCAGTGCTGTACTTTTCGATCCGCCTCGAACAGATTCTGAAATCGAGAGAAGAGATCCAGAGGACCATCGGCGTCAACGGCCTCGCTGGAGTGCCGTGGGAAAGCCGGGACGTGGAACTGCGAACCAAGATTGACAGATTCTTCTTCGCAGTCAATAGACTTGAAGATCTCAATCGCCGGGAGTACTCGATGAACGTCTTTTACTTCGTCTTGTCTATTGCGCAGCTGCTCCGCCTCATCATGCAAACGCGAGCACACCCGCGCACAGCGATTCTAGTGAATACTTTTGTTCAGGGGCTCGATGACTTGTGGCACTTCCTTCTGCTGCTCCTCGTCGCTCTTGTCGGGTTTATTATGCTCGGCACAGCGCAATTCGCTGAGCAACGCAATGAGTTCTCGTCGGGCTTCAAACTTTTCGAGACGCTCTGGGAAATGCTGCTCGGCAGCATGCCGCAGAGCGGCATGATTCCAAGTGCTTTCTGGACGTACGACAAGCTGTTCATGCTCTACCTGCTAATCTACAATTTCTTGAGCTTCATGTTTATGCTCAACTTCATTATCGGTTCGTCTGCTAATGTTTTATTCAAACTTCTCGCGCACTTCTCCCTCACACTCTCTTCCGCGTTCAAATCTATGCATCCCCTTTTTGATGCATCAGATGTAACATTTCCTTTGCACCATTCTCCACGCACAGCCATCATTTGCGAGAGCTACCTGGTCGTGGCCGCGAAGATCCATATGTCCGTAGTAGACCAAGAGTTCGTGAGCGACTTCTTCTCACTCCTGCTGGTCACCTTCAAGTCCTTTGTCTGGCGCTGGCCGGGTCACCTCGATCTCATTTTAAAGCTACAGGGCCTAGAGGAGCAGCGCGTCAGCTTCATCGAAATGCGTGCTCTATTCCCAGGTCTGACACACTTTTTGCAAAATTGGCGCGTCACAAGGTCTTTCCACCGATGTGTTGCAAGCGGGGTGGAAGGAATCGCCGCCTCCCTGATTCCATTCCAACCGTGCCCTACGGTTGAGAGATTCAAGATAGAGGAGGACGCTATAGAGACACTATAGAGACACTATAGAGACACTATAGACCCTAACCACTTACTGGTTCTCATTTCCACCTGTCCTCTGCTGATGCCCTTGTCAGGATTGCTGGATATATATATATACATGTGTGTGTGTGTGTGTGTGTGTGTGTGTGTGTGTGTGTGTACATATACGCATATATGTCAGGATTGCCGGAGCGCACGTGGGTCAGCATCTTAAGGTGCTATCGCGGATTTGAGCCAATAAGCCGTGTCATAGTCAAAGAAGTCAGTACGAAACCCACGGCTATAGAACGTCAATTGACGAAGCAGTATGACACACAACGCCACATAATGCGGCAGCTGTCCGATCTGCGTGCGTCTGTTTCCGATCTGCGTGCGTGCGTCCAGCGACAGGTTCCCAAGAAAGAGAGAGCGTGTTCATTTTGTACGTATTCGTTTCTGAGTGTACGCATGTGCTCATGTTTGTCAGCGTGCATCATGCGAGTGCTCAAACGGAGCCAAAAGATGCAATTGGTCAAGCCTTCTTTCTCAAGATTAGTTAATCGCGCTGCTGATCGGATCTGCTTGTATACGCGCGTGTCTGCTTGTGCACAGATGGGCGTTTCACAAATGTGCGTTTTGCTTTTCCCAGTGCCCTTTCTTGTTTTGTTCTTTACTTCACTTTGGCGTAATGAGCAGGCTGGTGAAGCCAACTATCACAGTATGGAAGCAAATGCAAAGGTGCTTGATCAGGCTCCGCCTTGGGTTGCCGAAGAAGTCGGTCACGACCTGGCGAAAAAACTTGGTGAAACGATGAAAGAGCTGTCCATAGACGAGGAACTTTTGTGTTTCTTTGACCATGATAGCTGGAGGATGGTCGGAGTCGAAAACCCTGTCCTCCGTTGCCGCCTGCTCCGACGCCAGCAGCAGCAGAAAGCGCCGCAGCCCCCCCATGGGGGATCATTGAAGCTGCAGCAAAAGAGCGGATTGCTGTACAAAAAGGGAAGCATGATGAATACCGCCTACCAGAAGCCTAAAGCCTAAACCCTAAACCCTAAACCCTAAACCCGGTTTAGTGTTTAAGCCCTAATACCGCCTACCAGAAGCGCTTCTTTGTTCTACAAGGCGGCGTGCTCACATGTTTCGAATGGTATGCCTCCGAGCAGACGAGTGAGGAAATCAAGGGTGGAAAGGGTTGGATCAGGTGCTGCGGGCTCGAGATCGAGGCAGATACGGGCGAGAATGCCGACTCTCGCTGCTGCTTCACCGTTAAAGCGCTCTCTGGCAAAGCGCTCTCTGGCTCGACAACACTCGAACACGCCGGATTGAACTGGCATGCGACAGCAGCGCTGAAAGGTGTGAAGTGGTTCCTCTGCCTCCAGCAACTGCTTGAGGTGCATCTGCCCCCCGCTAACGCCTGCCGTCAAGAACAGAGACCCCGATAATTCCAAGACCGCCAAGAGAAAGGCCAAGCAGGAGAGGAACGGCTGTAGCCGCGGTTGTAGCCCAGGCCAAGGAGCTGGCATAAGCTGTTTAGGTGTCGGCGGTGGCTGAATTACTGCACAGGATGCCGAGGCAAGCGATGAAAAGGAGGAGGAAGGCGAGCTGGACAAAAGTTCTATTCTTGTACTACAGCTGTAGTACAGCTGAACCGTGCGTCCAGACGATATTCTGGTGCGTGCGCAGTTAATAAACTCTCTCTCTCGGTGATTGGGGCGGACCGGAGACCGTTCACTCAGTGCACACTTCTGTGAACATACATGCGCACACATACCTCGGCTGCCAAGTCTTTCGCACATGTACTGCCGGCAGCCGCAACTCGCCGCGCACCACGGAGATAATCTATGTTGCCTTCTTCCATCAGTTCTTCCCTGCCTCGCTCCTTTCGCGACTGTGCCATGCCGCTGCCAGAGGTACTTCATGGGTGGTGACGGTGCCTGGGACCACATCAACTCATGCCTCCATCATAATTCCAATTGGACCAATGCTCACGAGCATATCTTGCAGGCGCTAGAGCGCATTTGTAATGACGCCGGTTTTGCCACCAATCGCAAGTGGGTGCTCACGAGTGAACTTGCTAGTGATGGCAGCCGCCGCGCCGATCTCGAAATCCGCAACATCTCCGTGTGGAGGGGGGGGGCAATTGCGAGGTGCAGCGACGTGACCGGCCAGCGCCAATGAAATCATGGCCTAGGGTGACTTCAATCAGCAAATCGGTCTTCTCCGCCGAGCAGGAGAGGAAGCCACGGCTGTAGCCGCGGTTGTAGCCCAGGCCAAGGAGCTGTTTAGGTGTTGTGGCGGAGAAGACCGATTTGCTGATTGACGTCACCCCAGGCCATGATTTCATGGTCGCTGGCCGATAACGTCCCCCTCCACACGGCCTCCGACGAGCATGACTGGAATGCCCGCCACATCAACGCCTTCGCCTAGGTAGTGTATCTAGAGTAGTGCTATTATCATTTTATAGTGAGCCTAGCCGGCTTCCGCGTATTTGGTTTTGTAGGTGCCCGTCACGTGATTTTCTTAATAAACGGAACTCTCTCTCATTTTGGAGACAATTGGCCCCCCACGCGAGCTTTGTCCTCAGTTCCATGGAGCTTTGGGTGCGGTCGCAAAAATAGTAAAAGAGCTGCGAGAAAGGACGAAATCCGGGGGCCGGGTACAAGGTAAGTGTCCTGCCGCGTGTTGGCACGGGTGTGTCAACCTCACAGAGTCCCTGAAAGAACGCCTTGCGGATTCTGAGAGCTGTGCGTCTTCCATTAGAAGGGCGGCCTGGGTGCGCCTACAAGGGATACCCGGCAGGCAAGAAGCACGAAGGCGCGATGCATTTGTCTGTGTCCTCGAGACAAATGCCACTGTGCGTACGTTTGCATTCGATCTGATGTCCGCGGGATACCCGCAAGCGAACAACAAGGCCAAAATACGGAAGTTCGGGGGGCGCAAAAGCCGAGGTGTCGAAGCGCAGAGCGGTAACGGTGCTCTAACCACTTGTCATGGGCCATGCGCCGAACCCCCCCCATCTCAACGGGGAGGCCTCACACGCCGACATCAGCGGTGCGCTGCGGCATTATGACACAACTTCAATGTCGAGGGCTGTGGAATAGTAGCAGCCCCAGTGCACGCTCCCTCTCGCGCTCCCCGTCAACCCCCCGTCATGGGGTACTGTTCCTAATAGATTTTCTCTATCTCTCTCTCGCTCCCTCGCTCTCTCTCGCTCTCTCTCGCTCTCTCTCGCTCTCTCTCGCTCTCGCTCTCTCTCTCTCTCGCACGCGCACTTTCTCTCTCAGTTGGACGACAGTTGGACTGTGCGAGTGTGTGTTGAGTGTTTAATTGGAAAACAAAAGAAAGTCACGGTTTCGCATTTGCTCCCCCGGACCAACCTCCCTGCCCTCGACCCTCAAATCGTGTCGCCTGTAACCTTGAACTATACCCTTACTCTAAAGCCTTAAACTAAATCCCAGTTTCCACCTCTATCTCCTCCCTGCCCACCGTGACGACGCTTCACTCGTCCTCACAGTGCGTGACGATGGAAAACTGTGTTTTATTTGTCATGTGGTTCATGTGACAGGTCACAGGTCTTTGCCAGCAGCATGCGCTGGCCCCACCAGCTCCTCCAGGCCGGCCGGCATCGACGTGTCCGCCTCCTCGCGGCACTCCTTGCATTTGCTCCTGACGCGCTGGTGCTGGCAGATGCTCGCCCCCCCGCACTCCTTGCATTCGTTCCTTCGGCGCTGGTGCTGGCAGATGCTCGCGCCCCCGCACTCCTTGCATCTGCTCCTTTGGCGCTGGTGCTGGCAGATGCTCGCGCCCCCGCACTCCTTGCATCTGTCCCTTTCGCGCTGGTGCTGGCAGATGCTCGCGCCCCCGCACTCCTTGCAAAGGCTCCTTCGGCGCTGGTGCTGGCAGATGCTCGCGCCCCCGCACTCCGTGCATCTGCTCCTGATGCGCTGGTGCTGGCAGATGCTCGCCCCCCCGCACTCCTTGCAAAGGCTCCTTTGGCGCTGGTGCTGGCAGATGCTCGCGCCCCCGCACTCCTTGCATGTGCTCCTTTGGCGCTGGTGCTGGCAGATGCTCGCCCCCCCGCACTCCTTGCATTGGCTCCTTCGGCGCTGGTGCGGGCAGATGCCCGTCCCCCCGCACTCCTTGCATCTGCTCTTTTCGCGCTGGTGCTGGCAGATGCTCGCGCCCCCGCACTCCTTGCAATGTCTCCTTTGGCGCTGGTGCTGGCAGATGCCCGTCCCCCCGCACTCCTTGCAATCGCTCCTTTGGCGCTGGTGCTGGCAGATGCTCGCCCCCCCGCACTCCTTGCATCTGTCCCTTCGGCGCTGGTGCTGGCAGATGCTCGCCCCCCCGCACTCCTTGCATGTGCTCCTTTGGCGCTGGTGCTGGCAGATGCTCGCGCCCCCGCACTCCTTGCACCGGCTCCTTTGGCGCTGGTGCGGGCACACACTGCGCGGCTTCTTGTTCTTTGAGGCGCCTGCTTCCGCTGCGTCGGCCTCCCCCCGTCTCCGGCGCTTGCGGGTGCTGCTGCTGCCAACGTGCGCTGCCTCATCAGGTACAGCACGCTGCGTGCTGTCCCCGTCTTCCTCCCCGCCGCCCGCCGCGCCGCCCGCCGCTCCCCTGCCTCCCACCCCGTCTTCCATGGCCCTGTTGCCTCTTTTTGTACCAGACAGTTGCAATTGGCCGTTTTTCACAACTGCCGCTCAAGCCATCACGAAGCGGCGGTACTGTCAGCGTCAAGAGGGTGAACTGAAAGTGTGCGCGAGAGGGAAGGATCGGTGTAAAACTCGTGCCGCGCTGCCGGGCTCGTCCACCGCGCCAGCAGGACGTGCGGCCCGT
>Ga0315899_10005597_pt1 | contig 13555 bp, 15 predicted proteins | sample LakEriMetagenome_2_FD_203518 | JGI IMG/M metagenome (GOLD analysis project Ga0315899, IMG submission 203518) | Freshwater fungal communities from buoy surface, Lake Erie, Ohio, United States - Buoy 4 MA112 | ecosystem: Environmental > Aquatic > Freshwater > Lake | place: USA: Lake Erie, Ohio...
CTCTTGACTTTCCTCAAAGCTCTCTTGACTTTCCTCAAAGCTCTCTTGACCTTCCTCAAAGCTCTCTTGACTTTCCTCAAAGCTCTCTTGACTTTCCTCAAAGCTCTCTTGACTTTCCTCAAAGCTCTCTTGACTTTCCTCAAAGCTCTCTTGACTTTCCTCAAAGCTCTCTTGACCTTCCTCAAAGCTCTCTTGACTTTCCTCAAAGCTCTCTTGACTTTCCTCAAAGCTCTCTTGACTTTCCTCAAAGCTCTCTTGACCTTCCTCAAAGCTCTCTTGACTTTCCTCAAAGCTCTCTTCTCCGATTTTCTCATTCGCATTAGTTCCAAGTGATGCACATCCGGCGCATCGCCACACCTTTGCTATCGCTCCTCCTCCACCATGTTCTCGTCCTTTCGGAAAGTGCACGATTCCGTGTCTTTCTTGCCCAGCAATTCTTGCCTTGATCCCATCCTTTATTATTTATTGTAATACCGGGTAAATACATTGAAAAGACCGCACAGTTGCATAATATGTTGGAGCTAGATTGATAGATAGCACGCGGAATGCGCAGCTAAACGCCGCAGCAGAGAGCTCTCACTTCCCCTGGATGAGGCAATGACCTACAGCCTCTCTCGATCAGACAATCGCCTACAGTCTCTCATCACCGACTGTCTCTGCCAGGCGCGCTCAAGCAGCGGAGTATGCGGCGCTCGGACGTCAAGGTCAAGACAAAAGCAGGCGACGACATGGGCGGCTGCCTAGACGCGCCAAGGTTTCGAAGGTTGAGAAATGGGCTGAATGCCTGTCAAAACAGGCGGAGGCCCGAGGTCAGGACAGAGCTCGCGTGTGACGACGTGCGCAGAAAAGCTGGTCACCACGGAAGCAGGTCACATGTGGTCACGACAGAAGCAATGCCCTGGCAGCAGAGCTCATTACAATCCGCCCTTCTTCTTCATTCCCGCCGCCCGCCCCGCCGCCCGCCCCGCCCCCACTCCCTCCTCGCCGAGCTGCCGAGCCTCCCGGCCTCAAAACGCCCCCCATTGCAACTTTCTCAGACCCGCCGCCGCGGCCACTTCCGGACGCAACGGCACCCGTCGCAACTTCTCCTGCCCCACCATCTCGAGCGTGATAAAGGGGGGCGTCTCGCGCGTCTCGCGCAAGCATGTGGATCGAGGGCTTCTGTCTCCCGACTTGCCGCCGGGAGTGAGGAGAGGATCCATCCAGTGAGTCGCAGGCAGCAATGTCGTCGCCACGGCCGCGCGACTGGTTGTACGCCTGCGTCTGGGGCTTGTCTGCATGACGGACAGGCAGGAGGCTGCACGCGAGAGACTGCTTGGCGAGGGACGGCTGATGGGCGGTGGCAGCGGGAAGCAGACGCTCATCAGCCTCCCGTGCCGCCCGTTCGAGCGCCTTTTCTCGCTCGCGCTCGCGCACCATTTCCCGCCAAAACTCTTCGTCATCCTCAAGTGAAGCACCATGCCTGCGCCCCCCTTGCCCACTCCCGCACGGCACTTCACCGTGCCAAAGCGCTGCGTTTGGCGAAGAAAGAGGCGGGGCTGCAGGAGGCCAGGCCCACGCTGCTGACCTGCCTCCTCCTCCTCCTCCGCCTCCTCCTCCTCCTCCTCCTCCTTCTCGCTCTGGAGTGTGTTGGGGCGAGCGCAACGCAGCTGTCTGTGCGGCTTGGCGGAGGCGCGCCGTCTTGCGCTCCACTTGCTCTTGCCGCACCTGCTCGTCAAAAGAGACCTCATAATGTCAAAAGAGACCTGATAGTGCACGTGCGCGTGTGTATGGGCGAGCATACGTGTAAGCATTTGGAGTTACGCGCACTGGTGCGCAGCAAAGCGTTGCACCAGGCATGAGCCGTGAGTGCACTAGTCACGAGCCATGAGTGCAAACACTAGCGACGAGCCAGGAGTGCAAGCCCTAGTGCCCCGCCGTGCGCAGCAAAGGCGCGGACTAGTCATGAGCTTGCGCTCAACTACCAAGCTCTGCTCTGCCTTGCTGTCTTGCCCTCTGCTTGCTCTTGCCGCACCTCCTCGTCCGTGCACGTGTGCGGTGCATGCTGAGCAAACGTCTACGCATTGCGAGTGACTTACTCAAAGTGTCCGCTGCATGGCGCGCACGCCTTCTAGCAACACGCATACACGCGCGCTAGCAACACGGGCGGCAAGCTCGCAGCACGGCCGCGCAGCGGAATTGGGTTTTGCAACCCCTCCGGCCCCAACCCCCTGAGTTTGCCCAAACCCCCTCAGATGGTCCTTGGCGCGCGGGAAAGACGAAACGCGCGCGTCATCACACATGCGTTGTCCGTGTAGGCCTTAGTTTTTGAAGGTCTGAACCCTTCAACCCTAATTCCTAGACCTCAAATCTTCAAGGTCTGCACTCAACGAGACCTGGAGGGTGACTTAGAGACGCTCGATGCTCTTTCATATACACAGAATGTGTTCTCCATAGAATGTGTTCGCAATAAAATATGTTCGTGATGAGACCTGGAGGGTGACTTCGAGGCGACGGATGCTCTTTTTGATGCGCTCCTCCTCGGCATCAAGCGCTATGGCAGCGGGCGACCTGGGTATGGCAGCGGGCGACCTGCCTACTGCAGCGGGCGACCTGGGCATCTCCTCCCACCCCTGTCCCCGCAACGCCTCCACTTCGCGCGCGGCGCGCCTAGAAGAGTCTTGTGCCTTGGGCTTCAACACGTCTGTGTCCTCCCCTGCCTTATCACCCTCCCGCTTTCCACCCACGCCTCCTCGCGCCGAAAAGCCGCTCAGCAGCGATGTTGCTGTCGAAGCTGTGTGTGTGTGTGGTGGGGGGGGGGGGTTAGCGCATAAATACTTGGAGAAGGCTGCTTGGAGGAGGACTGAGGACACCGCCTGCCTTTGCCTTTGCCTTTGCCTTTGCCTTTGCCTTTGCCTTTGCCTTTGCCTTTGCCTTTGCGGATACCTTTCACTTTTCCTTTGGAGGAAGGACACTGCGGGGCAAGGGAGGTGGAGTGCTGGTGCATGCATGCGCACCCACTTTCACCCGCATACAAGGTCACACAACGCCTGCGTCCGGACACGAACACACACACACACACACGCACACGCACACTCACGCGCGCGCACACACACACACACAAACAAACCGGAGAGATGAGACATGTGAGCGAGTCGCTCAGCCTGAGCGAAGATGTCTAAAGACGCCATCAGCTCAGTGTCTAAAGCCGCCATCAGCTCCTCATCCCCCCTCCCTCCCTCCTCCGACCTACCATTGGGCCCCGCTGCAGCAGGCGCGCGCAAGGAGGGTGGCCGAGTGCCTGCCTGCCTCCTGCCTGCCTCCATCTGCCGACGGCGCGCATCATAAGTCCTTATGAACAGGCGTTGCCCTGCCTCCCTGCCCTCCACTTCCCCTCCTTCTCTGGCAGCATGGACCCCCAATTCCGGAGCCACCCCCTGCCCTCTCTTTCCTTTCATGTACACCCCCCCATGGACATGAGCCGACGGAGAGTTGCGGCCATGTGTTGTCGCATGGTTGCCGCCATGTGCTGTCGCCCCACGCGCAGGAGCGGGGACACCGGAGGGAGGGTGAGGATCCAAGAGGGCGAGGAGCTGGTCTTGAGCAGCATCAACACGAGGACGGCATGGCCAAGGCACTGTAGCGTCGCTACGGCCCTCGGCACACTTGTCGCGCTCCCAGGTACCTGCTAGGTCCAACGAATCCAGCACCCCGATGCGTCTTGTGGTGGGCGTGACATTCAACTCATCCTCTCCCACCCTCGCCCTCCCCGAATGGTTGCCCCTTTCACCAGGCCCCCTGCGGGCAGAGGCGACACGCGAGGCTACACGAGAGGGTGCAAGGGGCACGTGGAGCCGACTCCTCACGTCTTGCTTTTCTCCTGCTCATACACGGCGCGTGAGAGCAAGGCAAACGGGGAAGGAGCAGAGGAAGACGGGGGATAGAGACGGGGGATAGAGAATAAATTTTAACAGCAGCAGCAGAGGGTGGATGCGGCCTTGCCCACCCACCCGCCCCGTTGAATCCGACGCGCAAGCGCACGACCATGCACGCAATCAAGCTGGCGCGCACGCACACAGACACCTTTTGCGAGAGGCAAGCGACGGCACACTCGACACGCGTGGAGACACACGTGGAGACACGCGTGGAGACGGCGGCAAGTAACGTGGAGACACACGTGGAGACAAGGCAAGAGACAGACGGAGCAAGAGACCAGCGCCCTGGAGGCCCACAGCGGATGCACGAGCAGTGGCAGAGCGCAGGCGCCGCACCATCCTCACTGCCCCTCCCTCACCCAGCTCACTCGGACAGCCCCGACTGACCCCTCTGCCACTCTGAGCCGACAAGAGGGCACGAGGGAGAGGGACAGGGGCCGCGCCGGGTGCGCCCTGGGGAGGAATTCTGAAAAATCAGTGCCCTTGTATCTTTTACTATGCAAGTTCACTATAAATTGGACTTTTCAGAATGAGTGGCTTGTGGCTGGAGACCTGCAGTCTCGAGACGAGTGGCTTGTGGCTGGAGACCTGCTGTCGCGAGACCTCATGCCCAGACACGTGGTTGGGCGCGCCCTCGTCGCCGTCATACAGTCTGCGCCCCGCTGCGCCTGCGCCCCCTCCCGCACGGCGAGAACGGGAGCGCAAGGGTTGAACGAGGTGTTGCTGCTCACGGTGTTTGTCAAGCAACTCCTCCAAGCGCCCGCCCGCCCCCTCCTGTCCACCCATCCCAGCACCCGCCCTTGAATCCTCACGCAAAGCCCCCGCCTCCGTCTGACGGGTGCCCTCTTCGCGCTTGCTTCTTGTAACTTGCCTGTGCGCGTGAGCTTGCCTGTGCTCGTGCTGGCAGCCTTGCCCCTCGCAAGCCTGCTGTGCGTGTACAGCAGTGCTCGAGTGCTGCAGCGTCCACACTCCGTCTTGCTTTCTGACCCATTCTTCGTCGGCCCTCCCCCGGGCACCTCGCACATGGGTGGGCGCTTTGATTTTGGAAGCAAGTGCCGCTTCATCAGCGGCCGTCAATGCGGGTCGCGCGCAGGACCCGCCCTCGCCTGCCGAGCGGGGTGCGCCGAGCGGCGCCCTCTCCGTTGGCTCCTCCGTCTCGTCTATCGCTCCCGCGTCTGTCGCTCCCGCGTTCGCTCCCGCGTTCGCTCCCGCGTTCGCTCCCACTTCTCCATCTTGTGCTCCGGTCTCTCTTCCCGTCTGTGTAGTATGTGCATGCCTGCCCGAGTGAGAAGCAGGGAGACGAGCGCAAGTTTGCTGCGACCAGCCTTCCGACCTTGGGCGCAGGTTCTCCACGTCTTTGGCAAGCGCGGCGCGCCGCCGATGCAGCGCCTCTTCTCGCCTCGCCCGTTCCTCCTCCTCTGCCCGCTCTTTCACGAGGCGAAGGCGGGCCTGGCGTTCTTTGGTGGCAGCCCGCAGCAACTTCTCGTCATCTGGACCCCCAAGCCCCATCCCTGTCCCCGCCCCTGCCCCATCCCACCCCCCACGGGAGGACAGTGGAGCTCGCGATGAGCCCTGGGAGAGGACTTGCTTACGCGCGCGCGCGAGCTCCGCGCGGCGCTCCTCCAGCGCTTTCTGCTGGCGCTCATGCTCGAGCTGGTGATGGAGGAGGCGCTTCAGCTCGGCATCCTTCCGCCGCCGCTCCGTCTCGCGCCGCATCATCCGTTCCGCCTCTTGGCGGTCGTGGTCCGTTGCCACACAATCCGCGCCGCTCGGCAGACGGGAGCTTCCCAGCCAGTCCTCCACCTTGTGCCGCCTTTGCGCCTCCTCTCGCTCAACAACATGCGCTCCCCGACAGTCGCCCCCGTCCTCGAGTCTCTCGCCATCCACGTCTGCCGGGCGTGCGCATGCATCGTGCAAGAATGAGACATGAGCGGCAGAAAAGAGTGACGGGTTGCACGTGGGAGTCATTACAGCTGTAATAATGGAGCAGAGTAGAGTGCCCACAAACTAAACTAAACTTTCAAGTCTGGCAACGTGTAGGCAAGGAGAGAAGAGCACAGCTTTTTGCGACCCGCGGCGCTCACCAGTGCGCGGGAGTGGGCACTCATGGTTGCGCCCGTCAGGCCTCCTGCCGGCGGTGTGATCCGCCCCTCCTCTGCCCGCCGCAGCTTGCGCAGTCTTGTTCTGGATCTGCCAACCGTGATGCTCGTCTGTAAGCAAGGGCGGCGTGCAGGCACAAGCCGACACGTGCAGCGCCTCCAGCGCTTTCGTCGTGCTGGCAAGCGCTGCTTGCCGCACAACTCAGAACAGGGCCGAAATATCAGTGCTCTGTCGAATGGCGCGATCCAGAATACACACTGGTGGATAATAAAAGGTCGCCGGCGTCAAAACATAGAACAGCAGTAAAGACCCTCTGTCTTGTGCATCCTCGCAAGAGCATGCAGGTCGTAATGAAGTGCGTACGCTCACGCGCACGAGGTCGGGCGCGGAAGCAGTGGAATCCGGCTCACACTTACATAGAGGCTCGCATAACCCATCCTGCATCCCTTAAGGCGGTTTCTTCTGAGGGCAGCGTCTTCTGGGCGAGTCTTGCGCGCGCGATTTGGATCTGCTAGAGCGTGTCCCCACCCCCACCCCCTGCAGCTGCCCTCCGAACTAGTCCTGCTTGACGAACATCCACGCCATGTCTTTCCTTCCGGAAAAGGCCCATCTCGAGTTCGTGCTTGTCCGAACGAGTTCAAGCATGGGCCTTTTGCTTGTTGAGATAGAGCGAGGCCGCGCGGCCGCGATCCTGCTGTGCTTCGTCGCGAGCGGTGTGTATGCCCGCTGTGCGCTGCATGTCCTCGCGCCGCCTGGGCGCCTGCGGGCATGCGCGTCGAGGGCGCACGGATGCAGCCTGACTCGCGTGTTACAGTGGCCGAGGGCTTCTACCTCCCAGGCGTGTCGCCCCGCACCTTCAAGAAGGACGAGCCGGTCAGGATCAAGGTCCAGACGCTCGTGTCCACTGAGAGCCAGTTGCAGTTTGACTACTATCAGGTGCCCGCAGCGATGCTGCGCCACGCGTTGTCGCGCCGTGTGGGCAAGATAAGGGCGACGAGCGCATGCGTCGTCGGCAGGCAGCGCGCTGATGTCGTGTCCTGGGTGCGCAGCTCCCATTTTGCAAGCCGGCGAAAGTTGTGGATCTGCCCGAGAACCTCGGGGAGGCGCTCGCAGGAGAGAAGGCGCACACGTCCGCGTTCAAAATCCGCATGCGCAAGAATGAGTACTGCAAAACTCTATGTCGCCAGACTTACACACCTGCCCAGATGGAGGAATTCCAGGACTTTGCCATCCTAGACTATCGAGTCAACATGCGCCTCGACAACCTCCCCGTTGCCGAAATCACCAAGTTCTACTACGACGACAGGCCTGACCAGACTCTCCAGACCTACAACCTCGGCGTGCCCCTTGGCGCCAAGCTGCATGAAGAGGTGCGTCCCCGCCACTTCCGACGTGTGTGTGTCCCCGTCCCTGCTCCCCTACGTCTTCAGCACCCGACTGCTCCTCCCTGCTCCGTCTGCAAACGAGCGCGTGCATCCAGGCAGACCAGCCTGCAAGTAGCAGCTGTAGGAGTGTGCCAGGGTGCCAGTGTGCTACACCGCCGCCCACCCACCAGGGTCAAACAATACTAATATTATTATTCGCCGTTTTTTTGTAATTATTATCACAAAAAAAGTTGGCAAACGCATCATCGCCCTTTACCTCCACCTTCTGCTACGTGGAGCGGCGAGGAGAGTGAGGAGAGTGAGGCGTGAGCAAGGGCGCACGGGAGTGAGGCGTGAGCCAGGGCGCACGTGAGCTGGCGCATGATAGTGCCTCTCATGCGCCAGCCCTGTGTGTGCTGCCAGCCCTGTGTGTGCTGCCCAAAGCGCTTGGTGCCGAATTTGGCTACTTGGAATCACACAACAACGCTCATCTTTTATCACCTATATCACATGTTATTATGATTCTTGTGCGCAGGTGCATGCGGATGAGGCGGTGGCGGAGCACTACGTCCTCAACAACCACCTGCGGTTCAAAATATTGTACCACAAGGCTTCAGCGGACGCCGATGCCTCCGCGTGGGACGGGGCAGCCGATGCGCAGATGGGCATGTACGACTACGAGTCCATGGGTGCCGTGCAGCCGCACCATTACATGAAGGGCAACCTCATAGTGGGCTTCACTGCCGCGCCCTACTCCATAGCCCACACCTTCGACGGCCAGTGGAACAAGACGTGCGCACCCAACTGCAAGCTAAGCACCTGCTTGCCCGGCCCCGAGGGAGGGTTTGCCCAACATAAGCCCCAACGCATTGATACTGCCCAGGGGGGCACAGTAATATGGACGTACGATGTGGTGTGGGAAGAGAGCGACGTCAAGTGGGCGAGCCGATGGGACATCTATCTGCAGATGACGGACGACAAGATCCACTGGTTTTCCATCATTAACTCCTTTGTCATTCTCCTCTTCCTCACAGGTGTAGTAGTTAGTTGAACTAAACGATGTCAGTCTCTTTCCATCATTAACTCCTTTGTCATTCTCCTCTTCCTCACAGGTGTAGTAGTTAGTTGAACTAAACGATGTCAGTCTCTTTCCATCATTAACTCATTTGTCATTCTCCTCTTCCTCACAGCCATTGTGGTGATGATATTCAGCCGCATCCTCCGCAACGACCTTTCGCAATACAACGCGCAGGAAGAGGAAATGGACGCGGCTGCTTTGCGGGAGGAGACGGGCTGGAAACTGTTGCATGGTGATGTCTTCCGGATCCCGCCCGCTGGAATGCTCCTCTCGGTGTTGGTTGCTACTGGCTGGCAGTTGCTGTCGATGGCTGCTTGGGTCTTGATGCTGGCTGCCCTTGGCTTCCTCTCCCCGTCGCACCGCGGCTCACTGCTCCAGGCCATACTGCTCTTGTACCTGCTGTCGGGCATCGCGGCGGGGCTGGTGGCCGCGCGCCTGGCCAAGCTCTTTGCCCATGAAGATCGCCTGAGGCTTACCCTGTACACGGCCTTGGTGTTTCCGGCCATCTGCACCGCCATCTTCCTCGTCATTAATACCGTCATCTGGGCCCATCACTCGTCCATGGCCGTACCCTTTGGCACCTTCATGGTGGTTGTCCTCCTGTGGTTTGTGCTGTCGCTGCCCCTGGTCTTCCTGGGCGCATACATGGGCTTTCGACAAGAAGTCATTGCCCTGCCTTGCCGCACCAATCAGATACCTCGCGAGATACCGCCGCAGCAGTGGTACCAAACCCTCGTGGCGTCCATGTGTGTGGGGGGCCTGCTGCCGTTCGGGGCCGTCTTCGTGGAGCTCTTCTTCATCCTGTCATCCATCTGGCAGCACCGCTTTTACTACATGTTTGGCTTCCTCGTCCTCGTCTTTCTTGTGCTCGTCTTTTCCTGCGCCATGATCAGCGTCATCCTATGCTATCTACACCTCTGCTCAGAGGATTATCGATGGTGGTGGCGCTCCATCTGGACCGGGGGGGCCACGGGGATATACCTCTTTGCCTACGGCGCATACCACTACTTCGCCCGCACACATAAAGTATGCCCCCTCCGCCTCCTTCCCCCCCTCTCCCCTGTCCCCCTCTGGCCTTGGCCTTATGCTTTGAGAGGGGGTGAGCGAGAGTGCAACTGTTGAGGGGGTGAGCGAGTGCAACTGTTGAGGGGGTGAGCGAGAGTGCAACTGTTGAGGGGGTGAGCGAGAGTGCAACGGATGCCCAGAGGGCAGAAGCATCAGTGCCCAGAGGGCAGAAGCCTGATGCATGCGGCAGAGGATGCAAGCCCTGTCAGCGCCGAGGCGGTGGTGCGCATCTGTGACTGTCACTTGCCTGCTCTTGGCATCTGTGGCGGTCACCTGCTCTTGCCTTCTGTGCCTGTCACAGCAGGGCACAGGCAAGCACTGCACTTGCCGGTGCTCATGTGCCTTGCTGTGCGCAACTTGCCTGTGCTGTGCTGTGACAGGCAAGTACGCCACCTGCGCCCCTGTGCCTTGCAGAAGCCAACTTGCGCACCCTGCGCCATGCTGTCACTGTAACTGCCTTGCCCCACGAGCAAGAGCACCTGTACTTGCAGCCTTGTCTACCAGCCTTGTCTACCAGCCTTGTCTGCCGAGAGCTTCTCGCTGTACCGAGAGCTTCAGTAGCTATCAAGATTCTGTACTTGCGTGTGTGTGTGTAGCCAGAGATTCTGTGCTTGGTTGTGTGTGTGTGTGTGTGTGTGTGGGTCAGTGAGTAGCCAGAGATGCTCTACTTACTTGCGGCCATCAACACTCAACAACCACCCCACTTTCCGGTCTTTCCCCTCATTCCCCTCTTTCCCCCCGGCACCAACTACAACGCACTTGCTGCACTGCCATGTGCCTCGGGCGTACGCGCAGATGATTGATTTCTTATCGTCGTTCATCTATTTCGGCTACCTCCTCCTCACCTGCTACGCCTTCGCCGTCATGACTGCTGCGGTACCGAGCGTGTCTTCCTCTCTCCCTCTCTCCCTCTCTCCCTCTCTCCCTCTCTCCCTCTCTCCCTCTCTCCCTCTCTCCCTCTCTCCCTCTCTCCCTCTCTCCCTCTCTCCCTCTCGTCATACTACCGTACACACAACCGTCACACGCATGGGGCGACTTGCAGGTGGCTTTCACCTCGTGCTTGCTTAGTTAGTTGAACTAAACGATGTCACAACTTGCAGGTGGCTTTCACCTCGTGCTTGCTTTTCATCATCAAGATTTACGGCTCAGTCAAGATCGATTAGACCAGGCACTGGCCGCGTGTGACGGTTGTGTGTACGGTAGTATGACGGTTGTGTGCACGGTAGTAGCGCGCTGCACGTGTGTACGCTTGTACCGCGTTGCACTCCTCACCTACCTCCTTGTCGCTCGCGCCAGCCGCAGCTCGGCCGCCGCTGGTGCTGCGCACCTTGCGTACAGTGATAAAGGAGACTTAGTGGGCCGGGATAACGGCCTGATTTACTACAGTTTTAGGAAATCGTCGAATACCTAAGTCCCTCCGACGGTTAAAATTGGGTCGAGAAATGTACCGAGGGCCCAACAGAATTAGGACCCATTGAACTCGTAAGCTGTCACAACAAGCCGCTTGTGAGCTTGGTGAGCAGGAGCACGTGGCGCAACGGCAAAGTCACCGTCACACTGCAGAGAAATTGGTTAACCAGATAAAGCACAGATTGGTTGTGCGCAACCGCTGCAAGTATGTCCGGGCATACATTCGAACATGCAAACAATTCAGAAGGCTGAGACTGAGGCTGGTCTCCTCTCCGCCGCTGGTCTCCTCTCAGGCACGTTATCACTGTATTATCCCTTTCTGTGGCTATGGCGCGCTTGATCCTCGACTTCTCCTTGGTCGCCATTTGCTTCTCCCTCCTCTTCATCATCCCTCGCCGCCGGCTCGATGTTGGGGGAGGGGGGCTCCATGTCGTTCGAAACGTGCGGGCGCTAGGGAATGAAAAACTGTTTTATCGACAAGAGAGCTTGTTCGAAGAAACGCACGCTTGAGTCCGACGTGCCACGTGCCTCGCCCGTGGAGGATTAGTTCAACTAACCAAATCTAGCCAATGATAGACATAAGATTTACATGCGTCAACATCGCACAAACGGATCGCGGGGGACCAAAAGTTCTGTCACACCTAATCCAATCTCCACCCGCCCGGTCCCTACTGATGCTCTCGAGCCTGTCGGGCCCGGAGGTTATGGAGCAACGCCTTCCTCCACCCCTTCCTCTACGCTCCACAGTCCACAGACTCGGAGGGGCGGCGTGACGCAACCTTCCCTTGGATCCCTCTTTCTCGTGCACTGCTCTCGATGCTCGGCGCACGTTTACAGGCAAGCCACAGAAATGAGATGGAGTGCTGAGTCTGAGGGACAGAGTGCACGGAGAGGCGATAGAAGTGATCGAAGAGGCGATGGAAGTCATCGATACCGTGTGAAACAACAGGCAAAGATGGATTGACAACTCGAACAACGGAGCGACTCCAACTCCACGCACATCCTTTTGGCAACTTCACTAATATGCTTTTGGAGGACCACAACCCCAGTCACAATGGACTAGAGTTACTCCAGTGCCACAAAAGACAAATGGTATATATTGCCTCAGAAACCCCATTCAGAAGTCCTTCCGCTCCGGGGCTTTTGCCGAGTTCGTGGCGGCGTGCCAAGACGTCACCTTGGGTGTGACGCGTGACGCCAGGGTTGAGGCCGCGTGTGCGAGCGCGGGCGTGGAGGCGAGCAAGAAGTCGGTCACGGGCACCGCGGCGGGCGCCAGGGTCGCCGACGTCATGTAGTCTTGGCTGCGCATCCCTCTCGGTCCATGCGGTCCTGGCGGATTGTCTCTGAAAAACCCCCAGATGTCCTTGACGAGGACATCCCACACGAGCTTCAAGCCTATGGTGGCGACGAGGAGCCAGATGACTATCCACTCTAGGCGCGTCGCGTGTCTTTTCTCCAACTGTGTCTTGAGCATGTAGAGCATACTATCCAGCACTTCGAGCTGCTTGTTCACCACCACCACGCGCTGGTCCATCTCCAGGTACTTGGTGGCGTGCCGGTAGATAGGCTCCCACACCTCGTTCTCCCAAAAGAAGTCGGGAATGGAAAGCATGTCTGACTCGAGGTTCACCGACGACTTGACGATGAATAGCTGCCCTATTTGCTGGGCGACTTGGACCTGGGAGAGGGAGATGCGGCCAGTTTCAGCCAACTCTTGCGGGTACGCCCTATTTTCGGCGAAGGTGGTATCAACGCGGGTTTCCAAGATCATAAGCTTGGTTGACTGGGCGAGGGCGAAGGAGACGGAGAGCTTCTCTAGGGCGCTGTTGCTTGATAGGCACACCTGGTCGTTGTAAAGGCGGGTAGGGGACGTGACCTCGCCATCCAGAGAGCGGGGGGCATAGAAGAATGTCATGTCATCGCGCTCTTGCTCCTCTGGCCCCACCGCATCCTCTTCAAAGTCTTCGATGAAGCGCAAGAAAAACTGTTGTTCAGCCTCGTCAAGGTTCCAAAAGACCACAGCGCCATACTGGAAGAAGAAGACGTGCTTCGTCGTCAAATCCGCCACCGTCGCCGCCGCCCGCTCGATCTCGGCTTCGAGCAACGCCGCCGCTTCTCCACCCACCGCCCCCGCCAAAGCCTCCCCCTCCAAGTCATCTTCTTGCGGCGGCGCGCGCTGCTCCCTCTCCCGCTGTAGCTCGCTCTCTCTGTTTTGCCCACTCTCTCGATCACGCACTGCCCTCTCCATCTCCCACTCGCCTCTCCCCTCCTCCGTTTCGCTATCCTGGGCCACGAACCGCCCCCCCTTTTGTCCCAATTTTGAAGAGGAATTATGTAATGGAGGTTCATATCCCCCTCCTGCGCGTGTGCGCATGCCGAAGGACGGAGGCTCAAACGGATCCTCCTCACCCTCGGAGGCGGTAGTCTGTAGACCCCCCGAGGCCCCTCTCCCTCCCCAGCCCCCCCCCCGCGAGATATCTGCCCTCGCTCCCCTTCCCGACCTCACACGCTGCTCCAAATCCGACTCCACCGCCGACGCATCCGCCTCCCCCTCCTCATCCTCCCCCCACTCCTCACCCTCTCGCCCTCCTCCAGAATTGCTTCTGCTCCTCCGCCTCCTCCGC
>Ga0315899_10005598_pt1 | contig 13554 bp, 14 predicted proteins | sample LakEriMetagenome_2_FD_203518 | JGI IMG/M metagenome (GOLD analysis project Ga0315899, IMG submission 203518) | Freshwater fungal communities from buoy surface, Lake Erie, Ohio, United States - Buoy 4 MA112 | ecosystem: Environmental > Aquatic > Freshwater > Lake | place: USA: Lake Erie, Ohio...
CCGATGATCCCCTGCGCCACCTCGCCATCGGCGATGGCCTGGATTTCAAGCGGGTGCATGGCGACGAAATCGGCGATCTGGTCAAAAGTGAGCGCGGTCTTGTCAATCAGCCACACGGCGGTGGCCTTGGGCATCAAGGGCTGGTTCATGGCATAACCTCAAGGGGCGGGCGGGCGAGAGCAACCCCCGCCTAGTTGCGGTTCCTATAGAGAGAGGCGCGGCCAGGGTCAAAACCTGCCCGCGCCCGGAAGGAGAAAAAATGGCCCCGATCGAGGAAGAAGACCGCCCCCGGCGCGCGCCGCGCTTCCAACCCATGGTGTTTGACGGGTGGGATGTGGCGCAGCTCAGGGAATATATCGAGGCGTTGCAGACCGAAATCAGCCGGGCCGAGGCAGCGATTGGTGCGCGCGATGCGCAGCGTGCCGCGGCGGAGGCTTTTTTCAAGAAGGGGTGAACCCCCACCCGTTGCCGGGCGGGGGAATTAGTGCGTGTCCCGCTCACATGCGTTCACCGGACACGCACTAAACTTTTGTTTGGTCGCATTTTCCGAGTCGCCAAGTGATTCCACTTGGCTTGAAAATGCTCCGGCTGATGCTCAAGCCGCCTGAGGCGCCGCTTCCATCAGCGCAGCCGGGCGGCTGGCCTGTACCGGGATCTGCCGCGGCTTCAGCGCTTCCGGCACTTCATGGCGAAGCGCGATGTGCAAAAGCCCGTTCTCAAGCTTGGCACCGCTCACCACAATGTGATCGGCCAGCACGAAGCGGCGTTCAAAACCACGACCGGCGATGCCGCGATGCAGGAATCGGCGGGTTTCTTCTGGCGTGGGCTGAGCGCGCCCAACCACCGTCAGCGTGTTCTGATGGGCGGTGATGTCCAGGTCTGCCTCGGCAAACCCAGCCACGGCCATGGTCAGCACATAGCTGTCATCGGTGGTCTTTTCGATATTATAGGGCGGGAAACCCCCGGCATCGGCACCAGTCCGGGCCGTGTCCATCAACCGCGCCAGGCGATCAAAGCCAATGGCGGTACGGAAAAGGGGGGAAAAATCAGTAGCGTTCATAGCAGGGACACTCCTTTGCAAAGCAAGGTCCGTTGAGGCCAGCGAAGCCATTCCCCAAAGCCCCCATCTGGGCAGCAAAAGGTTCGGTTCGCGCCAGGGGCCCGAATGGCGCCCCTTAGCAGAGGAGAAATGGAAATAGCCCCGCCGCCAATCAAGGGGCAGCGGGGTCAAGCATCCGGATTTTTGCGAGCTGCGCCTTGCGCCTTTAGCCCGCGCGGAAGGTAATGGGCTTCGCCCCTTCCCACAGCACCGCGCGGCCAGTCTTGGCCAAGCGATCAATGCCGTCGCGAATCGTCAGGAAGTGGTTGCCGGCCAATTGGCCTGCCTTACTGGCGAAGCAGGTGGGGCCATAGGCGACCAGAATTTCCGTCTCACTCATCGTGCCCGGATGCACAATGATCTGCCCCGGTGCGGGGTAGCTGGTGGCGTTTTCCCAGGGGATGGACAGTTCGCGCTCACCCATCGGAATCCAGCAAGCTTCGCCGGACCAGCGCACATGAATGATGCGGTCCTTATAGGGCAGCAGGGCGCGGAAACGCGCGCAGGTCTTGGGAGCGGCAGCGTCTTCAAAAAACGCCTCGAAAATTTCGCCACCAATATCAATGATGATGTCAGCCATCTGCGCCCCCTAATTTGTGCGCCGGCACCAAGCCGGCGCGCGGGGGTTACGCGACCCGGCCGCGCTTGCCAAGCCGGGGGGCGCCAGCGTCGCGCTTGCGCCCTTCCATGCCGGGACCGGGCTTTGGCTTTTTGTCGAAGCGCTTGGGTGGCTTGCCGGGGCCAGGCTTCAAAGGCTTGCCGGGTTTGGCGGGCCTTGCAGGGCGTTCTGGCGCCGCGTGTTCCGCCGTGGGGCGGGCTTCGCGCGCCCTGTGCCGGAAGGGCTGCATGGGCTGGATCAGGATATCTTCATGGTCTTCGGTGCTGGTCTGCCGGGCGGCGGCGGCGAAACGCTCCGCAGCATAAGGCGCGATTTCCACCATGGTTTCCTGGCCAAGAATACGGATACGGCCGATTTCCTGGCGCGTCAGATGCCCACGCCGGCACAAAAAGGGCAGCAGCCAGCGCGGATCGGCATTGCCATTGCGCCCGATATTGAGCCGGAACCACACACCTTCCTCGCCCTGCGGCGCATTCGCATCAGGCGCTTCCCGCCGCGCCTCACGCCTTTCGGGGCGTTGTTCGGCGATTTCCTCGGGCGCCGGCAAAGGCGCGCGCAGCATTTTAATTAGCGCCGCCGCCAGGGCTTCCGGCGCAGTCGGCTGATCCGCCAGCAGCCGGCGCGCGAGTGCCAGATCATCTTCCGAAGCTTCTTCGGTCAAAACCCCGCGCGCCTGTTCCGCCAGGCGTTCGGCATCGCGCGCGAGCACGGCATCGGCTGAGGGTGCCGGCCCCCAGGCGGCAGCGACCTTGGCAGCGCCAATCAGCCTTTCGGCAAGGCGGCGGCGCGGATGCGGCACGAGCAAAACACTGGTGCCCTTGCGCCCGGCGCGGCCAGTACGGCCGCTGCGATGCAGCAGGGTTTCCGAATCCCGCGGCAATTCTGCGTGAATCACCAAATCCAGTTCCGGCAAATCAATGCCACGCGCCGCGACATCGGTTGCGACACAAACGCGTGACCGGCCATCGCGTAGCGCCTGCAAGGCGCGTAGCCTCTCGGCCTGAGTGAGCTCGCCGGAAAGCGCCACGGCAGGAAAGCCGCGTTCGGCCAGATTGCCATGTAGCCGGGCCACTGCCGCGCGCGTGGCGCAAAACACCATCGCCAGCGGCGGGTTTTCCAAGCGTATAAGGTTCACCACCGCGCGTTCAATTTCATGCGGCGCGACCAGCATGGCACGATAGGTGATATCGCCATGCGCTTCAACGCCACCGCCCACTTCAAGCCTGAGCGCATCGCGCTGATAGCTTTTCGCGAGTGCGGCAATGGCGCGCGGCACGGTGGCCGAAAACATCAATGTCCGGCGTTCGGGCGGCAGGCGATCGAGGATCGCAGCCAATTCTTCCCGAAAGCCGAGGTCCAACATCTCATCGGCTTCGTCCAGCACAACAACGCGCAACGCATCGGGCTTCAGATTGCCGCGTTCCAGATGATCACAAAGCCGGCCTGGCGTGCCGACGATGATATGCGCGCCGGCGAGCAATTGGCGCTTTTCCGCAATGGGATCCATGCCGCCCACGCCAGACGCAATGCGCCCGCCGGCCGGGGCGTAAAGCCAGGTGAGCTCCGCCTTCACCTGCAAGGCCAATTCGCGCGTCGGTGCGACCACGATGGCCAGCGGCGCACCGGGCGGTGGCAGGCGTTCCGCGCCGCCCAGCAATTCGGGTGCGATAGAAAGACCAAAGGCAACCGTCTTGCCCGACCCGGTCTGGGCCGAGACAAGCAAATCCCGCCCAGCCGCGCCTTCGGCCAGGACAGCGCTTTGCACAGGGGTGGGGGCTCCGTAGCCACGGGAAGCCAGCGCTGATTGCAGCGCGGCAGGGATACCAACAAACGACATGAGGGGACTGAATCCGAAAAAAGCGAGGCTTTCCTTGCGCCCCCGCGCCCCGCCGCGTCAAGCTTTGCGTGGTTTCGGGCATTGATCCCAGCGCATGGCTGGGTCACGCTATGAAGCATTGAACAGGAGAAACACCATGCAAGAAACCATACTATTCCCGGGCAAGGTCGAATGGTCCGGCGAAAATCCGGGCATTTCCTTGAAGGAGGATCCGAATGGCCCCTTCACCACCCTCGCCAGTTTTTTCCGCGTAGTGCTCTCACCCCATGGTGCCGGCCATGCGCTGGTGCTGATGCAATCACCGCATGAGGCGAACCCAGCAGAAGGGGCCGCGAATTGGTGCCTGACGGACAATGAACCCCTCGCGCGCTGGCTGATTGCCGAATACCTCAGCCATTTCGGTGCCTTTCGCGGCATTGCGGGGCTTGCTGGCCTGCGTTTCCGCAAATTGGATGAGGTGAAAACTGCGGGTGACCCGCGCAGCCATTACAGCGAAAGCGTGCGTGCCGGCGACATGACGGTTTCCATGGCCTGGCAGGGTCTGGGTGAGCCCTTCTGCTTCGCCTTCGCGCCGCCGCAATCCGCAACCGGCAAACATGTGATGCCAAGCCTGTTCATCGGTTGTGAGAGCGCCGCCGTTACGGTGAACGGCATCCGCCGCCCCGGAGCGCCGATTCCGCGCGAAGTGGCGGGGCGCAAGATCAGCACGGCGATGCTCGCCTTCTGCGAGACCTGGCTGCGCGTGTAACCCTAGCTAAGCCGCGCGGTATTGCCGGAGCGAACCGGCATGCATGATCCGCCCCGCGAGTGGGCGGCCAATGATGCGTTCCGCAAGCCGCGCGGCTTCTATCAACCGGTCAAGATCAATGCCGGTTTCAATGCCCATCTCGTGACAGAGAAACACCATATCTTCCGTGCAGATATTGCCGGCACCCCGCGCATCGCCATGGCCGGCGAAGGGGCAACCGCCCAGGCCCGCCACGGAACTGTCAAACAGTGAAACACCCATTTCCAAGGCAGCGAGCACATTGGCCGTGCCAAGCCCGCGCGTGTCATGCAAATGCAGCCCCACTTCCACATCCGGCAGCTTTTCGCGTAGCATCCCAACCAGGCGGCGCACCGCCTGCGGATTGGCCCAGCCCATGGTATCGGCGAAATAGAGCTTCTTCAGGTTTATGCCGCGTTCCGCACAGACGCGATGTGCCCAGAGCAATTCCTGCACCGGCCTTTCTGGCGGGATCCCGCCTTCATAATTGCAGCCAAAGGCCGTCATCACCAAGGCGCGTTCCACGGTGACACCGGCTTCAGCGTAAAGATCAAGCCAGCGCACCACACGTTCGCGCATTTCCGCCGCGGTGCAATTGTTGTTGCGCTTGGCGAAGGCATCTGATGTGTAGAGGCTGATCTTGCCGACCAGATCCACGCCTTGGGCGGCACGGGCGCGATTGAAACCTTGTTCATTCAGCCAGAGCGCTTCATAGCGCACGCCGGGGCGCTTTTTGATGGCAGCGAAAAACTCCGCCGAATCCACCATTTGCGGCACGGCCTTGGGCGAGACAAAAGACGCCACTTGAATGGCCGTGAGCCCAGTTTCCGCCAGTGCTTCCACCAACGCCACGCGATCCGCCAGCGGATAGATCACGGGTTCAATCTGAAACCCCTCACGCGGGCCTTCTTCATGGAAATGGACATGCTTTGGCAGATCAGACATCGCGGTGCTTCCTTGCTTGCAGGCGTTGACAGCGCGGCGCGGCACGATGACGCTTGCGCGTGACTATGGCGCTGCACGCGACGCCGCGCCAGAGCCGAGGGAAACGCCATGAAACACACCATCATGCCGCGCCGCGCGGCGCTTTTGGGAGCTTTGGGCTTGGCGGGGGCAGGTAGCGCCATGGCGCAACCGGTCGGGCGCTGGCCGGATCGGCCCATCCGCTTCATCGTCGCCTTTCCCGCCGGTAGTGGGACAGATGTGACAACACGGCATTTCACCGAAGCCATGAGCAGTGAATTGGGCCAGCCAGTGGTGGTGGATAATCGCGGCGGTGCCAATGGTTTCATTGCATCGGAAGCCGTCGCCCGCGCGCGGCCGGATGGCTATACCTTCCTGGCCACGGCCAATACGACGCATGGATCAAACCCTGCTTTGTTTCACCGCCTGCCCTATGATCCGGTAGCGGATTTTGCGCCTGTCGCGCTGATTGGTGTGGGCGTGCTGCTGGTGGTGGTCAATAATGATCTGCCGGTGCGTTCCATGCAGGATCTGGTCGCTTATGGTCGCGCCAATCCGGGTAAGCTCAATTTCGCCTCTGGCAGTGCCTCATCCCGCGTCGCGGGCGAAATGTTCAAAGCCATGGCGGGCGTGGATATGGTGAATGTCACCTATCGCTCAAACCCGCTGGGCATCACGGATGTGATTGGCGGTGTGGCGCAGGTAATGTTTGTGGATGCCACCACCTCCATGCCGCAAGCGCGCGAAGGGCGGGTGCGTGCGATTGGTGTGACAAGCCGTCAACGCGTTCCGATGATGTCTGATCTGCCGACAGTCGAAGAACAGGGCTTCCCCGGCTATGAAATGCTGTCCTGGAATGCGATTTATGCACCTTCCGGCACGCCGCCTGAAATTGTCACGCGCGTCAATGGCCTGGTGAATAACATCATGGCTCGCCCCGCTGTGCGCGAACGCCTGACCGCAAGCGGCATGGTGCTGCGCCCGGGCTCGCCTGATGATCTGGCGCGCTTCCAAGCAAGCGAGATCGAAAAATGGAAGCGCCTGGTGCGCGAAGCCGGGATTGAATTGCAATGACGGGCGTATTGTCTGGCGTGCGCGTGGTGGAACTTGGCCAGGTGCTGGCCGGGCCCTTCGCGGGCGCGATTTTCGCAGACCTCGGCGCAGATGTGATCAAGGTAGAAAAACCCGATGGCGGCGATGATGCGCGGCGCATGGGCCCCGATTTTCGCCATGGTGATGCGCTGAATTTCCATGAATTCAATCGCGGCAAGAAATCCGTGACGCTTGATTTGAAATCGCCTGAGGGGGTTGAGGCTTTGCATGGTCTGCTCGCCCATGCCGATATCATGCTGCATAATCTCCGCCCCGGCGCGGCGGAGGCGTTGGGGATTGGCGCGCAAGCAGTCACAGCGCGGCATCCGCGTTTAATCTATTGCGAGATGTCGGCCTTTGGCCATATCGGGCCGGAGAAGCTGCGGCCTGGCTATGAACCTCTGTTGCAGGCTTTTGGCGGGCTTTCTTCCATTACCGGGGAACCAGATGGCCCGCCGGTGCGCATGGGGGCTTCCGTCGTGGATCAGGGGACGGGGCTTTGGACCGTGCTCGGTGCGCTTTCCATGCTGGAGCGGCGCCACCGCACGGGCCGGGGCGGCGTGGTGAATACCTCGCTGTTCGAAACCGCCTTGTTATGGGCCGGGCAGAAAATCAGCGCCTTTGTGAATATGGGCAAGCTGCCGGAACGCCATGCCTCCGGCCATCCCAACCTGACACCTTATGAGGCGTTCGATGCGGCGGATGGGCCGGTGCTGGTCTGCTGCGGCAATGACCGCTTGTTTGCGAAATTCGCGGCTGAATTGGGCCATGCGGAATGGGCGAGCGATGAGCGGTTTTCGACCAATCGCGCGCGGCTCAAACACAAGGCGCTGCTGCTGCCGATGATTGCCGCACTCATGCGTATCACGCCGCGCGCGGAATGGCTGGAACGCTTGGCGCGGATTGGTGTGCCCTGCGCGCCGGTGAACAGCATTCCGGAAGTGCTGGCGGAACCGCAAACCCAAGCGCTCGGTATGGTGCAGCCCGTACCGAATGAGGATTTTTCTTTGGTGGCGATGCCGCTTTCCTTCAATGGCGAAAGGCCGCGTATGGCTGGGCCGGCGCCTCGGCTTGGCGCGCATAACGCGGAGATTTTGAAAGGCTGATCAGCTCAAGACACGACGATTCACGCCGCCAGAATAGCTTCCACAATCTCCTGCACTTCCAAAGCTTCACGCAATGTCGCCAGGCGATGCGCCTCACCACGCGTCATGGCCGCCACCTCAGCCAATTGGCCGCGCAGCACCATTGGGCGCATTTTTTCATTGGGCAGCGCATCGGGTGCCTGCGCCCAGGTGCCATCGGCCCCGAGCCGTTCCGCGAAAGACCAATCGCGCAGCCGGATGGCGCCATTGAGCGTCCAGGTATTGTGGTCATCCTTGGGGGTCGTGCCGACGCTACCTTGCAGCGTCACGGGCAGCCCGCCGGCGGTCAATGTGGCGTGAATGGCCGTTTCGGCCCCGTCACCTGCCGGATAGGTGGTGCCGGCCGAAACCAGCTTGAGCGGCCCCAATTGCCGGCGCGTCAGGAACAGGAAGTGGGAGACGACTTCGCGCGTGAAGCCGCCTTCGGCGCGCTTGGCCAGCCAGCTTGCCGCCGCCTGCTGCCAGCCGCGCGGCCAGGTGGCGAAGGCAACCTCAATGGCCAGAGATTCTGGCGTGAGCCCGGCGCGCCAGGCCGCGAGCTGCGCCACGGCGGGGGAGGACGCCATGGGGAAATTTACCGCCGCTCTGGCACCAGCCGCTTCTGCGCGGGCGACAAAGCCGCGCGCCTCCGCAAGTGAAGTCGCCAGAGGCTTTTCGATGAAAACAGACCGTCCCGCGGCAATGGCGGCCTCGGCCAAGGGAATATGCGCCGCCGGTGGCGCGGCGATATAGAGGCATTCGCAAGCCGCGATCACCGCCTCTGCTGAAGTGAGCATGGGCGGTGCGCCGGGAATGGCGGAAATTCGCGCGGCGGCGGCTGGCGATGGGTCCCAGACGGCAACAGGTGTCACGCTTTCGGCCGCGTGTTCCAGCGCGGCGCGCAGCAGCCTTTCGCCCATAATGCCTAAGCCGATAATGCCAAGCTTGGTGGGGGTGGGCATGGGTGCTTTCCTTCCGCGATGCAGGCTTGCGTTCGGGCACTCAGTGCCAGCACCATGGCGCCGGTTCAATACCATGACGAAAGGCGCGCTTATGACACACAAAGTTGCTGAAGGCGGGTTCCGCTTCATCCCAGGCGTCTATCAATATAGCGCGGGCGTGGCGGCTGAAGCGGGCTTTCGCTTGGAACGCATGCGTTTTGCCGAACCCATACCCTTGATGGCGGGTTTTGCGCGCATCGCCGCGTATCTTGATGCCATTGGTCGCCCGAAAGCGGCTTTTGCGGCCTGCGAATTACGGTCCCCCGCGCCTTTCACGGAAGAAGGGTTCGCGGCGTTTAATCGGGTTTATGGCGGCGTGCTGACGGAATGGGGCCTGTTTCGGGATGGGCTGAACCCGATTGCCCGCAGTAATGTCTGCCCAGAAATCGCCCCGCCAGCCGAGCCCTGCTTTCACGCCTTTGTCTACACCGTGCCGGATGCCGGTGCTGCGCCTTCCTTTGCCGTGGCAGGCAGTGGTGAAGCAGCGGAAGGCAAGGGCGATTACCGCAGCAATACGGTGGCACTTGGGGATATCTCGCCCGCCGGGATGCGCGCCAAGGCGCGTTGGGTGCTTGGCGAAATGGAACGCCGCATGGGCTTGCTGGGCGCCGATTGGCGCGGAACGACGGGTGTGCAGGCCTATACGGTGCATGACATGACGCCATTTTTTGCGGAGGAAATCGTCCGCTGCGGCGCCGCGCGCCATGGGCTCACCTGGCAATATTGCCGCCCGCCGGTGAAAGATTTAGAATTTGAAATGGATTGCAGGGGCATTGGGCGGGAATTCGTGCTTGGGTGACAGCCAGCGATGAATGCGCGCTATACAGCGCAACATCAGCGTTCACTCTTTCAGATCATTCATGTTTTGGGAAAAGCAACATGCCCACCCCCCTGATCCAAAACCCCGGCCGCATCCGCGATCTTTCCGCCGCCATGGCGAAAGGCGAGATCACGGCCGAAACCCTGGTCCGCCGTTATCTGGACCGCATCGCAGCGGTTGATGGCCAGGTGAAGGCCTGGATTCATGTGCTGGCCGATGCCGCGCTTGCCGAAGCGCGAGGGCTGGATGCGGAACGCAAGGCCGGCAAGCTGCGTGGCCCGCTGCATGGCATCCCTGTTGGCATCAAGGACGTGATTGATGTGCGCGGCCTGCCGACGCGCGCCAATAGTCCCTCACGCGCCGATATCGCACCGGCCAGCGCCGATGCCACCGTGGTTGCGCATCTGCGCGCGGCGGGCGCGATTGTTTTGGGCAAGCTGCACACCACGGAATATGCCTTTTTCCAAAGCCTGCCACCCACGCGCAACCCTTGGGATTTGGCGCGCACGCCGGGCGGTTCTTCTGCCGGGTCTGGCGCCGCGATTGCCGCCGGCATGGTGCCTTTGGCGCTTGGCACGCAAACTGCGGGCAGCGTCAATCGGCCAGCTGCCTATACTGGCGTTTGCGCTTTCAAGCCTTCGACGCTCGCGATTGGTGGGGTTGGGGTGGTGCCTTTGGCGCCTTCCTTCGACACGGTCGGAGCCTTTGGTGCCAGCGCACAGGATGCGGCGTATCTGGCCGCAGGTTACGCGGCGGATCATCTGAAGCTTGCAAGCCGCCCCGCCACCGCGCCCCGCATTGTGCTGCTGCAAGACCCGCTGATTGAAAAGCTGCAAAAGCCATCAACAGCAGCGCGCGTCGCCGCACTTGCAGAACAGCTTGGCGCCGCGGGCCTTCCGCAGCATCGCGCCAGTGCCGGCGCGGGGTTTGAGGAAATGGTTGCGCGCCATCGCCGCGTGATGTTGGCCGAGCTTGGCCGCACCCATGCCGGGCTTCCGCGCGATCGGATCGCGACTGCCATCGCCGATGGCATTGCCGAGGGCCTCGCCATCCCGGATGAGGAATATCATGCAGCACTCCGTGACCTGGCGGGTTTTCGGGCGCGCTTCTGGGCGGGTTTCGCGCCGGATGATTTCATTATGGTGCCCGCCGCGCCGGATGTGGCGCCGGAAGCCGGCAGCACGGGCGATCCTTCCTTTGTCATCCCAACCACGGTGCTGGGCGGGCCGGTGGTGACGCTGCGCGCTGGCTTGGCTGCCGATACGGGGATGCCGGTCGGCGCGCTGTTGTTTGCCCGGCCAGGGGCGGATGCGGCCATGGCGTCCTTCTTGTTCTCGGCCACCGCGACCGCGCTTGAGCTGTAAGCCCCAAAGCTTGCGGCGCCCTGCCATCCGGCACATCTACAGGCTGGCAAGGCTTTTGTGGTAGCAAGCCGTCTGGTTTCGGCGCGCAGGAGGCGTTTTGGGATTCTGGGGTAAGATGTTGGGCGGGGTGGCGGGCTTCGCCATGGGTGGCCCCTTGGGCGCCATGGTAGGGGCCGCGCTTGGCCATGCCGCAGATGCCGGGGCTCTTGGCGGTAAGGGCGGCGCCATTTCGGCCACCACACCCGATCTGATGGCGTTTTTCGGCAGCAAGGAAAACCTGTTTTCCTTTTCCGTTGTTGTGCTCTCCGCGAAGCTTGCCAAGGTGGATGGGCCGATCAAGCGCGAAGAAATCGCGGCCTTCCGCAATCTGTTCCATGTGCCGGCAGAAGCGCTCGGCGAAGTGGGGCGCCTGTTCGATCAGGCTCGGGAATCCTCCGAAGGCTGGGAGCCTTTCGCGGAAAAATTGGGCGAGGCCTTTGCCGACAATAAGGCCATGCTGGAAGATGTGCTGGTGGCTTTGGTGCAAATTGCACGCGCCGATGGGCCAGTGGCGAAATCCGAGGGCGATATGCTGCGCGGCATTCATGCGCGCTTTGCCTTGGATGCCGCCGCCTGGGAACGCGCCAAGGGCGGCACGCGCCGTGCCGTGGCGCCGGAAACGCAAGGCGAAGACCCGTATCAGATGCTGGGCCTGACAAGGCAGGCGAGTGATGAGGAAGTGCGCCTGGCTTGGCGCAAACTGATGCGGGAAAACCACCCGGATAGCCTGGCATCGCGCGGTGTGCCGCAGGAATTCGTCAAGCGCGCCACGGAACAAGTGGCGCAGATCAATGCCGCCTGGGACAGGATCAAGCGCGAGCGGGGCTTGTAGCTTGCCTAGTATCCGAGACGTGCCCAGCCCCAACCACGAAGCGCGGCCCGATGGCGCGGTGATTGATACGCTGGTGTTGCATTACACGGGCATGCGTTCGGGGCAGGAGGCGATTGCGCGGCTTTGCGATCCTGCCGCCAAGGTTTCCGCGCATTATGTGGTGGAAGAAGATGGCGCGGTGTTTCGCCTGGTGGCGGAAGCGCGCCGCGCCGCGCATGCCGGGATTTCCCACTGGCGCGGGCGCAGCGCGCTGAATGGAAACAGTATCGGGATTGAGATTGTGAACCCCGGCCATGAATGGGGCTATCGCCCCTTTCCCGCGCTGCAAATGGCGGCGGTGTGCGATTTGTGCCTTGAGATCATGGCGCGCCACCCGATTGATCAACGTAATGTGGTGGCGCATTCGGATATCGCGCCCGATCGCAAGCAGGACCCGGGGGAGTTGTTTGATTGGCAGGGGCTGGCTGCGAATGGCGTCGGGCTTTGGCCGGGTGCTGATGCAGCGCCTGCTGAGGAAGCCGCGCTGCTGCCGATACTGGGCGCTATTGGCTATCGCACCGATTTGCCGCTTTCCGTTTTGCTGACGGCATTTCAGCGCCATTGGCTGCCTGGGCGCGCCGATGGGATTGCGGATGCGGCGACCCGCGCGCGGGTGGCGGCGGTGGCGCAGGTGTTTGAATAGGCGCATGCGCGACGCCGCCGATATTGCTGATCTCATCGCGCATAATCCGCGCATGATGCGCTGCCTTGCGGTACTCGCCGCGCATGGCCCCGCTGGTGCATGGATTGGCGCGGGCTTTGTGCGTAATGCCGTGTGGGATCATCTTTCTGGACAGGATACGGAAGCCACGCCACTCGCTGATCTAGATGTGGTGTTTCATGATCCGGTCATCGCAACCGCTGAGCATGACGCAAGGATTGAGGCCGCGCTGAGCCTCGCCGCGCCCGACCTTCCATGGTCCGTGCGCAACCAGGCGCGCATGCATGAACGGAACGGGCATCGCCCCTATCGTGATGTTGCGGATGCCTTGACCCATTGGGTTGAAACCGCAACCGCCATCGCCGCGCGCCTTGGGCCAAAGGGTGTTCAAATTCTCGCACCCTTTGGTGTGGATGATGTGCTTGGCATGATCCTGCGCCCAGTCCCCGCCTATCGCAGCAAGCCAGAGGTGCTGCGCGCACGGCTTGAAGCTAAAGGCTGGCTCACGCGCTGGCCCAGGCTTCGCCTTGTCGGGCTGGGCACTTCCCCTTGACCACCCCACCCCCGAAGCCCCAGATGCCCAAAGCGTCAGACGGCTGGGCGGCCGCTGGTTCGTGAGTGATCACGGGCTGGAGGAAAGTCCGGGCTCCACGGGAATAGGGTGCCGGTTAATGGCCGGCGGGGGCGACCTCAGGGAAAGTGCCACAGAAAACAAACCGCCGCGGCGTGGCGACACCCCGCGGTAAGGGCGAAACGGTGCGGTAAGAGCGCACCGCGCCCCCAGCAATGGGGGCGGCAGGGTAAACCCCACCCGGAGCAAGGCCGAATAGGGGCGGACGGCGCGGCGCCGCAAGGTGCTGGCGCAGGGGCATTTCCGCCCTTCTGCCCGGGTTGGCCGCGCGAAGCCCGCAGTAATGCGGGCTCCAGAGGAATGGCCGTCCATGCCCCGCAAGGGGCAAGACAGAACCCGGCTTACAGGCCGTCTGACGCTACTTTTCAGCCGCAAACCCATCGTGAAGCATCCGCCACCGGCAAACCCGGGGGGAATTGCAATTTTATGAGTCAATTGCCTCCACAAAGCCGCTTTTTGGCTTGTCGGCCCGGACTTTCCCATGGTATCCCATTTCATCCCATGAAAATCCCAATGCGCTCGGGGGGGCGAGCGGGGTTCAAGCGGGATGGTCGGGCGAGCCGGCGGGGTCGGGGGGCCCCGTCGGCCGCTGAAAAGCCCGGTCTTTAATAATGGCGCAAGGCAGGCGCGCGGGGGGGCGATGACCCAATTCCTGGGCACCCATATC
>Ga0315899_10005599_pt1 | contig 13554 bp, 13 predicted proteins | sample LakEriMetagenome_2_FD_203518 | JGI IMG/M metagenome (GOLD analysis project Ga0315899, IMG submission 203518) | Freshwater fungal communities from buoy surface, Lake Erie, Ohio, United States - Buoy 4 MA112 | ecosystem: Environmental > Aquatic > Freshwater > Lake | place: USA: Lake Erie, Ohio...
TGTGTGTGTGTGTGTGTGTGTGTGTGTGTGTGTGTGTGTGTGTGTGTTTGGGTGTGATGTGAATGTAAGCATTTGTTGGTGCACAAGCGAGAAATCGATGCTCATATATCCGCATGCGCGTGAGCGAACGGCGACCACTTTCTTCATGTGTTTACAGCAGTCGCCAGCATGTCAAAAAAAAATGTGCTTTAGGTCCTGAGCAACATGCTCGGAGGGTGCGTCACGATTTTGCACTTTAAACACTGCTACTCTACACTATTACTACTACTAAATGAAACACTACCAAACACTCTAACCTAAACACCGAACACTACTACTCAACACCACGACTCAACACTACTACTAAACGAAACACTCTCTAAACACTCTAACCTAAACAATCAACGCTACTACTCAACACTACTGTACCAAACACTACTACTTCCAGGCTGGAAGAATGTGTGAATGAAGTGATGGAGGTGTTACTGCTAAAAAAATGCCAAAAAAAAACTACTACTCCCAGACTGGAGGAAGGTGTGAATGAAGGGATGGAGGTGTTTGTCCGGTGGACTCCTCGACCCATCATGTCGCTCATCGGTGTTGCCAGTTGTACCCTAAACCCTAGATCCTAAACAAAACCCCTAAACCCCATTTGTACTTGTTCACAATGATAGCTTGTGCAGAGCTGAGAAAAAAAAACCCTAAACCCCATTTGTGCTCGTTCACAATGAGAGAGGTGTTTTTATTGGATAAACGGTTTATTACTGAAAGGTCCCCATTCCTAAACAAAACCCCTAAACCCCATTTGTACTTGTTCACAATGATAGCTAGTGCGGAGCAGTGATGCGGATTCCTGGGCCGCATCATCCCGAAACCTCCTGGTTTAGGGTTTAGGGTTTAGGGTTTATCATCATCCCGAAACCTCCTGGTTTCGGAGGTTTCCGTGAAACCCTGAACCCTGAACCCTCTCTCTCTCTCTCTCTCTCTCTCTCTCTCTCTCTCTCTCTCTCTCTCTGTCTCTGTACACTGTACACATTGCCATCATGCAGGGATGCTGCTCTTCCGGCCTATCATTATAGATATAGAGAGAACACATTCTACAGAGAACACATTCTATATGCTCTTCCGGCCTATCATTATTTTGATTACATCATAAACTACCAGTATTTGTTTTGGTGTTTTGTTCTATATTGAGTTTAATTACTGTACATAGGGCTGCCGCTCTTCTGGCCCACCATAGTTGTTTATTGTACATAGTTGTTAATTGTGCTTAGGGCTGCTGCTCTTCTGGCCTACACTATGGTGGAACGACCTGCTGAAATCCAAGGGCAAACCTGGGGAGCCCCCCAGGAATTGGTACGATCGCGTTCAGCCCCAGGTGTGTGTGTGTTGTGTGTATGTGGTGTGTGTGTGTACGTGTGTGTGTGTGTGTGTGTGTGTGTGTGTGTGTGTGTGTGTGTGTGTTGTGTGTGTGTATGTGTGTGTGTGTGTGGATCCTCCTCCTCATATGACACTCGGCCCCGAGCTCGAGGAGGAAGACGTTAAAAACACATAAATAAACACAGGAATGAATAAAATACAGGTCATCTACGGCGCATTGCCTCGCGCAAAGCTGGTGCACTGTGTTCCTAATGTGTTCCTAATGTGTTCCTAATGTGCACATACCTGCAATACAGGTCATCTGCGGCGCATTGCCTCGCGCAAAGCTGGTGCCGAAGCTAAAGGAGGAGGGCGTAACACATGTTATTAACATGGTCGCTGAGTGGGGCGGTCCGGTCGCAGAGTACAAGGCCATGGGGATCACTCAAGGTAGTTCTCTTTAGTAGGTCTCTTTTGTAAGTCTCTTTTGTAAGTCTCTTTGGTAGGTCTCTTTTGTAGGTTTATTTTGTAGGTCTCTTCAGTAGGTCTCTCACGGGGATCGCTCAAGGTCTAAACTAAGCAACTAAAATGGCTAAACTAAGTAACTAAACTAAGTAACGTCGCAGAGTACAAGGCCATGGGGATCACTCAAGATAAGTCTCTTTGGTAGGTCTCTTTTGTAGGTCTCTTTTTTAGGTCTCTTTTGTAGGTCTCTTTAGTAGGTCTCTTTGGTAGGTCTCTTTAGTATTCACAGAGTACAAGGCTGCCCTGCCTTTCCCCCCCACCTGATACACGCCAACACCTCCGCCTGCACTCGCCTCCACCTCTTCTTCTCTGCAGTGCGCTTTCTCTAAACCCTAAAACCTAAACCCTAAACCCTAAACCCTCAACCCTAAACCCCATTTCTTGTCCTCTGCAGTGCGCTTTCCGGTCATCGACTTTACACCGCCCTCGTTGGAAATCATCGAATCTGCGAGCGAGTTCGTAAATGAAGTCGTCTCCCAAGGTGTTGACTGACTAAACTAGGGAACTAAACGTGCTAAACTAAGTAACTTAGTAGGTCTCTTCAGTAGTAGTAGAATACAAGGCCATGGGGATCACTCAAGGTAGGTCTCTGTAGTAGGTCTCTTTAACTAAATACCTAAACTTGCTAAACTAAGTGACTAAGCTTGGGAGACGATCTCATCTACAAGCGAGTTCGTAACTACGGATAATGCCTGGACTACACTACACATTTTTTTTTAAGTATCAGCCGGTACTAAACAGACCAGATCCGCGTAAATTTTACACGGCCCTGCACAAATTTGTTCAGGATTTTGCTGACTGCAGCAAAATGATGATGCCAAAATCTATTTTGTCCTGCATTGCTTTTCGCCGCCGTACAAAATCTTCCGGCACAAATGAAACCATTCTATAATTCTGGTTTCTGCATCTGTGCCGACCAGGCATTATCCGTAGAATGAGGTGGTCTCTCCAGGTGGTACGGTCTGCGTCGACTGACTAAGTAAGTAAACTAAACTTAAACTCACTAAATGAGGTGGTCTTTCAAGGTGGCACGGTGTATGTTCACTGTAAGGCTGGCCGGGGCCGCGCAGCGTCTGTTTGTATGGCGTATCTCATCAGGTCTTTGTTTGTATGGCTTGTATGTCTCATGTTTGTACTCCTTGTATGTCTCATGTTTTCATTGCTTGTATGGCTTATCTCACCAGGTCCTATGTTTGTATAAACAGTATGCTTCATCTCATGACGTATTATGCAGCTAAGCGCGTCAACAGAGCTAACACCTCATGCTCCTTCCTTCCCTCCCCCTTTCCGCTCTTGCCACCCCCACCTCCGGACCTCCACAAAAAAAATACCCTGCAGGTTCAAGGGGATGCGCGCAGCAGAGGCGCTGAAATTCCTGCAAGGGAAACGGCCTCATATCCTCCATGTCCTTGACAAGAGGCCCACGATGCTTGAGTTTGAGAAGCGCTATGGGCCAGACGCATCCTGAGGATGCGGGAGGGTGGGGGTGGGGAGAGAGAGTTCGGGGAGAGAGAGTTCGGGTGGGGGTGGGGAGAGAGAGTTTATTGGACCTGAGCCCCGTCGCACCCCTCCCGGCATACTGAAGCCAGGCGAGGATGCTGTACAGCGGGAGGGGAGCGGGAGGGTAGCCTTTAATAAATGGTGCTACTCGGGGATAGTTTTTGGAGAGTGCTGTGAGTCAAGCAGTGTTTTTGGATGTCGCTGTGATATTAGTTTTTCCCGGTTTTCCGGCGGCGACAGTAGTTTATAGATTTAGCAGAAAAACTGCTGGTGTAAGCTCAAGAACGTGGGCGAGCCCGGCTTCAAGAGGGCGAAAAGGAGCAAGGTGGTTGCGATGAACTCTCTTACACGCATCCAGGATTTCTCTCTTCCTCTTTCTTCCTCTCGCTCGCGCGCGCGCGCGCGCTCTCTCTCTCTTCAACTTTCTCTCTCTCACTCTCTCTGAGGCTCTCTCCCTGAGACATTACTCGTTACCACAGTAACAGAGGTGTCTCCGCCGTTTCTCGGTGTGCCGCAGATCTGGAGATCGCGGAGCGGCTATAATTGCAGGGAACATCCTCCGCTGTGTTCCGGGGATTTTTGAATCCGTTTTCACACACGATTCACATGCTTCCAGCAGCTGCTTCTCCAGCAGCAGTTGCCGTCTGCCATGACCACAGCGGGTGGGCTGCGGCGCCGGTCGCGAAATATGTGTGCATTTATGGTTGTCCATCTCCGCCAGCACTATAAGCATCTTCCCCGAGCTCCTCCAGCCCGTCCGGCATCGACCCATCCGCCTCTCCTTGCATCGTCTCCTCTCGCGTTGATGATGGGAGATGCTTCCCCCCCCCCCAGCCCCCCCGCACTCCTTGCATCTTCCCCTCTGGCGTTGTGACCACTTCACGCTCACGCTTGTTTAACACGCGTGGCATTGAAGATGCGCTGTCTGCTGTGTCTGATAAGTAAAGTGACTAATGCAGGTATGCCAAGAAGGAGAAGAAGTGCAAGGCCGAGATCAGACAGCGCATGTCCATACAGTCTATCATCATCATCATCATCGCTCATCCTCCCTCTCCTAATCGAGTTCTTGACTGGATTCCACGAACTTTTTGATCAAACGTTAAAACGGCAAAGGAATAGAGCTTGGAGAGCCGGGAGCAGCAGGTGCCAGAGTGCATACGACATGTCGTTTGCGCAGCCGCGCTCGTCGCGGCCGTCGTCGCCGATGATGGCCGTCACGGGACGCCGCGCGTCACCGATGCTCGGCTTGCGGGGCCAGTCGCCGATGATGACCGGCGCAGGCGACTTCGACTCGCTCCCGACGGACCACTTGGTGGACTTGAAGCGCTCGATCGACCAGAAATTGGCCCAGCGCCGAGGCGGGCGGGTGTCATACAGAGAGGACGACTATGGGGACAACGGGCCGCCGTCGGTGGCCACGGTCGACTACAACGACAGGCCCTCGGCGCGCCCCACTACCGCGTATGTGGGCGAACGTGCCTCGGCACGGCCGACCACTGAATTCGCGACAGCTGATCGGGCAAGCGCGCGGCAGAGCTATCGCGAGCAGGAGCGCCCGGGGTCGGCAGGGTCCGGCACATTTTACGACGGCAACCCGAGCAACTTTGCCAGCGCTCGCCAGCGCCCCGCGGGGCAATCGCGGCGCGACCAGATGGTCGTGCCGCCGCGCCGACCAATCACCCCGGCGAGAGATTCGTGGGATCAGTCGTTGGGCGGGGGTGGCGGCACCCGCTCAGCGCGCAACACCGCAGGCATCCGTGACGATGTGGACATATTCAGCAACGACCGGAAACCGAGCTATAACAGCATGGCGCGTCCGCACAGCGCGCGGCCGGCCACTGTAGCGGGCAAGGTGGGTGCGCTGACTGTCGGCGGCAAGGGCATGCTCGGCCTGCCCATGCGCGTGCAGCCGCAGCCGCCCAAGGCAGGCGCCTTCAAGGTGCGCAAGGAGCTCATGAAGGGCATCTCGCTGTTGCGACGCTTTTACGATCGCGGCGACCTGCCAATCTGCGTGAAGCACTGCCCCCAGGAAAACGAAATCAACTGGAAAGTTGAGCCCGAAAAGCTCGACTATCACTACTACCTCCCCATCTTCTTCGATGGGCTGCGCGACAAGGACGACCCCTACTTCTTTTTTGCACGCCGTGGCATTCTCGACATGATCGAGCGTGGGCCGCAGCGTATCGTGGCGGTGTTGCCGCAGCTCATCATCTTTGTGAAAAATGCCCTGAACACCCGTGACCCAGACATTGTGCAGACGACGCTGAAGATCATGCAGACAATGGTCAAAGCCGACGAGAGGGTAGGAGAGAGTCTGGTCCCGTACTACCGGCAGCTTCTCCCGATCTTCAACTTGCTCAAGTCGAAGAACAAAAATTCGGGCGACGACATCGATTACTCGCAGCGTAAGCGCTCCAACATCGGCGAGCTCATTCACGAGACGCTCGAGATGTTTGAAATGTATGGCGGCCCGGACGCGTACATCAACATCAAGTACATGATTCCCACCTATGAGAGTTGCATGGTGGTATAAATGAGCCGCTGATGCGCGCACCCACGGTGATTTTCGCCCTCGTCCTTTCGACTTGAGGCGGCGTCTCGAAGGTACTGACACTAATGGCACTGACATTTGTAACGGGAAGTTTTGGTATGTATGATCCTCAAACAGCGTCGGGGGGAGCAGCGGTGGCATCAAACGGCCGCCCTAGTGCAGCTTGGAATGAAATGAAGACTTTTGGGGGTCGGAATGGTTGGATACACAGGTTTAGTGATTAGCTCTCAGGTAGTGCCAGAGGCGCGGTGTGCCTGCCACAAGCAATGCAACTAAAGTTTTCGGTGTCACCGAACACGAAGGCGCCTTTGGGATTTAATATGCAATAATAAATAAGTAGAACCAGGTCAGTGTCCACGTACTTCTCGCTCTCTTCCTTGCTCCTCTTCCACATGCTCCTCTGCGGCAGTGTGGGGGTGTTGTGCGGGTTGAGGACCCCGAGTCCCTGCCGCGTCAACGTGACGAGGCATTGCACTTGCCCAACAACTGCCCCCTGTTTCGGACTTCACTTCCCCAACACCAAAGTGGGGAGGAATGCGCTGCCGGTAGAAGTGGCAGCAGCCCGGGGCGAAGAGCCGAAGAAGTGGCCTCTGTGTAGGACAAAGACAGCGCCGGCAGCCCCGCTGCCCAGCCCTCCACCATCGACCTGCAGCTGCCACCAGACAGCGTCCTGGTCGCACACAAGAACGCCGCTATCGTTGAGGACCATCATCTGGCTGCAATGGTTCCCGTCCATCTTCTCTGCCATGACGGCTGCTGCGGTCCTGCCAGCGGCCAATGGGCTCATTGGCACGCCATCGGCGTCACTGGAGGAGGCGTGCAGCTGGAGTGTGAGGACGCGGACTTGACTTGTTCCGACGCTAGCTGCTTCAGCCACACACACTGGTGTACCAGCAGCAGCCTCCCCAAGGCCAGAGCCATTGAGAATAGTAAGGGGTGTTCCATGCTGCTCTTCCCCCCCGAAAAACACGCCGCCGCCACCAGGCGAACACAGCAGCGGGCGGCGCGCGAGCGTGAGGGTGAAATGGTCGCCGTCCATGCGCTGCACTCGTAGGCGAGCAAAGTTGATGAGCGGCGACGGCGGAGGCGGCGTATCCGAGGAGTCGAGCCCCATGACTCGGGGCGCAGGCTGTCATTATGAACATTGTGGTGTTTTCGCGCGTTAGCATGTGTCACACACGTACGTTAGCTGTTAACATCGCCCTTTTAACACATCATTGGGGTTAGAGCGCGAGAGGAGGGAGAAGGAAGGGGTCTGGGATGAGAGGGGCCAGCGCGGGGGAGGCAGAGGGAGATGGTGCAGCAAAGGCGAGAACCAGCTTGCCTCCCTTGACGAGCCAGCCGTCTTGGGGAGGGCCCTGGTCGGCGGTAGAAACATCTCTATCCGGTGAGGACATGCGTCCGAGCACAGACGAAAAGTAACCCTGTTGCTGTCCCGGGTGGGTGTAGAATGTGCGTGGACCGCAAGAAATGGCCCATGCGCCTCCCGCGCGCGTCGAGGTGCTGGCGATGTCCCGCCAGATGGTGTACTCCTGGTCGCCCACCAGACGCGAGTATTGAACGCGTCCGCTGACGGGATGGCGTACGAGACGATAGGCGCCATTCACCAGCTCGTCGCCTGCGCCAAGTACTCGCACGGCAGTCTTGTCGCAGTAGCCGGCGATCTCGTTTAGATCGCGCACCAGTCCCACGAACGACGTGGACCGCTGATTGGTGAGGCGGTGCTGCTCTTGGATCTCCTTTTGCATCCACACCCACCGCCGTCGGTTTTCCTGCAGCCAGACCAGCGCGCGCGGCAGCCTGCTCGCGATAACGATCATCTTTGACAGCCGCTTCAAGAGAACCAGATGCCCCGCGAGGTCTCCTCCGACACCCCCAACGCTCATGCGCGATGGCGACATGGGAGACGAGGGGGCGATGCTCATGTCTGCGACGCCAGCCTGCAGGCTGGCTTCGTCGGTGAGCATGGACAAAATGACGTGGACGCGCTCGCGCGTCTCCTCGCTCCCGCCGCCGTTGGAGGCGAGGAGCAGCTGGATAGCATCGGCGCGCTGGCTCTGCACCGTCTCCTCTTTGGCATCGTAGTGGCTCGCGCCATTGCGCATGCCTGCCAGCAGCGTCTGCACCGCGTATCGCAGCAACGTCAAGTTGGAGCACAAGCGCACCAAAAGCCCGACGCCGTCGCCAGGATCCCCAAGCGAAGACCCCAGTAAGGCCAATTTCGCGACGACGGGACGGGTCAGGTCGCCGAGGATACTGTCGTTGAGTTCCGATGCCTGGATGACGAGGGCAATGGTCTGGAGCAGAAGCTCCGTGTCCAATTCGGGCGCCACGCCGCCGAGCGCCGCAATGCGTGGCATGTTGGCGTCAGGTGACGCCGCGCCGAGGTATAGATGCGCGAGCAGGTAGGCCACTCTCATGCGGCCCAAGAGCGAAGCACACATACTAGGGCGGCATGCAGCGCCAGGCAGGCCAGCAACGGAGTTTCCATTCCCTGCCGCAGCAGCGCCGCAGCCTTTGTTATCAGCACCCAGAGTGACAGCGAGCTGCGAAGCGGCCTGATGCCGCGCCAAGCCAGCCCACAAGGACAGGTAGGTGCTGATATTTACAGGGTTGGATGCTTGGGCTGGGAAGAGGTTGAGAAGGCGCTGAACGAGCCGTCCGACCGGTCCATGCTCCAGCTCACGGTCCGCACGCGCCGATGCACACCACGTGTGCACGGCACAAACAAGAATATCGCACAATGCCCTTCGCGCGGGCTCCGACGGGCAGTCCATCAGAACACTATCCAGCCACATGTTGCCCCTCCATTCGCTGCTCCCAGAACCGACGTCGACGGAGGCTGCGGCATGGCGCTCACCAATGTGGCTCGTCCTCGCCGGGTCGACTCCGGCGCTTGACTGTGCAGCGGGCTCAATGACGCGCTCGAGCAGCCACTCGCAGGCTGAGGGGCGAGAAGGCAGTGCGTGTGAGATAGCAAGGACGCGCTTCCACTCGTCGAGCCGCGGCAGGTCCTGGGAGCGCAACACGACGCGAACCAAGAGTGTGATACCTGCATACATCGCCATGCGTGAGCAACCAAGCCTGCCGCAGTATGCCGCAGTTTTCGTCTTGCAAGCTTCGCACGCGCTTACGATATTATTATCACACATAATATTGTGTGTGTGTGAGAGAGAGAGAGTGAGAGAGCGCGCGCGCGCGAGAGAGAGTGTGTTAGACGTTTTCCTCTTGCAAGCATCGAACGCGCTTAGGATTCATGCTCTTGCCCGCTGCCAAAAAAGTGCTTACCCATGCAGAGCAAATCATCGGGAGAGACGGCGTTGAGCTGCAGCTGTGCCTCGATAAAATCAAGGACTTGCCCCGAAAATGAGGGGTCAAACAGGATCTCTCGGCACATATTCTGCAAGTTTGAGTCCAGCACCTCCTCCAGATCAGGATGAGTGCCGTTCAAGCGGTGGTCGGGCAGCGACTGCAGCGCAGCCTGCCACAAATTCTCCAAAGTCAATGCCCTAGTATATTTCCTGTAAAAAGCAACTATATAGAGAACTGTCGGGAAACAGTTGCAGCCTGCAAGTCTTTTACTGCCGGGTCAGCGTGTTGCGTGGGCGCCGGCGAGCGGGGCGCGTCGGAAGAAGATGAGGACATAACGTCATCGTGGCTGGAATGCCCCGCGCTGCCGCGAACCTGCCGGTCGGTGGCGGCGCGCTGGTATAAGAGAACAAACGCATTGTGGTTGCGAACCTTTTTGCCCAGCGCTTTGTTCTTCGAGTCCACACCCCCGAAGCATTCCTCCGCAAGAGCTGAGAGCCCTTCGCATCCCTCTCCCCCCCCCCCGCCGCCCCCTCCCCCCCCCTGGTATGACGCAGCCGATGACCCCGGCGGGGGATGCTTGTCCACAACGCCCTTTTCAAGGTCAAAGGGCTGCACTTTTTCGTCATCGATACGGAACCAGCCGGTGCCTGGCTTGTGCATGAAGCAGTAATAGTGCCCGTGCGATGCCTCTCCCTTATGCACAATGATTCCACGCAAATGGTAGAGCAAGGGATCTTGCTTATCTTCTCTCTCCGCACCCTGAATGCCTCTATCTCTATAGGCCATGTGCGCATCTGCCGACCCCGCAGCGAGCGGGGACGAGGGCGGGGAGACAGCTGGTGAGGTGACTTCGTGTGCCGCAGAACGAACATAGGGCGCGAGGTCAAGAGTAAGCGGGAACGAAAGATAGTCGTTGATTTTCACGTTTGCGCCGCCCTGCGACGCGCGCACAGTGAAGCGCTTGAGGTTGATGACGAGTGTGGGCGAGATGGTTTCGCGCTCGAGAACGCTGTACTCCCAGTATGCGCGGCGCACCGTCGACCCCGCCGCCGCAGAGCAATCCTCGCACACCACGCGATTCCCTCCAGTAATAAGCGACGGTTTCACCAGCGCCACCAAGGCCTTTTCCAAACTGCCCATGCCCGCCACGCTAACGTTGAGGGCTTTCTCGAATGGCCCGCTGCTGGGGGGCTTTGAGTGGGCGCACTCGGCGGAAACGCGCTGGGTGAGCATGCGCGCACGGAAGCACCGTTTCATGCTTTTGAGGCTGGCTGGCGACAGTTCTGTTTCCAGACGCTCCAGCAGCCTCTGGAAAAACTCTGTTGTGTCATTCTGGAGTTCAATGGCCTTGTGCATGCCAATATCCTTGCATGATGTCATCATGTCGACGCTGTCGAAGCTGCTGAGCTCGCTGTGGAGCATGAAGTGCATTGTGCGTCGCAGCTGCCGCAGCACCTCTCCCCGTGGTACCCGCGCTGCTGGCTTGTCTGGGCGCTTACCTGTGCCGCACACATTGCACGTATCGGCGTCCCAGCCATTGCGCATAGTGCACACGGGACAGCCCCATGTCGCTGTGTCCTCTTGCTCGTCAGCCGGCGGCGCGCCCTCACTCGCGTTGCAGATACAATCGCGGAACTCCTCGATCTCGTGGAAAAACTGGAGCATTGAATTCATGTAGCAGCGCGCGCCAGGGTTGCGCAGTCCAATGTAGGGCATACCCTTGCGCTTTTGCTGTGCTGCCTCCTTGTGCTTGTACTGCCAGTCCTCGGTGCCGTCGACCTTGGACGGGAGGCGGACATTGCGGAGAAACGCGTTGATGGTCGAGACCACCTCGTTCGCCAGAGGACCCGGGTTTAGACTGACGAGCATGCGCACAATGCGCCATGCAGCCTCGCGCGATGCTGCATCTTGACAGAAGGGCTTCTGCCCGAAGTCCATGGCATCTGGCACCTTCATCAGGAACTCGCGCAGAATGCGAGTCACGAGGCCCTTGTCCACAAGCATCTCTCGCCAGGCGACACTGGCCGTGGCAATGCGCTCGACGCACAGAAGGACTTCGCACACGAACGCATCCTCACAGCTGTCATCCAGCGCATTGAGCATGGCTAGAATGGCATCTTGCACTTGAGCCAACTGCCGCATTGCGGTGCCCAGCACCCCCTTCACAGCCATACCCTCCCCGCCCCCTCCTCCCACCCAACCAACCTGCATCGCAACCCCTGCGCTGGCCTCGCGCCGCGTCTGCGCCTCAATGATCTCCTGCGTCTCTATGATCTCCAGGGCAAAGTCACCAAGGAGCTGAAAAAACTGAGCCGCCACCAAGGACGATTGATCGAGGCCAGGAAGGCGCCGGAGCAAGTGTGCCATGATACGCAAAAACACCGGCTCCCTGCTCCGCGTACTCTCAGACGCCTGCAGCGGCACGTGAGCCGCGGTCATCGCCATGTCGTGCAGCAGCTGTTTTGCGCTGTTGCGCACCACTTGCTGTGGATGGCGCAGCAGAATACCATCTATCACATCGTCGGCGCATCCCTCATTAAAGAAGGTATCGATGATTCCATGTCCTATTGTTATTGAGGCTCCGCTCGTTGCTGAGGCGTGCAGGAGCTCTTGCGTTCCCGCGCCACCCGCGCACAGCAGTTGCCGGATCACTGAAAGGCCGTCACTGAGCGCTTGGGTAAGGGCGGCTCTGTGCTCCTCACTAACATCTACATCATCAGTCGCCTGCAGGAGGAACGAAAGCAACTGCCGTGTCATCAGACCCATATCAATCAACACCTCCTCCCCATCCTGCGAATCGCTCCCGCCTCCACGCCTGGAGTCATCCTTGCCCTGCACCAGCGCACCTGCATTGCCCGCGCCGCTCTCCCCGAGCGACATGCTCATGGTTTCCCCCTGCGAGAGTGCGGGGCTTGAAAGGGGCTTGGAGCCCGGCGACGCAGGAATAGCAAAGGACCTACCACCACTCGCACCCCCGGCGCCGGAAGAGGCATGCATCACCTTGAGATCTGACAAGGCCCCAGCCACGCATGATTTGAGGATACGGGCTAGCAGCGGCAGGCAGACTGAGCGCTCAAGCCCGTGCCGATGGTGCCAACAAGGGTGCTTATCCACAGTGAGTGCAAACGCGATGAGCTGTTCCAAGCCCCCCGTCATCAGAAACCGTCTTCGCCATTCAACGGCACGGCGCAACTTGCTGGCATCTCGCAGCGCATCGTCACCCGGAAGCAGCATCGCGTCGACGATCTGCAAGGCGTACAAGGAGCGCCATGGGCCCGTTTCTGGCCCTAATACACCGCTCCAGCGCGTGAATTGCTGGTCTTCGATGCTGTCGTACTTTGCGCGCAACGTCGGCAGGTGCATCAACACGCTCCACACCAGTTCGCGCACCTCCGCTGACGTCGAGGGAGCCTCAATGATGCCAAAAAGGAGATTATAGTAGTGCCCAGACGCAGCAGACATGCGAGAGAGAGTAGCACCTAGTCTCAGGCGATTCTCCTGCTCGCGCTGAGCATGCTCCTGCTCAAGAATGGCCTCACTATCCGAGCCCTGCATGGCCGACATATCAATGTAGTTTTTCACCTCAGCAACCGCGCTCGCGCCCGCGCCGCCCTCCCCCAGGGCGCCGCGCGCGCGGGACAATGCGGCATGACTCTCTGCGCCGCGCTGCTCTCCCAGCACGCCCAACGTGAGTGCGAGGCACCTCTTGAGACGCCTACACTCCGCCGCCTCCACCTTGCCCAACAATGGGTGCGGACGGGCAACCGTGTCTGGGTCTGAGCTGCTCGTCATCGCAACGGCTGAAAGTGCTGCTGCCGCGTCCGCGGCGACAGCATCGGCGTGATCATCAGCGTGATCGCTGACGCGTTTTCCTGACACTGCGCCACCCAGCGGGGGACCTGTGTGTGTGTGTGTTTGTGTGTATCATACGTATCTATGTATGTTTAACGCATGTACGTATGCCTGTATGTGTGCATGTATATACATACATACGTATATATGTATGAACATGTATCATACGTATGTACGTATGTATATGTATGTGTGTAAACATACATGTACCAGGGGAGCCTTGCTCAGAGCGTTGCTTGCTGTCAAGGTCGCCCTTCATTTCGAGCGATAGGCTGCGCGCACGTTTGCGCAGCTCGTGCACCGAAAGATCCTCGGCGGTGAAGACGCCGCGCGCCGCCGCATCGATCTCAGCAAGCAACCACATGAGCAACTTGCCGACCTCATCGCCTCCCTCCACATCTCCGTCCGCGTCCGCATGCATCATCCGGTCCCCGCCCCCGGCGGCAGCCTTGCGGCGATCATGCGGGTCTTGCTCT
>Ga0315899_10005600_pt1 | contig 13554 bp, 11 predicted proteins | sample LakEriMetagenome_2_FD_203518 | JGI IMG/M metagenome (GOLD analysis project Ga0315899, IMG submission 203518) | Freshwater fungal communities from buoy surface, Lake Erie, Ohio, United States - Buoy 4 MA112 | ecosystem: Environmental > Aquatic > Freshwater > Lake | place: USA: Lake Erie, Ohio...
GTGTGTGTGTGTGTGTGTGTGTGTGTGTGTGTGTGTGTGTGTGTGTGTGTGTGTGTGTGTGTGTGTGTGTGTGTGTGTGTGTGTGTGTGTGTGTGTGTGTGTGTGTGTATGTATACATGCACACACACACACACACACACACACACACGCACGCACACACACACAGATGAATTTTTGCAATCTCACCTGCAAAGAAGGTCGCACTAGCGCCTTCGAGGTCAGGCTGATTGTGTACCCGCCTGGCGGCAGTGGGGCAACCGAAAGTGTCCTCGTCTACTCGAAGATCGCCACGCGGAAGTGAGTAATGATTCGCACCCTGAACCCTAAACCCTAAACCCTAAACCCTAGACCCTAGACCCTAAACCCGAAACCCTAAACCCTAAACTCTTAAACCCAAAAAGGATTTGATTGTCCTGCCTTGCATTGTCGGGCTCTCATTTCTGTGCTGTTTGTCGTGCAGGTTTCCAAAGGCCGAGTCCACGGTCTCCTTCCTCCGCGCACTGGTCCCCCGAATCGTGGACCCGATAAAGGCGAAGGAACAAGCGGACGAGCAGATTGCGCAGGTAGCCTCTTGTGGAACTCTGACAATGCCATCTGTGATCTGCTTCTGATTGGTTGTGAGCTTGGCCAGGTTCGAGCTGAATTCAACGAATACAAGAAGTCGGGTGAGCATCGACAAGTGGCACAACGTCGGCGGATCGCGACGATGATCAAAGCAGTCCAGGACGCAGGCGGAATAAAAGCTCTGGAAAGCCGGTGGCCACAAGGTAAGGTGCACCAGTTATCACTTTGCTGTCGGCGCCCTAGCACGTGGCGCATGCGCGTGTCTACTGCCGACAGGTCTGTCCATGCCATTTATTCTGTTCTATTTTCTTTTTCTACGCTCTTGCTTTCGCAGCGAGGAGGGCGCTTGGTGAAGCCAGAGACTCAGCGGAAATCAAGGTTGAGCTCAAATTGCCCGCAAACTGCACAACGCCACCTGAAGTTGTAGAGTTGGTAACAACCGTCTCTGCAAAACTTGATGGAGTGCCGCAAAACAAAGGCGTCAAGATTGACAACTCTGACGTTGCCGACTTTCTAACTATGCTTCGGCTTGCAGTTGCCGACGTGTCAGGCAAACCTGTTGACAGCTTTGTTATCGGAGACATTGCAGCCAGGGCGTCGGGAGACTTTCTCTGTCTGAGTGTTGACATGAGGATACAGCCTGCTGAAGACTTCTCCTATGATCCTGTCGCTGTTGCCAAAGACTTGATATTGCAGACCTCGTGCAACTCTAGAATGAGCTCTGGTGACTTGACGAAACACGTCTCAGAGATTCAATTGCTCACTGAGCGTGAGTATTTGCGACCACACGAAGTTCAGGAGTTACATCTACTCAAGGACTATGAAGAAAACAAGGACGAGTTGACAGCACTTGAAGATTTTGAAAATCGCAGCAGAATGGACTGCGAGGCCGTGCGTCTGATCAACAAACACTATGCAAGCCCCAAGACCAAGGAGACCTCGGATGCAAGACCAGGGTGCCGTGGTGTATTCGGCGATGAGAGCGTCTTTTTTGCCGGCTTGCACACGTACAGTGGGCGTCCGCTCGTGGCAGGAGATGAGAAGTTGAAACAGGCAATGCAACAAGAATTTTTACAGTGCACAGACGCTCGGGTTCGCAATATCAAGACATCAAATTACGGGTGTGTGCGCATGTCATGCCAACAGTAAATTTAGTGTTCTGTTTAAGGGTTTTGCATGTTTGCCCAGAATTCACTCTCAACCGTTTTTATCGCGTGAACAGGTCTTGGGAGACAGATTTGGAGACGGAGTGGGAATTCGCAGTCAGTCCAAATAAGGGGCGCGTCTATCCGGGCCAAGAAGGTAACAATTTTGCCGCTGCTCACTTGCGCTAGGATGCCGTGACTCGATTTCATTCTTTTACTCAAATTCTCGTTGGAATTTCATGGCAGGCAACACCATGTGGGATGAAGCACGTGGCGAGCACCATGTCGGAAGGAAGCCTGTGGCCATCAGGGAGCTGATGGATTGTGCTGATTGCAAAAAAGCAAGTTTGATGGAGTCAGAAGCGATTTCGCTGCGCCTTTATACTGGACCCGCGGTATGAATAATTGGGAGAGAGATTCCAAAGCAAAAAGATAAAGTTTCGAAAGCAAAAAAGCGTTGTCTCGAGGTCCTAGGAACCAAGTACTTCACACAAGATTTGTGCGTTCGGCTCTTCATCTAGACATATAGCAGCTGTGACTGTATCTTTCGGCCCTCTTTTCTGTTTCCTCAAAAAAAAAATGCTCTCACCTCTGCTCCATTGTGCGATGTACTCTTCCATTGAGGTCTTTTCTGATTGAGCAGTTCGTGGCCTTAAATGGGAGTTTGCGGCAGTCCCTATACTTGAAAGGCAAACGCGATTGCCAGCCCGTCATTGCGTCCATGGATGATCTTTTCGATGACGATGGCTCTTCTGACCTCACCATTGATGCGCTCAAATCCAAATTAAATGCGAGTGGAGGAATGGGCAAAGCTGAGAACGGTCGCCTTGTTTTCTCTGGTTGGACATCAAGTGAAATCAAGGCTCTTGTTGACTCGAAGAGATTCAAAGCATATTTTGAAGACAAAGCTGAGATATCTCGCAATGAATTTGTTAATTTCCAGATGATGGAGGGCGGTTGCGGCAAGCAAGACTACGGCGCATGCAAGGAAAAGGACTGCCCCAAGTGTGCAAACAACGACTTTTTTGCATGCCCGAGGAAAGTGCGGTCGTGTGCGAAATGTGCCCAAGGAACTGACTCCTTTTCGACCACCATCGCTGTGATCAACTCGGCTATTCTTAAGCTGTCCAAAGTGACGCCGCTGCCGGCAGGAAATGTTCTCTATCGCGGCATAAATGGCATGTCTTATCCAGAGCACCTACTCGACGAAAGCATTCCAGCTCCGAACGAGGACCAGGTCGAAAAGTTCAAGGACTCAAGAAGTTCAAGGACGGATACATGCCGCGGCTTTGTTGAATTCGGTATGCGACCGCCCGCACCAGTCTGTTCTGTTTTGATCCCACGTGTCATTCCCGGGGACTTGCAAATTTCAGACCACGGCTCTGCATACTTCATCATATGCTCTTGCTCACATGCACTTGCTCACCTGATGCGCACCGTTTCTGCTCCTGATTATAGGATTTTCGAGTGCGACGCCTGACAAGCGCGTGGCCTGGGAATACTCGGGCGCGTCAAAATGCAAGGGAAAGGGAAAATGCCCGTCGTGGAATGACGAAAAAGACTTGTGCGTGAACTCCCTAAACATACACCCACCCACATGTAATTCACGACTGCACGTATTCCAAAGAGAGCACGAATCAACATGTTATCCTTTTTTTTGCTACTACCGACGCTGTGTAATATTTTTGTGCTCCGCTGTCGTCGCTGTCGTGACCTGTGCAGCTGCGAGGCCCACCGAAGTACCATCTTGGAAATACACACAGGGCAAATCGATCGGGGGGTAAGTTGCATCGACCACCAACATTTCCTGTTTCCTTTTTCAATCCTCGGGATAAGCCATTTGCTGATTTGGTGATTGGTCCAAATATCCAGGCCACTTTGAAATGGGTCTCTCAGTTTCCATCAGAGGATGAAAACGTGAGTTAATTTTGCCTTGCCATTTGTGTGTTGCGTGGACCATTTGTGTGTTGCGTGGACAACGTTTTGTCCCTGCGGCTGGCAAAGAGGGTGAATTTGGTGTTTGCAGGTACTGCTGCCACTCAGCAACTTTAGCATCATTGGGATGCGTCGCGAAGCCTCTTCGAACTTTGTGAGTGGCTCTCCACACTCGCGCCACCAAATGATCAACATCCTGGTAATCAAGCTGAATATCAATCTCAACGCCCAAACTCTCGAGCAGCTCAGGTCCTGTGCATCTCAAAAGTCTGGTCAGGCATCTCTGGCAATTTGCTACTTGGTTACCAACATCTTACGATGTTGATATGAGTGCTGAGGCCTTTCGCTGTTTTCCCTCTGCCTCAGGGCAAGCCGGCAGAATAGTTGTCTCGACTTGGCTGACATGGTGCTCATGGAAGCAAAAGATTACATCCTTTCCGGCTGCGATATTGTTCCCAAGGACTTGGTGGAGGTGGAGTGTCAGAAGATCAAAGAGCACGTCCGGAACCCTCCAATGGCTTACAGTCTCAGGGTCGACAGTGCTGATTATTTCAACGATGCGCACAGGTAAAGTCGCACCACTGCATTGGACCTTTGCTGTCCAAGTAGCACATCTAGACCTGCATAGTATTGATTTGTCGGTTGGCTGATAAAGGAGAATGGTGCAGGTATTTAAAGACGCTGAAGCAGGTCTTGTTGGATGCCAGAAACATGATGTCGATGGCGTCATTGATGCTGCAAGAGCAAGCCGACAAGTTGCTGCTCGAACCTCCAACACCGGCGCGTGACAGGCAAATCAACAGGATAGTAGACCAAGCTATTCGCATTTGCAATCGCACCAAAGACAGCCGCGAGGAGGATCAGGAACTTGCGGAGGAGCAAGATGTCAAGAGGGCAAGGGAAGAAGAAGAGCGCCAACGCCTTGCCAGGCTATACGATTTGAAGAGCATTTTGATGACTTCGGGTGAGATTAGTGATGAAGCTGGGTATGCTGCGGCACTGGTGGAAAAAGGCGATGCCCTGGCCAGAATGATGAGCAAGGAACAGGATGCCTTGGTGATATACGACCAGGCCCTTGTTATCCTTGGATACGATGATTCTATGACAGGCGCCCAAGAGGCAGAGCTGACGGATGCTCTGCAAGTCGTGCGACTGCTAAACAGAAAAGGGCTCCTGTTGATGCAGCAGAATAAGGAGGCTGCAAAGAGCGCATCCGACTTTGAGAAAGCACTCGAATGCTTTGCAAAAGGCCGTAAAATTGCTGAATCTCGAGTCGATGTTCATGATGTTCAAACTTGCCTATACTTCAGTCTGAGTGCAGACATGCTCGAAAGCGAAGGTCTTTGCTACCAGCACCTACAAAAACCAAATGACGCTGTGCAAAAGTTCGAGGAGTCGCTAGCCAGAAAGATTTCGGTTCCGGGAACACAGGTGTCTGAAATCCTCTATCATCTTTGGACAATTCTCAACGGAGAGCAACCGCCCGTCTCTACAGCTGCACCAGTTGTTAGAGTCTTGAGCATTCTGTGCAAAAAGCGCCCACCTGAGCTTTTCGCTGGTAAACATGTCTCTGATGTAGATTCTGTCTCTGCGGTCGTAGAGGTGATGAGCGAAACCGATGCATTGGTAGGCTATTCACTTATCCATTTCCAAGAATGGGGAGCCGCTGCTCTTCGGGCCTTTTGGACCATAGATCGGCAGGATATGGAGGCAGGTCTGCAGGCCTCCTCGGGAAATCCACGAGCCCCTTATTACACATCCAATGATGTGGACATTGCCATTCATGCGCTTTTGTCTGCACTAATTCGGCACCGCGATCATGCCAATATTGTCCACCACACAATGCAAGCTCTTCTGTGCTTCGCTGACGGACGAGGTCCCTTCCCTAGCCGCAAGCTTCGCGAAGAAATCATTTTGACTGTTCTGGTCGCCCTCGACATGCATAAGTCGAACATTCTGGTGCAAATCCCAGGTCTAGCATGTGTTCGACACTGGCTTCAGGTGGATCCTCGGGCTTTCCTGCTGACAAACACGGGGCAAGCCGATACAAGAAAGAAAAGAGAGCATCAGGACGAAGTTCGGGAAGTCCTAGACACGCTCATTGACTGCACCGTATTCAAGATGGCTAGCGACACTCACGTGATCAACAAGTGCTTGGAGCATGGTGCAGTAAGAACGTTGCTATTATGCCTAGAAAATGAGTCGGCATCAGATTCAGCGCTCGAGATCTTGGTGATGTTCTCATCTGACGCAACCTTTGCGAAGGCTATGGCATTTTCTGGCGCGCAGGTTGCCATCGAGCGTGCCATGACGAGACATGCCTCGCATGAAAGCATTCAGAAGAACGCGTTAGTGTGCATGGACAAGTGCCGGGAATGGTTCAGCAAGGCTCTCGAACAAAAGGATGAGATACAACGGAGAGCACGGGAGCTAGTCCAAGGAGTAGCTCAGAAGAAAGTAGCTCAGCGGGACGCTCGAGCAAAAGCCTTGGCTGCTGAGGAATCATGCCTTGCTGGCGATCTGGAGGCCGCAAAGATAGCCAGGACCGAGGCCGCACATCAGTTTGCCAAAGCCGAGCTAGATCCCTTGAAAGAGCTGAAGAAGGTTGACCGTATCATCAGTGAGTCGGAGAGCGCAGCTGACAATCAGCTGCGCTCGGCTTTGACAAACATGAAGAAATCAAGTGCGCCGAGCAAGGACCTGGGATCTTTCCAGCTGCCACAGATCGATCCGTCCTTTGACACCTGGCTTGCGGCGCAGCTGGTTGCTTCTCCTCCGGATCTCAAAGACACAGACGAGTTCAAGTATTTGACGCTCACGGAGTTGCCGCCCTGGACCGACAAGCACAAGTCGCTGATGCGGAAGAACATGACTCAAGAGCTGTTTGACAAGCTCAAGGACGCCAAGAGCTCCAAGGGCTACACCTTGTTCAACGGCATGCAGGCAGGCGTGCTCAGGCCTCACCTGGGCGTTGGCTTCACATGCGGCGATGAGGAGTGCTTCGAGCTGTTCAAGGACATCATCAACCCGATTGTAAAGGGCTGGCACCAGTTCGATCCTGCGACGCAGACTCACTCGTCAGATCTCAACTACGACAGCCTTGTCTTCACCGAAGACGACTTGAAACTCTTCACCAAGTACGTGAAGTCTACGCGGATCCGCGCGGCGCGCAACATCTCGGGCTTCTCACTGCCGGCCGGCTCCACCAAGGAAGACCGTCAGGCAGTGGAAAAGGTGCTCAAGACGGCGTTCAGCATGCTGCCCGAGAACCTTCAGGGCATGTACTTCCCGCTCGGTGATCTCGCGGGGGCGCAGGAGGACGAGCTGCAGGCGGGCGGCTTCTTGTTCCAGAAGCCCGGTCCCATGCAGCTGCTTGGTGCGGCGGGTGCCGGCCGGGACTGGCCCTCGGGGCGCGGCATATTCCACAACCCGGCCAAGACAATGCTGTGCTGGTGCAACGAGGAGGACCAGTGCCGCATCATTGCCATGGATAACGGCGGCGACGTCAAGGGCGTGTTCACGCGCTTCTGCCAGTTGTCGAACGCGATCAAGGCTGCGGCTGAGGGCACCGGCAGGAAGCTGATGGAGCACCCCAACTACGGTTTCCTTGGCACGTGCCCGTCGAACCTCGGCACGGGCTTGCGTGGCAGCGTGATGATTGTGTTGGAAAACCTAAACAAGGACCCGCAAAAGCTCGAGGAGATCTGCGCGAGCTTCGACCTGCAGCCGCGCGGCTCTGCAGGCGAGCACAGCGCTGCCGTCGGAGGCAAGTGGGACATTTCGAACAAGCAGCGCATCGGGTTCACGGAGGTGCAGCTTGTGCAGAAGATGATTGACGGTGTGAAGAAACTCATCGCGCTTGAGGAGGAGCTGGCTGCCACCGCCGCGGCTCCTGCTGCTGCAGACGAAGCCGCTGCGGCTACTGCTGCAGCGGCGCCTGCTCAAGAACGGTAGAAGCAGGTACTCCAGCTGAGGAAGCCGCTGCTGCAGACGAAGCCGCTGCGGCGCTTGGTCAAGAAGCAGCTACTCTAGCTGAGTGATTCTTTTATTGTATCTTCAAGTGACATTGAAGCGCTGGGTTAACATTGGTGTGTTCCTGCAAACACCAAGATCCTTGAATTCTATCCACGATGCCTCGAAATCACATTTTGGACTGCATGGACCCCTGGACACGCATTGCTCCGCAACCGCTCGGTATGGCACCTGAAACGCTCACTTCTCTGCATTCAGGACACCACAATACCTCCCGTCTAAATCATTTGAAAGTGCTCACACGCACGTACCCCCTGTCCTGCATGATTCGCGACGCGAACTTTGAAAGGCCCACCCCCCAGCACTGTTGAACAATTGCTTAACAGGCTGGCGCACTCTCTGAGCCTCTCAGCGCATCAGCGACATCTCCCACGTACGTCGCCGACATGTATTCGCCACATATTTGAATTTCAATGCAATCTCGTCGTGATGGGTGGCTCATTTGGCGGCACACGAGATGCTCATTTCACACCTGATCCCCCTCGCCCCGCGCGTCACCTGTAGGACTCTCCTAGCGTCGCATGGAGGACTCTCGGACGGTAGCAGACGGCTGCAGGACTCTCCGACGCACTGGACGCACTCTTCTAGCTAGCAGACGGGTTTAGTGAGTACGCCCTTCTAGTAGCAGGCAGTGAGTACGCGGTTCAAGTGCTACTTGCCATGCCCCACTGCACTTACTGTGTTTGACGCCTGTGCGTCAAACGTTGGAGGCCTGTCCGTCTTCCGTCAAACGCTGCCGCCGTGGGAGAGATGAAGCCTGGCGGGAGAGATCAAGGCCCTCGGAATCGCACCCTGCAGCTCGTCGTTGTCTTTCTCACAGGAGCGTATTCCACTGCGCTGCATCACTGTCCCTCGAGCGTCGATGAGTACTTGGTCTTTTGGCGCTGGGGCGCAGGTCGACCCTCGACGCGGGCTAGAATGCCGTCAAGAGAGTCCGAGAGGGCGTCGTACACGCCGCCCTCGGTGAATTCTCGCACCACCTGCTCGTTGATGCCGCCGGCAGTCTGCTCCTGCACGAGCTCGTTGAAGGTGTGTGGGCCGGCCTTGGCGGAATCGTATGAGATGCAGTGGAAAACAGCGCCTGTCCACTTGGCTGCCGAATCTGGATCGATGCCCTCCTTCTGCAGCCACTGTTGCGTGGCGCGCTGCTGCGCATAGAACTGGCCCATGAGCGACGACACAGGCATCATCTTCATCATCAAGGCCTCCGTCTCCAAGGGGACGACGGTGCCGAGCATCTCGAACAGCGACGCGATTGCGGGGTTGTTGGGCGTCATGATGGTCGCCCCCCTGTGCTTCGCCACTGGCGGGAGGGGAATTGCGCGCACAATGTTGCCAGTCGGCACCGGCGCGCACGTCTCGTGCAGCAGTGCCATGCGCGCAGTAGAAACGAGCGAAACCACAGTGTGGCGCTCGGAGAATTTGAGCGCGCGGAGCACTTCCTCGCACTGCTTGGGGAGCACGCCGATGAAGATGATGTCGCTCTTGTCCACCACCTCCTGGTTGTCGGCCGCGACAGTGATGAGGTTCGGGAACTCGCCCTTCAGCGCCGCCGACTTCTCGGTGCCGCGCGGCGAGAGCACAATCGCACCGCACGGCGGCGCGGGCAGCGTGCAGATGCCGCGCACCATGGCGCTCGACATGGTGCCCACGCCGACGAACCCATACGTGCACACTCCCGACATTGCGAGGAGGAACGAGGCGGATGCGCGCACGTTCAAGGCAACCAGGAGGAGGATCGCCCACTTCCCCTGCCCCGTACTTGGGCGGCCGCACGGAATGTTCGCAGTTTGAGGTAATCCACGAACTTCTGTGCCGTGTTACCCGGACGTCACAGCCCTGAGCGGTCGTCAATGTGGTGGCGTGCGCTTGTCGCTGTCGCGTGTGCATGTGCACCGGCTGCACTTGCGCTGCTGGCCCCGCCGGCTGCCCTATGGCAACGGTGCCAGTGCCCTTCCCGTGCGTGCAGCCCTGCACACGTCAGGCGTGTTGCTGCAAGTCCGCCGAGTCCATTGCGGTCGTTGTCAGTTTCTCGCAGATGCCCAACAGTTGGCGGCCTGCACATGTTGGACGATGGTGCCAGGGACGGTGATGCCAGGGAGCTTATTGCCGAGGTGTGTGATTCATTGTGAGTGCGCGCTTGAGCTTTTGAGCATCTCGAGCGGTGCTTTGGTCGGGCCAGCAGGAGGCAGGCAGCAAATGTGTTGATCACGCCGCTTGCTTGCTCGTTTGTCGTCTGTGCGGTTGTGGAGCGCAGGCACTCGCTCTGGAGATGCTTACGGGCCTCGAGCCCGCTGTGCAAAAGCTTAAACAAGCCCTCGCCCAGTCAGGTCCGCTTGTGTCCCCCAAACACTCCCGCGCAAGGAGCAAAGATGTGTAAGGCAGTATCTACCGCTCTTGCTTCCCTTTCATGTGAAGCCAATGTCAGACACACACAGAACACACACACACACACACACACACACACACACACACAGCGCGCACACACCCTCACTCACGCGCACGCGCACGCGCGCGCGCGCTCTCTCTCTCTCTTTCTCTCTCTTTCTCTCTCTCTCCCTCTCTCTCCCTCTCTCTCCCTCTCTCACTCTCACTCACTCACTAGCGGACGAGGAGGAAGAGGCGGAGGCACACTTCAACCTAGGACGGATGCTTTCGCTGCAGGTATTGTGCAAGTGTGTTGTCTTTGTGCAAGTGTGTTGTGTATTGAGGTATTGTTCAAGTGTATTGTCTTTGTGTATTGTCTTGGTGTATTGTCTACACGTGCACTAGCTCGTCTTTGCGTATGATCTACGTGTGCACATGCGCTAGTGCACGTGTGTCCACATGAGCTAGCACACAAGTGTGTGCCTCCGAGGGGGGGGTCGTGGCATGCAAGGCAGAACATGTCTGTTCGCAGACGGGCGCACTCAGTGGCCGTCTCCTCACTTGATGCCTGCTCGCGGCTGCTCACTGCCTGCCACACAGTCTCTGCCTGTCGCACGCTTCTCACAGGCAGTCACACGGTGACTCCCTGTGAGCAGACGGCCGCGCAGTCTTGCGTCCTCACGGTCGTCTTGCCGCTTCAGTCTCTGCGCACTGTCTCAACACAGTCTCAACACAGTCTCAACACAGTCTCAACATAGTCTTGGCACTGAGCCCTACCCTCAATGTGTCAGCCCTCCTCTCAAGGTGTGAGTGGGCACTTAGCCCTCCTGTGAGCTGACCCTGGGCTTACTCAAGTGGCACATGTGCGAGTGTGTTGTCTTTGTGCAAGTGTGTCCTCTGAGCTCACCCTGGGCTTACTCAAGTGGCACATCTCTTGGGCGCACTCAAGTGCGACATCTCTCACTTGCGACATCTCTGACTGGAGACACTCATTCAGACATGACTGGAGACTGGAGACTGTGAAAGGTGCCCTGTCACTCGATGGAAACTGTGAGAGGTGCCCTCTCACTCGAGACTGAGGTGCCCTCTCACTTGAGACACCTCACCTCGCTTAGGTGCCCTCTCACACTCAAGCTCATCTTGAGAGCCGGGGCCAGATGGTCAGAGGGTGCACGAGATGGTGAGAGTGTGGAGAGGGCTTTGGAGAGGTCTTGGCGCATAGCTACAGTCTGGTGAGGGTGTGGAGACGTCTTGCTGCAGAGCTACTATAGAGGCAAAAGAGACCTACTATAGAGGCAAAAGAGACCTACTATAGACGTCTTGCTGCAGAGCTACTTGAGACTGCTTGTCTTGCCGAGGTGCCATGTGTCAAGGAGCACCTGATGCATGGCAGCTTGACGCATGGCAGCCCGAAGCTACTTGAGACGGCATGTCTTGCCGAGGTGCTACTTGCCTTTTGGCAGCTACTGGAGCTACTGGAGACGTCTTGTTTTGCCTCAAGCTCATGACACTTGATACGTCACACTCACGTCACACACTTGCAGCTGACGCATGAGACGTGACACATGGCAGCTGACGCATGAGACGTGACACATGACGCATGATACTTGACACATGGCAGCGTGAGGCAGATGGGAGCAGAGTCCGCTTGGCCTCATTCCACTTGCGCCGGTCTGCTTCGCACGGCAGTTGAACCTTATGCCCTAGTTCTCACCTACACTCTACACCCTACAGACCTACCCTCTACACCCTACACCTACCGTTCTGACCGACACCCTACGCCCTAGTTGAGACCTACTCCCTACTTCTCACCTACACTCTACGCCCTACACCCTCGTTATAAACGCGTCCTATGTAGCCGTAGGCGCTGCCTGCCTGCCACTGTTCGTCTCTCTCTCTTTGCATGCCGCTGTGCGTCTCTCTCTCTCTCAGCCTGCCGCTGTGCGTCTGTCAGCCGCGTACGTGCATGCGGGCGGAGTGGGCGCGACAAGCTGAGGCAACGACGCGCGGTGCAACGCGCTGCAACGCTCCGCAACGCCCGTGCTCTCCAGGGCAATGGAGCTGAGGTCAGACTGGGTGGCGTTGGACAGCCGGCTTTCAACGGATGCTTCCATCAACCAAGCCCTGGCCGCGTATGCTAGTGTCTCGAGTGTCTCGAGTGTCCCCCATCACCACACCAGGCACGCTGATAAGCTCGAGGGTTGCCAATACACGGCCGTGCAGCGGGACGAGGACACGGCAAGAGTGGAGAAGGCTCTTCGGGACCATGGCTACACGGCGGCAGCCGTGCAGAAGACCTTTGGCTATGTGCCGCCAGCGCATCACCTTCCGACGCCCGGGACTCCCGGGCCCTTTTACCTACGCAAACGCATGGATCATCGATCTGCCTCCGCCCTCCCCTCACACGCGCCGGCGAGCGGTTACGAAGTGCTTGTACGTCTCTTTCTCATTGGAGTATGCGTGGAGGGCAACCTGGTCGAGGAGTTGCTGGGGGTGGCCAGTGTGGGAGCTTTCAAGAGGCTTGGGCTCCTGCACGCCTGCCCCCTGGCCGCGTCGCAACTCCAGTCCTTTGTTCAGCTGTACCCCCTCTCTCTGCTCCCAGCACTAGCCACAGCAGGTCTCGAGGGAGAGGGCCCAGACTCCGACTTGATCTTGGCTACCGACTGGCCTCCGCCGGTTTCGTGTGCGCTCGAGGAGGAGCCCGTCATGTACATTGGCTCCGATTCTCTCGGGCTCGTACGCATGGCAGCGGTCTGCCTAAAGCTCCTTGGCCCCAGACCCACTACCCAAAGCCTATCCCATTCCCTGACTCACACGCAGGAGGGCGACGGGGAGGAGGAGGGGGAGGAGGAAGGGAACGGAGACGTGCTTGTGTCGCGTCGGCTGCTCGATCTCTGCACCGGCAGCGGCGTCCAAGGGCTCGCCCTCGCTAAGATGTGCCTACTCCAAAACGTGTCTATTCAGGTGTGTCTATTCATGTGTCTATTCAGGTCCCCTTCACTCCGTCCTCCCCTTCTTTTCTCAAAACCCTGCTCTCCTTCTCCCTCTCCCTCTCCCTCTCCCTCGCCCTCTCCCTCTCCCGCTCCCTCTCCCTCTCCCTCTCCCCTCTCTGACGAGTGACATACATGTAGGTGGAGTGCGTGGATGTGAACGAGCGAGCCGTACGATTTGCGCGATTCAATGCGGCGCTAAACGGCTTTTCGCCCAGCACTGCGCCTGCGCATGGCTCCGTACTTGTGGCACGTGGCGCTCTTGGCTCAGTCGATGTGCGACGTGGCGATCTCTACGCTGGTCCTCCTTTGTCGTCTCTATCCCCGTCCTCATTCCCTTGTCATCTCTATTCTCGTCTCTATCCTCGACTCTATCCTCGTCTCCATCCCCGTCCTCCTTCCTTTGTCATCTCTATCCCCGTCTCTACCTTGGTCCTCCTTCCTTTTTCATCTGCATCGACTCAGCATTCTCGTCCTCTTTTTTGCTTGCTCCTCTTGCCTTGCACTTTGCAAGGAGGAGG
>Ga0315899_10005601_pt1 | contig 13553 bp, 11 predicted proteins | sample LakEriMetagenome_2_FD_203518 | JGI IMG/M metagenome (GOLD analysis project Ga0315899, IMG submission 203518) | Freshwater fungal communities from buoy surface, Lake Erie, Ohio, United States - Buoy 4 MA112 | ecosystem: Environmental > Aquatic > Freshwater > Lake | place: USA: Lake Erie, Ohio...
TCGACCTCGCCGCCGCCGCGCGGCGCGGCATCCCGGTGTTCAACGCGCCGTTCTCGAACACCCGCAGCGTCGCCGAGCTGGTGCTCGCCGAGACGGTGATGCTGCTGCGGGGCATCCCCCAGAAGAACGCGTTGCTGCACCGTGGGGGCTGGACCAAGAGCGCGGCCGGCTCGTTCGAGGCGCGCGCCAAGGTGCTCGGCATCGTCGGCTACGGCCACATCGGCACGCAGATCGGCGTGCTCGCCGAGCAGCTCGGCATGACGGTGGTGTTCTGCGACGTCGAGACCAAGCTGCCGCTCGGCAACGCGCGGCAGCTCGGCTCGCTCGACGCGGTGCTCGAGGCGGCCGACGTGGTCACGCTGCACGTGCCCGAGACGCCCGAGACGCGGTTGATGATCGGGGCCGCGCAGCTCGCGCGGATGAAGCGCGGCGCGAGCCTGATCAACGCGTCGCGCGGCACCGTCGTCGACCTCGACGCGCTCGCCGCCGCGCTCGAGTCCGGCCACGTCTCGGGCGCCGCGATCGACGTGTTCCCGATCGAGCCGGAGCGCAACGACCAGCCCTTCGAGTCGCCGCTCGCGCGCTTCGACAGCGTGATCCTGACGCCGCACATCGGCGGCTCGACGCTCGAGGCGCAGGAGAGCATCGGCCGCGAGGTCGCGGCCAAGCTGATCCGCTACAGCAACAACGGCTCTACGGTCACCGCGGTCAACTTCCCCGAGGTCTCGCTGCCCGCACCGGCGGGACAGAGCCGGCTGCTGCACATCCACCGCAACGTGCCCGGCATGCTCGCGCGGATCAACGAGCAGTTTTCCCGGGCCGGCATCAACGTCGCCGCGCAGTACCTGCGAACCAACGAACACGTCGGCTACGTGGTGATGGACGTCGACGCGTCGGCGAGCGCGGTGGCCTACGAGGGGCTGTGCGCGATCCCCGGGACCATCCGCTGCCGCATCGTCTACTGATCCGGAACCGCGCGCGGGCGCGCAGGGCGCCGCGGGGCTACCATCGGGTCCTTCGAGCACACCGACGGAGAGACACCGATGAGGATCGCGTTCCTGGGCACCGGGCTGATGGGCACCGGATTCGTCACGCGCATGCTGGCGCAGGGCCATGAGGTGACCGTCTGGAACCGCACGCCGGGCAAGACCGGTGCGCTCGAGAAGCTCGGCGCGCGTGCGTGCGCAAGCGCGGCCGACGCGGTGCGCGGCGTCGAGCGCGTGCACCTGATGCTCGCCGACGACGCGGTCGTCGACGCGGTGCTCGAGCCGATCGTCGAGGCGATCCCGGCCGACGCATGGGTGATCGACCACACCACCACCGCGACCACGCCGACCGCCGAGCGCGCGAAGCGCTGGGCCGGCCGCCGGCAGCGCTTCCTGCACGCGCCCGTGTTCATGGGCCCGTCGAACTGCGTCGACGGCACCGGCGTGATGCTGCTGTCGGGCGACAAGGCGCGGTGCGACGCCGCCACGCCGATGCTCGCGCCGATGACCGGCAAGGTGGTGTATCTCGGGCCGGAGCCCGACCGCGCGGCCTCGTTCAAGCTGTTCGGCAACCTGACGCTGATCGGGATCGCCGGCGTGCTCGGCGACGTCTGCCGGCTCGCGCACGCGGTCGGCATCTCCCCGGCCGACGCGATGGGGCTGTTCGCGTCGTTCAACCCCGGCGCGATGCTGCCCGCGCGCGCGACCAAGATCGCGTCCGGGCCGTACGACCAGGTGTCGTTCGAGGTCGCGATGGCCCGCAAGGACGTGCGGCTGATGATCGAGGAGGCGAAGCGCCACGGCGTCGACCTCGCGGTGATGCCCGCGGTCGCCGCGCTGCAGGACCAGGCGATCGCCCGCGGCGAGGGGCAGCTCGACAGCACCGCCGCGTTCCGCTGGCCGCAGCGCTGAGGCCGCCGTGCCGCGCCGCTGGCGGATCGGGGACGCGACGATCACGCAGGTCGTCGAGATCGAGAGCTCGAGCCCCGCGGGCTTCCTGTTCGGCGACGCGCTGACGCCCGAGCGGATCGGGCGCTACGCGTGGCTGCATCCGGCGCACGTCGACGCGCGCGGCCGGCTGAACGGTTCGATCCACTGCTTCGTGATCGAGTCGCGCGGCCGTCGTATCGCGGTCGACACCTGCATCGGCAACGACAAGCCGCGCGGGCTCCCCGCGTGGCATCTGCGCCAGGGCACCTTCCTGCAGGACATGGCCGACGCGGGCTTTCCCGTCGAGTCGATCGACACCGTGCTGTGCACGCACCTGCACGTCGATCACGTCGGCTGGAACACGCGGCTCGAGGGCGGCCGCTGGGTGCCGACCTTCCCGAACGCCGAGTACCTGTTCGGCCGCGTCGAATACGAGCACTGGGCCTCGCAGGACGACGGCGACACCACGAACGATCCGCGGCAGATCCTCGCCGACTCGGTGCGCCCGGTGCTCGACGCCGGGCTCGCGCGGCTCGTCGACGTCGACCACGTCGTCACCGACGAGGTGCGGCTCGAATCCACGCCCGGCCACACCCCGGGCCACGTCGCGGTGCGGATCGTCTCGGGCGGCGAGCAGGCGGTGATCACCGGCGACCTGATGCACCACCCGGTGCAGTGCTGCGAGCCCGACCTGTGCTCGCGCTTCGACTGGCGGCCGGAGATGGCGCGGCGCACGCGGCGCGACTTCCTCGCGGGCAACGCGGCGCGAGGGGCGCTGGTGCTCGGCACGCATTTCGCGCCGCCGACGGGGGGATGGCTGGTGGCGCGCGGGGAAGGGTGGGAACTGGTGGACGCGCGGCCATCGGCTGAGGAGTAGAGGCGCAGGCGCAGCGTCGCCATTCGACGGTTGGCGCCGTGAGACGCGGGGGGCGCACGGGGCCACCGATCGAGCGGTGGCCGGTCACAGCCGTCCCGGCGGCGACTCAGGCGACGGGTCCCGTGCGGTAGTCGTCTAGCCTCGGCGCATGCGTCATCTGCCAGTAGTCGACCAGCCGGAACGGCATCGGGATGAAGACCCGGCCCTTCGCGTTGCGATACCAGTTGTTCATCCCGGGGTGCGACCACACGAGCTTGGCGTGCTCGGCGTCGACCCGCTCGTTGAACGCGTCGTGCAGGGCGCGGTCGACCTCCACCTCGTCGATGCCGCGCTCGATCATCTCGCGCAGCATGGCCGTGATGTAGCGGACCTGGCATTCCGCCACGAAGATCACGCTCCCGCCGTGCGCGAGTCCGGTGTTCGGACCCGACATCACGAACAGGTTCGGGTAGTCGGGGACCGTGAGGCCGAGGTAGGCGCGCGGGTCGTCCTCGCCCCAGACCGCTTTCAGCGGCGTGCCCGAGCGGCCGCGGATGTCCATCGGCCACAGCAGCTTGCCGGCCTCGAAGCCGGTGGCGAGCACGATCGCGTCAGCGCGGTGGCGTGCCCCCGACGGCGTGATCAGCTCCGTGTCCTCGATGCGGTCGATCGCCTCGGTCACCAGCTCCACGTTCGGCCGCTTCAGCGCCTGGAACCAGCCGTTGTCGATCAGGATGCGCTTGCCGTACGGCGGGTAGTGGGGCAGGCACTTCTCCACGAGGTCGGGACGGCCCTCGAGCTCGTGCAGCATGTACTCGGTGAGCTGCTCGCGCTGCCGGTCGTTGCGGTGGTTCATCGACCGCTCGGGGTGGGGCCATGCCGGGTCGCGCCGCACCGTGGGCAGCAGGCCGTCACCGAAGCGCCACATCAGCCCGAACCGGTACCAGGCGTAGTAGTACGGCACGTGCTCGAGCAGCCAGCGCGACTCGGGGCTGGTCGTGCCGTGGTAATCCTGCGGCGGCCGCGCCCACTGGGGCGAGCGCTGGAAGATCGTGACCTTCTTCGCCCGGGCCGCGACGGTGCGCAGGAACTGCATCGCGCTCGCCCCGGTGCCGATGACCGCGACCTCCTTGTCTTCGAGGGGAACGTCGTGCCGCCACTGCGCCGAGTGCCACCACGGGCCGGTGAAGGTCGCGAGCCCCGGAATCGACGCGAGCTTGGGTCGGTTCAGGTTGCCCACCGCGCTGATCACCGCCCGGTAGCGCCGCGCGCGCTCGGCGCCGTCCTGGCCGCGGGTCACGACGTCCCAGGCGTGGGCGGCCTCGACCCAGCGCATCGAGACGACCTCGGTCATGAACTCCGTGTGCGGGCGCAGGCCGGCCTCGTCGAAGACCTTGCGCTGGTAGGCCCAGACCTCGTCCCGCTTCGAGTAGTTGCTCGACCAGCCGAGGTTGGGCGCCCACGAGAACGAGTAGAAATGATTCGGCGTGTCGACGCCCGACTCCGGATAGTCGTTCTCGAGCCAGACGCCGCCGACGTCGGGCAGCTTCTCGACGACGTCGAAGGGGATGCCCAGCTCCTTCAGGCGGTGGCCCGCGGCGATCCCCGAGAAGCCCGCGCCGATCACCAGCACCCGGAACGCGGCGACCCGCTCCGGCGCGGGCGGAGCGGACCAGGCGATCCCTCGGTCGCGAAAGCCCATCTCCTCGGCGGCCATCACCGCGTACTCGCGCGGCACGTGCTCGCCGACACAGACGTTCATCATCCGGTGCAGCGTGTCGTCGTCGGGCAGCGGGGGCAGCGCGCGCCGGCCGTCGGCCAGCTCGTCGAGCACCTGCCGGATGCCGTCCCGGATCGCCTGCTGCGCTTGCGGCGACAGGCCGCCCGTGGGCTCGGCGAAGATCGAGATGTCGCGCTGCGGCCGGAACGGGTCCTCCAGCCAGCGGGGGTCCCGGGTGATCTGCGCCAGGCACATCAGCAGCGTCGGAACCGAGGCCTCGTCCAGTGCGTCGTCGCGTCGCAGGTCGTCCATCGGGCGTCCTCGTTTCGGGCAGGGTATCCACCGGATGATACCGACCGGTAGCGATTGCGACTGTTCGGTAATCGAGTAATCGGATCCGCCGGCAGTCAGTCCGGGTACTCGGGCACTCGCCGCCCCAGGAAGGCGGCGGCGCCGATCGCGGCGTGGCCGCTCGCGCGGACCACCGCCGCGAGGGCACGCTCTGCGGGCTCGCGCGCCGCGTAGTCGCGCATCCGCGCCTCGAAGACCGCTCGCTTCGTGGCCTGCACCGCCACCGGGCTCGCCTCGGCGATCCGCCTCGCCAGCCGCAGCGCCTCGGCCTCGGCGGCTGGGGCGTCGGGTGCGAGCGCGGCCAGCCCGAGCCGCGCGGCCTCGGTGCCGTCGATCAGCTCGCCGGTCATCAGCAGCCTCATCGCGTCGGCCTGGCCGATCTGGTCGACCAGCTTCATCGCGGCGCCGCCCGAGGGGAGGATGCCCCAGCGCGCCTCGGGCAGGCCGAGCCGGGCGCCCGCCGCGACGACGCGCAGGTCGCACGACAGCGCGAGCTCCAGCCCGCCGGCCACGCAGGCGCCGCCGATGGCGGCCACCAGCGGCTTCGGGAAGAAGCGCGTCTTCAGCAGCGCGGCGTCGATCAGGTCATCGATGTCGGGCAGGGTCGGCAGGCGCGGGTCGGACAGGTCGGCACCCGAGCAGAACGCGCCCCCGCCCGCGCCGCGGACCACGACCGCGCGGACCGAGCGGTCCGCGGCTAGACGGGGCCACAGCGCGGCGAGGTCGCGGAACTCGCGCTCGCCGAGCGCGTTGCGGCGCGCGACGTGGTCGACGGTGACGCGTGCGACCCGGGGCGCGGCGAGGTCGACGAGCACCGGCACCTCAACCCTCCCCGCGGACGCCGACCAGCCGCAGTGCGTAGGCGGCCATCTGCCGGGCGATCTCGTCGGCGGCCAGCCGACCGCCCGGTCGGTACCACACGTAGGCCCAGCTCATCATCCCGCCGATCGCGAGGGTCGCGAGCCGCGGGTCGTCGAGATCGAACTCGCCGGCTGCGACGCCGGCCTCGATCAGCGCGGCCAGCTCGTCGTCGAACTCGCCCTTCAGGTCGTTGATCCGGCGCACCGACTCGGGCGGGATCGACGCCTCTTCGCGGAAGAACACCGCCACCCCGGCCTGGTTCGCGATCACCACCTCGGAGAAGCGAACTGCGAAGCGCCGCAGTTGCTCGGTCGGCGTGCCGCCGTCGGCGCGCGCGCCGCGGATGGTGTCCAGCGAGCCGTTGACCGCCCGCAGGTAGATGTCGACGAGGATGTCGACCTTGCGCTCGTAGGCGCCGTAGATGAACGGCTTGGACATGTCGAGCGATTCGGCGATCGCATCGAGGCTGGTGCCGCGGAAGCCGCGCTCGTAGAACAGGCGCTTGGCTTCCTCGAGGATGCGCTCCTTCTTCAGCAGGCGGATATCGTCCCGAAGCGTCATGGCCACCACCTCCCGGGTGCTGGTGGGTCCGCCATCATCGGCCGCGCGACGCAGAGCAGTTGCTCGGCGGTTGTCGAGCCGGGCTCGCGCGGCTGCACGAACGCGTAGCCGACCTCGCCGAGCCTCGCGTGCGGCACGCCGACGACGACGGCCCGCTTGACCTGCGGGATGCCCGGCGGCAGCCGCTCGATCTCCGCCGGATAGGCGTTCGAGCCCCCGACGACGAACCTCTCCTGGAGCCGCCCGGTGATCCTCAGGTTGCCTTGCTCGTCGAACACGCCGAGGTCGCCGGTTCGGAACCAGCGGTCGGGCTCGTTCGCGAGCTCTGCACAGAGGGCGTGCGCGTGGTCCGCGTCGTACCCGGAACGACCGACACCGGCCTGCACGCCGCCAAGTGCATGCCCGAACGGGCCGTCCGGCTCGCCGGCATGGTGCCGATGCGCCGGGCGGCGGACCCCGACGAGGTCGCCCGCGCGATCGCCTGGGCGGCGTCCGACGAGGCGTCGTACCTGACCGCGACTGCGACGGTCGCGACCGTCGGCGGCGGGCTGCAAGGCAGTGACGTCCCCCGGCCCGACGGCCCCGCGCTGCTCCATCCGATCGGTCTCCTCTGTGCGTGCCAGGCCTTGACCCGCCCGGATCGAGGGCTGGTGCGGCCGAGTCAACGCATCGTACCGGCAGGTACGTTTTCATGTTGGTCGGAATCCGACGCGGCCGTCAAGCGCGCGCGGGAGCAAGCGGAGCATGGTTCCAAGGGTGGTTGTCACTGCCGGCGGCGACGGCGGCGGCGGCTTGGCGGTTCATGGCGCGCGGGTGATCACCCGCAGCAGCGACGGCGAGCTCTCGCCACGGCTCGCGCCCCGTGGATCCCCGTCACGGCACCCGCGCTCGACGCCGGCATCGGCCAAGATCCTGGCAATCCGCCCGAGTCCGATGCGCGACGGGACGTGCCGCGCCTCCCGCCTCAGTCTCCCGTGAAGCGGGCCCCCGTCCTCGCCCGCTTGGCGCGCATCGCCGTCTCGTGGTCGGCCGTCCCGCGCGTGAGCACGTTCTGGTCGGTGTCCATGTGCATCACTGCGGCATCCAGCGCGCCGGCCAGGCGATTGACGCTCTGCTTGATCATCTGCACCGCGATCGGCGGCTTCGCCGCGTAGTGCGCCGCCATCGAGAGCGCCGCCGGCAACGGGTCGTCTTCCGCGCAGAGTTCGTCGAGCACGCCCCACTCGTGCAGCTGGGGGCCGTGCATCCGTTCGCCGCCCGCGACCAGTCGCTTGGCGCGCGCGGGCCCCACGAGCTGAACGCACAGCGGCAGGCTCTGCCACATGAGGTTCATGCCGAGGTCGACCTCGGGATACTGGATGAAGCAGTCGCGGGTGCCCACGCGGAAGTCGAGCGCGGTCGCGAGACAGGCGCCGCCGCCGATCGCCCCGCCGCGCCAGGCGGCGATCGTGATCTGATCGATGCCCTGCATCGCGGTGATCATCCGAACCCCGATGCGCAGTCGCCGGCGACGCAGCAGGGTGGGTCCCGCGAAGGCGTCGCTGTCCTCCCGCAGGTCCATCCCGGAGGTGAAGTGACGCCCCGCTCCGGTGAAGATCACGACTCGGGTCGCGATGTCCTCGCGAAAGGCGAGGGCGCAGTGCTCGAGTTCCCGCGTCAGTTCGTACCCGAGCGCGTTGGCGCGCTCGGGTCGGTTGAGCGTGACGATGGCGATCGCATCTCGCCGCTCGATCGCAAGGAAGGCGTACTCCATGGGCATGAACCTCGATCGATGGGTATCGGCGTGCCTCACGCGATGGCACCCGGCTCGCGACCCCGGCGATCGGGGCGGCCGTCCAGTGTGGCGGTTTATCGATGTCGCCTCAACACGTCGGCCGAGTCGATTCCGCCTGCGCGGATCGAGCGGCTCCGTCCGGCCCGGCCGTGACGAATGCCATTGCCGCGATCGGCGGCGCGGAGCCGCGCCGCATCTCAGTGCTTCAGAAGCTCCCCGCTGATGATCATCTTGCGGACTTCGGTCGTGCCGGCGCCGATCTCCAGCAGCTTGATCGACCGGTACAGCCGGTTGATCTCGGACTCCCAGATGTAGCCGCTGCCGCCGTGGATCTGCAGCGCCTCGTCGAGCACCAGATTCATGTTCTCCGCGGCGAGCATGACCGAGGCGGCGGTGATCTTGTGGATCTCGCCCCGACCCGCATCGCCGCGTTCGCCGATGGCGGTGGCCGCCCGCAGTGCCTGATAGGTGAACAGCCGCATGGATTCGACCCAGACGTACATCCGGGCGAGCTTGTCCTGGACCATCTGGAAGCTGGCGATCGGTCGGCCGAACTGCTGGCGCGTCCGGGCGTAGTCGATCGAGAGTTCGAGTGCGCGCTCGGCGATGCCGAGGCACAGCGGCGAGATCATCGCGCGCTCGAGGTCCAGCCCGCTCATCACCACCCGGACCCCGGCGTTCTCCTCGCCGACGAGGTTGGCCGCGGGTACGCGGCAGTCCTCGAACACCAGCTCCGCGGTCTGGCTGCCGCGAAAGCCCATCTTGACGAGCTTCTGCGCGACCTTGAAGCCGGGGAACGCGCTCTCGACGATGAAGGCCGAGATGCCCTGGGCCCCCCGCTGCGGATCGGTCTTGGCGTAGACGAGGAGCACGTCGGCGACCGGGCCGTTGGTGATGTAGATCTTGCTGCCGTTCAGCCGGTAGTGGTCGCCCTCCGGCACGGCGGTCGTGCGCATCGAGCCCAGCGCGTCGGAGCCCGCGCCGGGTTCGGTGAGCCCGAGCGCGCCGATCGCCTCGCCCCGGCACAGACGGGGCACGTACCTGCTCAGCTGCGAGGGCGAGCCGTTGCGCAGCAGGTTGTGCAGGCACAGGTTCTCGTGCGCCACCCATGACAGGGCGAGCGCATGGTTCCAGCGCGCGAACGCCTGGAGGATCAGTCCACTCGTGAACAGGTCGGCGCCGGCCCCGCCGAGCGCCTCGGGGGCGGTGATCCCGAGATACCCGTGGCGGCTCAGCAGCGGGAACGCCTCGGGCGGCCACCACTCCTCGTCGTCCATCCGCCTCGCGAGCGGGTACAACTGCGCCCTCGCGAACCGGTCGGCCTGTTCGAGCACTTCGATCTCGTCACGGCTCAGGCCGCTGAAGGCCTGCGCGGCGTCGACTCGCAGTGGGTTCACGGACACGATGGCTCCTCGCCGACGGGGGCGGATGCGGATCGGGAAGGTCGGGCACGCTCACACTACAATCTGATAACCTCGAGCGGCAAGCACGCAGCCCTCGCACACCATCCGAAAGCGCGTCGTGAGTCGGAGTCAGTCCCCTGCGGAGTCGGCTCGATCGGGCGCCGAACGGACGATCGACCGGCACGGCTGGCCGTTCGGCACCGTGCTCGTCGCGAACCGCGGCGAGATCGCGCTGCGCATCGTGCGCACCGTGCAATCTCTCGGGCTCGAGGCGGCGGTGGTCTTCCATCCGGTCGACTCCGGCGCGGCCGCGGTGCAGCAAGCCGATCGGGCGATCGAGATCGGCGGCACGACGCCAGTGGCGGCCTACCTGGACGCCGGCTCGATCCTCGATGCGGCGCAGCGCTGCGGAGCAGGGGCCATCCACCCGGGGTACGGCTTCCTGTCGGAGAACGCGGGCTTCGCGCGTGCGTGTCGCGATGCCGGCATCACCTTCGTGGGCCCCTCGCCCGAGGCGATCGAGCTGATGGGCGACAAGGTCCGCGCATGCGCCTTCGTGAAGCGCCACGGGTTCCCGGTCGCGCCCTCGGCGATCGAGGACGACGATCCCGCGAGCTTCGCCCGGCGTGCCCTCGAGATCGGCTTTCCGTTGCTGATCAAGCCGGCGGCGGGAGGCGGTGGCAAGGGCATGCGCATCGTCCGCGAGGCGGGGCAGCTCGAGCCCGAACTCGATCGCGCCCGCAGCGAGGGTCGACGCTACTTCGGTGACGGGCGGCTGTATGTCGAGCGCTACGTCGAGGCGCCCCGCCACATCGAGGTCCAGGTGCTGGGCGATGGCCACGGGCAGCTGGTCCACCTGTTCGAGCGAGAGTGCTCGGTCCAGCGCCGATTCCAGAAGATCGTCGAGGAGTCGCCGTCCCCCGCGCTCACGCCGCAGCGCCGCCAGGAGATCTGCGAGACCGCCGCGGCCATCGCTCGATGCGCGGGCTATTCCAATGCCGGCACCGTCGAGTTCATCCAAGGCGCCGGGGGCGAGTTCCACTTCCTGGAGATGAACACCCGCCTGCAGGTCGAGCATCCGGTCACGGAGCAGCTGCTGGGCATCGACCTGGTCGCCGAGCAGCTGCGCATCGCCGCGGGCCAGCCCCTGTCGTTCGCGCAGGCGGACCTGAGGCCGCGGGGGCATGTCATCGAGTTCCGCATCTATGCCGAGGATCCGGCTGCCGGCTATCTGCCGACAACCGGGTCGGTGCTCAGGCTCCGGGAGCCGCACGGCGCAGGGGTCCGAGTGGACAGCGGGATCGTGGCCGGCCAGCAGGTCACCGCGGCCTTCGACCCGATGCTGGCCAAGCTCGTGGTGAGCGGTGCGGACCGCACGCAGGCGCTGGAACGCGCGGACGCGGCGCTGCGTGACTACGTGCTGCTCGGACTCCGGACGAACCTGGGGTTCCTCAGGCGTCTGCTGCATCACCCCGCGTTCGTGGCCGGCGACGTGCACACCGGCTTCCTCGACGCCCATCCCGAGGTCGCCGCCGAACCCGCGCTGGGCGAGGACACGGTTCGCGCGCTGCTGGCGGCGGCCGCGCTGTCGTGTCGGCCGGTGCGGGACGCCGCCGACGCCGTGCCGGCGCTGCACGCCGCGATGGGCGCATGGAGGAACCGGTGACCCACGCATTCAGGCTGCAGGGCCGATCGCACGAAGTCTGGCTCTCGCCCGACGGACGCGGCTACGCGCTGCACATGGGCGACCGCATCGAGCGGGTCGCGCTGTCCGGGGAGGGCGGATCGTCGCTTCGGCTGCAGGTGGGCGAGCGCTCGGTGTCGGTGTACCTGGAGGTACGCGGCGACGAGGTGCACGTCCACCTGGACGGCGAGGCCCACACGCTCGTGTACGAGCATCCGCTGGAGCGGTTCGCCAGCCGCGGCCGCGAGCACGCCGACGCGATGTCCCGGGCGCCGATGCCCGGGGTGGTGGTCTCGGTCTCGGTGCGGCCGGGGGACGGCGTCGCTCGCGGCGACGTGCTGATGGTCATCGAGAGCATGAAGATGGAGACGCCGATCCGTGCCGCGCTCGACGGCGTCGTGCGGCAGGTCCACGTGGCGCTGGGCGAGACCTTCGAGCGGGACGCGGTGCTGGTCACGCTGGAGTCGGTCGGCGAGGCGCCATGAAGCGCATCGCGTCGATGCTGAGCACGAACTCGGCCGAGTTCCAGGCGAACCTTCGCCATAACCGGCAGTTGGCCCACGAGCTGCACCGGATGCAGGATCGGGTCCGGCATCACCGACCCGAGCGCGACCTGCAACGGCTGCAGCGGCAGGGCAAGCTCCTGGTCCGGGAGCGGCTCGATCGGCTGCTCGACCCGGGCACGCCGTTCCTCGAGCTGTCGACGCTGGCCGCCAACATGGACTACGGCGGCGAGGTGCCGGGCGCGGGCATCGTCACCGGCATCGGCATCGTGTCGGGGCGCGAGGTGGTGATCCATGCGTCGGACGCCAGTGTCAAGGGCGGCGCCTGGTACCCGCTGTCGATCAAGAAGATCGTCCGCGCCACGGACATCGCGGTCGAGAACCGCCTGCCGATGGTCCACCTGTCCGACAGTGCCGGGGGCTTTCTGCCGCTGCAGGCCGATCTGTTCGCCGACCGGCACTTCGGCGGTCGGATCTTCCGCAACCAGAGCGTCCTCTCGAAGATGGGCGTCCCGCAGGTCGCCATCGTGCTGGGGCACTGCACCGCCGGCGGAGCCTACGTGCCGGCCCTGTCCGACTACAGCGTGATCGTGCGCGGCAACGGCGCGATCTTCCTTGGCGGTCCCCCGCTGGTGAAGGCGGCCACGGGCGAGGAGGTGACCGCGGACGCGCTGGGCGGCTGCGACCTGCACACCCACCTGTCCGGCACGGCCGACTACCCCGCGGACAACGAGCTCGAGGCGATCGCCATCGCTCGCGACGTCGTCGCGCAGTGGCACCGGCCCGCGAAGGCCGCGGTCGAACGACAGGAGCCCGAACCTCCGTACTACGACCCGGAAGAGCTGTACGGGATCATTCCGCGGGACATCAAGGTGCAGTTCGACATGCGCGAGGTGATCGCGCGGATGGTCGACGGCAGCCGCTTCCACGAGTACCAGCCGGCATTCGGCGGCACGCTGGTGTGCGGCTTCGCCCACCTGTGGGGATTCCGGGTCGGCATCCTCGCCAACAACGGCGTGCTGCTCAACGAGAGCGCGCTCAAGGGGACGCACTTCATCGAGCTGTGCAACCAGAACCGCACGCCGCTGCTGTTCCTGCAGAACATCACCGGGTTCATGGTCGGCCGCGAGTACGAGCGGCGCGGCATCACCAAGGACGGCGCCAAGATGATCATGGCGGTCTCGGGCTCCGAGGTCCCCAAGTTCACCGTGATCTGCAACGGTTCGTACGGCGCCGGCAACTACGGGATGGCGGGGCGTGCCTTCGACCCGCGGTTGCTGTTCATGTGGCCGCAGAGCCAGATCTCCGTGATGGGCGCCGAGCAGGCCGCCAACGTGCTGGTCGACATCAAGCTGCGCCAGCTCGCCCGTCACGGCGAGACGCTCGACCCGGAGGCGATCGCCGCGATCCGTGAACCGGTGCTTCGCGATTACGAGCGTCAGTCCAGCGCGCTGTTCTCCACCTCGCGCCTGTGGGACGACGGCATCCTGGATCCGGTCGACACGCGCAATGCCCTGGGCATCGGGATCAGCGCGGCCCTGAACACGCCGATCGGGTCGCCCGGCTACGGCGTGTTCAGGATGTGACCCGCGCCGCGGGCGCCTGGGCGGCTACAGCCTGCGGACGGTGTGCCGCTCGCCGGTCGAGCCGCGGTTGATGCCCGCGAGGCCGCGAAGCGCCGGGTTGCCACCGATCCGGTCGTCGAGTCGGGCCCCCCCGGCGAGCAGACCCCCGTCGACGACGATGTTCTCGCCGGTGACGAATGCGGCGTCGTCGCCGGCGAGGAATGCCATCACGCGCGCGATGTGGTCCGGTTCACCCGGGTCGGGCCAGGGCTGGATGTCCTGCATCGCGGCCCGGATGTCCTTGCCGCCGGACTCGGCCAGCGGCGTGCGGATCACCCCCGGCGACACGCTGTTGACCC
>Ga0315899_10005602_pt1 | contig 13550 bp, 13 predicted proteins | sample LakEriMetagenome_2_FD_203518 | JGI IMG/M metagenome (GOLD analysis project Ga0315899, IMG submission 203518) | Freshwater fungal communities from buoy surface, Lake Erie, Ohio, United States - Buoy 4 MA112 | ecosystem: Environmental > Aquatic > Freshwater > Lake | place: USA: Lake Erie, Ohio...
CCTGAAACTTCTTGTATTACACTATTCCCTAAAGTACTTGCTCCAGTAAACTTAGGTAGGTAGTTTGTTGTACCAGTCCCAGTAACTGGGTTAGTCAAAGCATTTTGCTTAGAGTTAAACGTTGTCCAATCAGCAGCAGATAAGAAACCAGCTTGTGAGCCGCTTGATTGTTGAATAGAGAATACCCCAGTCGTATTATCATATAATAAAGGACTTGTTGCACTTAAAGATGTTAAGTTAATACCACCTAAACCAGCTAAGGTGTAAGTAGGCACATTTAAAACACCAGTTGTGCTATTGTATGTTGATGCTCCGTTATTGCCAGTAGTTGTTAAACTGATAGCACCTCTTGCACGAGCATCTGTATAGTATAAGTTAGAACCTTCTGCAATACTTGATGTAGTTCCAGCTACATTCTTCCATAATGAAGTTGCACTTTCGTATTGTAAGATTTGACCATTAGTTGGCGTTGTAATTAACACATCACTACTTTCGCTTAACTCTTGTGTATTTTGAATCTTTACTTCAATAACACCTTGAGTTGGATGTGCTCTTACTACTACCCCTACATAAACGATATGGTCTGGGCTTGTTGGCTTAGTAGCAGTAAATCCACCAGCCACACTTGGGCTTAAATATAAAGTTTGACCAGTTGAGAATCCGTTTGTATCTAAATCTATTAAAGTTCCAGCAACAGTTACATAACCATTATTCATGTTTGTTATGTCTGCTCTTACCAAACCGATTGTCTGATTTGATGCTGCCTCTGTGTTAGCTTGTGCCTTAGTAATAGTAGGTAAGTTACCTTGACCACCATTGATATAAACCACAGTTCCTTTTGTGATTGTAGCACCACTATTATTGTAAACTTCAGTTACTAAGTTTTGTGCTTGAGTAACAACAGTTGGGAAATTAACTAATGAACCATCACCAGCTACATACTGACCGCTATTACCAGCAAATCCTATGTTAATGTTTCCGCTTGTTGTAACTGGACTTCCAGTTATTGTTAATGCAGCAGCACTTTCAGTAATACCAACACTTGTTACCGTTCCTACATATTGGTCATTACTTGTTATAGTAAAGTTTGGATAAGTTCCGCTTATTGAAGTTGTACCAGCACCAGTTAAAGATACAGTCTGGTCAGGTGCAGTATTTGTTATTGTGAAACTTGGATAAGTTCCAGTTGCACTAATTCCAGTACCACTTGTTAAACTTACAGTTTGGTCTGGAGCAGTATTAGTAATCGTAAAGTTAGGATAAGTACCACTTGTTGAGATACCAGTTGATGCAGTTAAGCTAACTGTTTGGTCTGGTGCACTATTCGTTATAACTCCAGTTGTTGAGTTATAGCTTATGCCAGTTCCAGCACTTACAGAACCTCTTGCTCTTGCATCAGTATAATAAAGATTTGTGCCTTCGCTTATGTTTGATGTAGTCAAAGAAACCGCACCAGTAAATCCGTTTACACTTACAACGGCATCTGTGTTGTCTACTTGTTGCCATGCAGTACCATCATAGATAGCCCAGTCTCCAACATTCCAATCAGTAATGCCATCTAAGTTAGTAGTACCAGCCACACTAACAATGTAGTAATAACCTTTAGTTCCTACACCACTTGTTAAAGTAGGAGTGTTTGTTGATGCGTTCCAAGTGCCTTGATAAATTGAGCCACCAACTAATCCATTGATTTGGTTTTGTATTTTACCAAATGCAGTTAAGATAGAATCTGTTGCTTGTATTGTACCACCAGTGATGTTTACACCAGTTAAAACTTTACCAGTTACGGCAGAGTTTACTAAAGAAGGAGAAGCGTATGTTCCACTTAATTCACCACCAGCAGCTATGCCTTCAATAGTTGTTAAATATGTTGAGTTATCGTAAGTAACAGTTGTGCCACTTACTTTAACGAATCCAGTTCCGTTTAATTGTGCTTGTTTAGCGTTAAATGTAGTCCAATCAGTAGAAGTCAATAAACCAGTTACACTTGACGTAGCAGTAGGAATAGCCGTTTGACTTGCAGCCGTTACTAATCCTTTTGCATTTACAGTTATAGTTGGTACAGATGTAGAAGAGCCATAAGCCCCTACATTTGAGTTTACAGTAGCTAAAGTTAAAGTAGTATCAGAACCAGTGCTGCCAGTTCCAGTTACATCGCCTATAAAACTTAATGAGCCAGATGGAATTGAAACCGCCACAGTAGATATTGCAGTAGTCAAACCTTTAGCATTCACAGTAATTACTGGAATTGCAGTAGATGAACCAAACTGACCAACGTTGCTATTTACAGTTGCTAAAGTCAATGTAGAGCCAGAACCTACAACAGCACCAGTTCCACCAGTTACTGTTATGTCGCTTGATGTTAAGTTGCCTAATGTTAGAGCATTTTGTTTGCTATTAAAAGTAGTCCAATCAGCACTACTTAAATAACCATTTGTAGTAGAGTTTGCTTGGCTTATTGAAACCACACCACTTGCTACGCTGATAGGAGCCGTTCCGCTTATTGCAGCTTGTGCTCTTGCAGTTGTAAAATATAAATTAGTTCCCTCACCGATGTCAGTAGTAGTCAAAGTAGTAGAGCCACCTAAAGCAACTGTCTTACTATTAATTGTAACTGAATCATTGAATAAACTTGTATTTGGAATATCGTCTAAAGCTATAATACCAGTAGTGTTAGAATAAACCACACCACTTGTAGCATCACCACTTATAGCAAATCTTGCTCTTTGATTTGTAAAGTATAAGTTAGTATTCTCTGTAACTTGTAAAGTATTGTAGTCTCCACTTTGAGCAGTAATCGCACCAGTTCTACCAAATACAGACGTAACTGCATCAGTATTATCATCTGTCCAACTTGCAGTAATTGTACCTCCGTCTTGTTGGTTAAGCGTTAAAGTCTTTGTAGTCGTTCCAGTTACAGCAGCACTATTTATCTTGTCATTATAAGCACTATCCCAATTTGCTGTATTATCTGTTAAATATGTAATTACCCCAGCAGTAGATTTAACTATGCCAGTGCCTAATAAATCATCTTGTTTAGCATCTAAAGCGGCTTGAGTAGGTATAACATAACCACTCGCTAAACCTAAAGCTAAAGTACCAGCCGTTGTAATTGGGTTTCCGCTTATCGTAAGTCCAGTAGGAACACTCATATTAACAGAGGTAACAGTACCTACATAAGTTTCCGTATTGTTTACCCAGCTTGTTCCGTTATAAACTAATGCTTGACCAGTCAAAGGGTTAGTGATTGTTACTCCGCCTAATTGGGTCAAAGTATAATCTCCCTCTTGTGCTACTACGTTTCCAACTCGACCGAATACAGAATAAACGTTATTTGGCAAAGGGTAGCCTCCTTGAGGAGCCTCAATAGTTACTACCGTTGTGTCTACGTTTATGTCTATTTGGTCTTGATTTATTGTTATTTCTGTACTCATTAGATTTGTGTTATATCTTGATAAACTATGAACGTTCCCCAAATATAAGTTTTCGTAAAGTCATCTGGGAATACTACTGTCATGTCATAAACATAGTTTCCAGCAGCTATTGTTATAGGATAATCTACCGTTATTAGGTTGTTATTTACCCCACCTATCGTTATGCCACCGCCAGTGCTATCTAATGTAGCAGAAACAGTAGTAGACTTTATGCTTGGTCTGATTTGGATTTCACAATAAGCACCAGTTAAACTGATAGGTACATCATTTGCAAATAAAGCAAATGTTTGCGCCCAGTTATCATTTTTCCAAATTTGGATATTATACGTTGCTGGTCTTAAATCAGCACTATTGTTACAAGACATAATAAGATATTTTTACAAATTTACTAATTTACTTTAACAAGCAACTGGAGTATTATTTATAGTAGAATTTGTTAAGTTAAATCTTGCTCTAAACCCAGCACCAGTATCTCCAAAAGCCCTATAATGTAAAAATGCACCAGTATATCCACTCATAGGGAATATTGCAGTAAAATTATAATTAGCATAAAATACCGTTCCAGCAACTGGAGTAGCAGTATTTGTCCATGCAATTGTATTAGGGTCTAAAAACAAAGCACAAGCATCAACAAAAACAGTATCTCCATTATCAGATATGTTCCACTTAAAAACTCCAGTTTTAGCCGTTAGGTTAGATTTAACTGGCAATTGATTTGATGCCTTAGATGTAATAGCATTTATAACTACATATTGCTCCGCCTCTGCTCTTGTTATTTGTTTTGAGCCTGGAGGTACTGCTGCCTCTGCTGCCATAAATACTCCAGTATCTACGGCATTCTTTAAATTGTTGAAACTAATAGTTTGATTACTTGCTAAAGCTGCCCAACTCATTTTTTAACGCTTTTAATTCATTTTCTAAATATTGAACCTTAGCTACTAAAACTTGATTATAAGCAACCGCCAAAAATCCATCTTGCCCTTCGGCTACTGCATAAGGCATAATCTGTTGTACGTCTTGTGCGTAATAACCAGCCTCAATTTTGCCGTCTTTCTCGTAAAGGTAAGTTTGTATGTCTTGAACATTATTAGGGCTAAAATTCGCCTCTAATTGCTTTTTAAGACGCTTATCTGAAGACTCAAAGAAACCAGTAGCCGTAAGTGTACCAGATAAAGTACCTCCAGTCAATGGCAAGTACCCAGCTAACGTAGATGTAGAAACCTTATTGTTAAATGTATTCCAATCAGACGATACTAAGTAACCATTTGTACTTGGACCAGCTATTGACATACTTAAGTTAGGAGTGCTACCGCCAGTTGAAGACATTGGTGCGGTTGCAGATACGCTTGTAACTGTACCTACTGACCAAGACCTATCAGCAGAAAGGTCATAACCTACTCCGTTTATAGTTAAGGTTCTTGATGTAGGGACACCAGACGTTGGAGTTTCGTTTCTCCATTCTCCAAATCTATAAGTTAAAACTTGTCCGTTTGATGGGGTACCTACATAAGTTACATCTGGCAATTCATATAAAAATGGAGTAGGAGGTGCCGCCCATACTAAATCACCTCTCAAAAACTGACTTGTTGTGCCAGTCCCAAAAGAGTTTTGTTTGTTGTTAAAAGCATTCCAATCTGTTGATGTTAAATAACCAGACGTTCCACTATCAGCCGCTAATAAAGTGTATCTACCAGTTGAACTATTATAAGTCAATGCAGAACCAACGTTAGCACTAAAAGCAGCCCTTGCTCTTGTATTTGTGTAATATAGATTTGTTGAACCCTCTGTAACTAAGTCTGTATTGTAATCACCACTAACTGCTACAACTGCTCCAGTACGACCAAAAACGGAAGTAACCGCCCCAGCAGCAGCAGAATAAATTGGAATATTCAAAACTCCAGTAGTACTATTATAAGTTGCCGCCCCACTCGTTCCAGTAGTCGTTAATGATAACGCTGCTCCACCAGATGCTGATAATGTGTCTCCAGTTAATGTTAAACCAGAGCCAATTATTATTTTAAATAAATCTCCTAAGTTATCAGCCCCAGTAATTACATTACCAGAACCGCCCATAAAGGCAAGACTTGCAGACCCAGTTACTTGTAATTGATGTGCCATAATTAATTAAATAATCCTCTTACAAATTCATCAGCTTCTAATGCTCTACCAAAAGTCAATACACCAGTTAGCGTATTAAACTTTACTTGTTCACTTGTTGGAGAACCGCTTGTGATTATATTTCTTACATCTATTCCACCTCTTGATACATAAACACACTCTTTACCAATCATATCAGCCCAAGTTACTGTAGTTTCCCCACCACTTGCAGTATATTGTTTATTGTAAACTTGACCCTCTCTAATAATAACACCGCCCGGAGTAATTTGTGTTCCAGCCACTCCATAACCTCCACTACCTTGTAATGTTACGCTATATGTACCTACATCTTTATAAGGAGCATTTATTTGTAGACTTGTTAAATTACAAGTTCCACTAATTACTACTAACCCATCAGCACCGTTATCAATAGAAAAGTCAATTACAATCGGAGTTCTGTCTAATTGCAAGTCTAATAATGCTAAATAATTGTATTGATTATTTAAGGATATTAACCCATCACAAGTTACTTGCCAACTTGCTACATCGTTTTTATATTCTCTAAACCATGCAGAACTTTGAGATGTAACCTCCATTTGCTCAACGTTTACACTAAAAGTGCAATTAGTAGAACAAGCAAAAGGGATGTCTTCGTAAGGAGTTACGGAAGTGTTCCTTTTGTATAAAATCATATTATTTCCTATAACTGCCATATGTCAAAGTTAATTTATTTAAAGTATTGTATGTAATTTATTGTTGCAGTTATGTCAGTATTAGATATTTCTAATAAAGTACCAGTCATTGCATTATCTACATAACTTATTGTTGAATTGCCTAACATATAAGATTTATTTGCTACGTTAATCTGTGCTGGGTCTGTATCAGCCGATTTAATCATCTTTGATGCATTAATAAATGGATAGTTTGCGTTTGTTGTTTCCAGACTACTTATAGCACAATCTATGTTAATTATATTCTTGCCATAAGAATTTATGTACTGTCTCATTAGTAATTCAGTCATACTACTATATTGTCCAGTCATTCCAAATCTATACCAGTTTAAAAGAGGGCTACCATCTGACTTTAAAAACACTCCAACAGATGTAGGGAATCCAGCTATCCCAATATATCCAAAAGGTATATCTACTTCTTTAATATACTCTTTGTTATTATTTAAAAAGGCAAAGTAATCTATTTTATTATAATCGTATTCAGCAGTTACTACAAATTGAGTAACAGTACAAGTGTTCCCTATTTGATTGTTAAACTCTACTGTCAATTGACCACTTATAGGACAAGGCAATGTACTAAAAGAAAACTCGCCATTTGCTCCCTCTGGTATTGTATATCCAGAACTTGCTGTGCTTTGCCAATCTTTATTATTATTTAAGTAATATGTAGTAGTACCATCAAACACAGTCATTAAAACATATCCTCTTGTTCCACTTCCGCCATTTAAAAATAACATTGAATAATTTAAAACTGCATTAGCACTAATTTTTGGCATGAAGTTATTTATCATTCTTGTATATCCACCACCACCTCCTCTTACTAATGTTATTTGAGCATAAGACTCATTAGAATTATTTACAAGAAAAAATGATGAACCTACACCAACGTTAGTTACTGTCCAAGATTGAGGAGATGATATTAAATTAGGATATATTTTTAAATTACCATTATCAACTAAGTTTTTATCTTGATTAATTTCAATAGAAGTTTGTACTCTATTAAATCCTTTTAAGATAAGTTTAAACTGCTCATTATTTATAAAATATAAACCGCTTGTATTACCAGTGTATCCTTGTATTATACTTAATGTATTTAAATTACTTCCGCTTCTAACTAATGTTCCAGTATTTGTGTATTCTGTAAAATAGTTATTTGTATTAGCAAATTCATTTATCGCTACTACCCACCATTTGCCACCAGCTTGGAATAGTCTACATCCAAAAGACTTTATTAATTTATTTAATACGTCAAAGCTATTCTCATAAGTATAATCTTCGTTTTTAAATGTTCTTATAGGTAAAAATGTTTGACTAAATGGCTCGTATTGTGTCCCATCTGCTCTATCATTCATATCAAGAGCAAAATAGGAACAAACTGTCATCAAGTTGGGGTTAGTAGGAAAACTTAAAGAGTTTAAACAAGTTAAAATATATGTTAATACACTTAACTGGCTATTTGTTCTATTACCTACACTATTAATATTTAAAGGAATATTTCTAAGCATTCCTAACCCATCAACACAATTAAAAGACAATTGCTTTCTTCCAGTTGAATAACTTATAGAAATGTTATCGCTTAGTGTATAACCACACCATTCTAAATTTGCACCTAAATATAGCTTAGCAAAATACTTTCTATCGTTTACTGTAACAAAGTCTGGAATGTTAGCTAAATTATCTGTTACATCAATAGTACAAGACAATTCACTTGCATACATTGCCTCAAATATTTCATCTCCGCTTGGGATATATTGTAAAGATATATCTACACCAATATACTCTATTAAAGTAGGTGCAGAAGCTAAATCTTCTTGTAAATACAAGTAAGCAGTTTTACTTGTCTTTGTAGCATAAGTAATTTTGTATTTATCGTAGTATGCCATTATCCTCGTCTATATTTTAAAGATGTTTCGCTTCTATTCATTGCTAATACTAAGTCTTGCCCTCTTAATACAAACTCACCATTGCCGCCTCCACCATTAGAAGCCATTGCACCAGCATTAAAAGTATTATTCATTAAATTGCCTAATTTACTTAATGGCATAACCGCCTCGCTTTCATTCCCTTCACCTACCATTGCCAGTGTTGGACCAGTTACAATACCACCAGATGCAAGTCCTAATAATCCTTTAAATACTTTACCAAAACCTCCAGTTATTACATTTGCATTTGCTGCACCTCCAGTAAATGATGCCATCAAGGCTTGGAATATAGCAGCTTTAATAGCAGCAGCTGCTATTTGTTTTGCTAAATCCATGAACATATTTTTTAATGCCTCACCAATACTCATTCCTTGTTCCATTGATGTCCATAAATTCATTATAGAGTTAGTAGCATAATTTGATAAAGTATCTGCTAATTGTAGACTGGCTTCTACTTGTTGTTGAGTTAATTTAATATTTTCTTTTCTAACCTCATTTTCTTTTTGTGTTTCCTCAAAGAACTGGCTTGTTTTACCTTGTAATGACTTGCCAAATTCACCATCCATTGAGTATTCCCCAAAGGCTTTAATCCCAGCTTTTCTTTGCTTTTCTGCCTTAGCTTTATCTTCTGGAGTTTGTCCAGTAATATATTGGGCTGTCTTGCCTAATTCTTTTCTTAATCTTATTGCCTCTAAAATTGCATTATTTTCCTTTCTTAAATTAGAAGAAAATGTATCAGTTGTTTTTGTAACCTCTGTATTAAAGTTTTTTGTACGAGTAGCATATTTGTCTTGTTCATTTGCAGCTTCATTAAATTGTTTTGCTATTCCTTTGAATACTTCTTCTAATGTTTTAGCCTTATTACCTATTGCTTCTGCTCCTAATATGTCAGTACCAGTTATTGCTGGTCCTCCAGTTAATTTAGATAAAGCAAAAGCTCCTAAACCTTCTCCAGGAAGTAATGATGCTTTATTTACGTTTTGTGGTGCATTTTGTGCCTCTAATTGTTTAAACGCTTGTTCTGCTGCTTTTTGTAATGCAATTTGTGCAGCTGCTCTAAATAATGCAGCTTTTACATAACTTTCTTTATTATCAATAAATACTTTCTCGGCTTCGGCTATATCCTTTGTAGTTCCATAAACCTTGCCCAAGCTATTGTTATATTGGTCTAATGCATCCTTTTTAGATAATGTACCATTTCTAAATCTTTCAAATGCATTATTTACATTTTCAACTTCTACATAAGCATTAGCAAATTCTTTTTTTGTTTGGCTAAATGCGTTATTGTATTCTTTTAAACTTTGTGAGCCACCAGTTACTTTATTAAAGAAATCTCCTATCTCATCTCCAAAAGCCACAATTAATGATGTTGCCACACCAATCGCCAATCCTATACCAGCTGGCCCAGTTAATCCAGCAGCCATTGCTTTTAATGCTTGTGTACTTCCACCAGACTCTTTTTGTAAACGTTGAAATGACTCAAGTAATGGGTTAATGTTATTGGCTATACCCATAAAGCCATACGGAGCATCTTGAGCAACTCTTGATAAGTTTGATAGGGCTTGAGTTGCTTGGTTACCAACCTTACCAAAGTTTTGCATTTCTGTTTTAAGACCTTTTGAAGCCTTAACAAAGTTTTGCAGATTATCTAATGCCTCTTTGGTATCAGCAGTTATAACGAGTTTTAATGTTTCTTGTGCCATCTTTAATTTTTAACTCCGTACATTTTTAAAGTCCTTGCTAATTCTTCATTTGTTAGCATTTTCTTTTCCTCTGCTGGTTGGTTATCGTCAATTTCTGGGATGTGCCAAAACGCTTTTAACGATTTAGGGCTCTTTTCGGCAGTGCTACTTAGATATACAATATAGGCGAGGTTTCGTGTCCTCGCCCATTCGTTTAACTCTTGTTTTTCCTTTCCCATAACAATAATAGAAAAGTCCTTCCAAGTCATCTCCCAAAACTCGCTTGGGCGTATATTACATTCAGCAGCCTTAACTAAAATATCATCCCAACTTAGTTTTATTAGACTTTTTTTTTGTCTTCTTTAGGAGTTCCACTTACGGTAGTAACAGTATTTTGTACTATGTATTTAAAATACTCCATTACTGGACCCTCTGTGTTAAATACCCCTCCTATTTCGTCTATCCAATCACATACATCATTTTCTGTGTATTCAATTGGTTCTTTCTTGCTATTACAAGCTGATTTATAACCAGCATAAATTAGCTTTATAATAACATCCAAGTCTAATACCTTTCCGCCTACTAATTCAAAATATTGGTCTATGGTAATGTTCATGTCTTTGCAGAACTCTCTCATTGCCCATGTACCCCATTTTAAATCTATTGTTTTGTTGTTTGTTTCAAATTGATGCATATTGGTTTTTTGTTTTTATTATTGTTCTGTTTGTGTTACTGGCGGTGCATAAACTACAAATGTTGCAGAAAACTTAACGTCATCTTTATCATCTGCATTTACGTCAAAGTTAGAAATCCAAACACTACCGCTATAAGTAATGTCTCCAGTTGTTGGAGTTGCTTTACCCATTTTCATAGCAAATACAGTTCTTGCAGCGTGAGCAGCATATAATTGTTGGTAGCTATCTTTTGCTGGGCTTCCAGTTTCGTCAATTGCAAAACCTTCACATTGGAAAGATTGTGTAAATGATGGTCCAGGTTGGAATTCATCTCCACATTTAGAAGTTGCATCAATTGTGTTTACAGTTGATGTAAGTGAGTTTGATGTTAGACAAGCAACTGGCTTAAAAGTTGCGTTCCCATCAATGTCTGCAAGTAGAATATAATCTCTTGCTGATACTTTAGTTTCTGGCATTTTATTTAATTTTGAGTTATTATTATGTTATATGTTATAATTGTTCTAAATACGTTATCCATTGGGTTTATTCCGTCTAAGTTTCTGATACTTGCAACACTTAAAGATGAACTATAAAAGCCATTCGCAAGTGTTATGTTAGTATCTGAATTAATAGCAGTCAAAACTAAATTGCTAATCGTTTCAGCACGTTTATAGCCAAAGTTAGCATTTTTTGTAACAATGTCCACATCAATAGATACACCATTTGTGTAACCCGATTTGCCTTGTTCTTGAGTTGATGTTCTACCAGTCATTACAATATATTCATCACCCGCCCCTTCTGGTGCTATTCCATCATAAACAGTAAGACCACTTGCACTTGTCAAGTTGGTATAAAACCATTTCTTTATTTCTATATTAGGGTTAAGCATTTAATATCTTTTTAAGTTTTTCTATCAATTTAGGCTTTTCTTGTTCGTAAGCTGGTATTAAAAATGGTTGAGGTCTTATACCATTTCTTAATATTTTAATAGCTAAAAACCTTGCTAATTTCTCGTCTTGTGATTGTTTTAATTTACTTCCACCTTGTCTTCTGCCACTCTTTACACTATACGTTCCAGCTAAACCTTTTCTTTTAACCCATAATGTTAAAGCCTTTATCATATCTTCTAAACTGCCACCTTTTTTGCCTTTAAACGTTGCAGCATAATCTTCAAATCCAGGTGGGATAGAAACCTTACCACCAGTCCCAAACTCTACATATGCTCCATAAGATGCACCAACTTCTACATAATGAGTTAGTTTATTTTTAGATGTAGCGTGAATACTTTGTCTTAAAGTACCCATATTTACTGGAGCCAGACGTTTTGCTATCTTTTCTATTCTTAATGTAGATGCAGATATTTCTTTAGCTAACTCTGTACTTACATTGTTTTCTATTTCCTTTAACTTTTTCTCAAGTCTTGGTATGCCAGATAAGTCTATTCCAAATCCCATTATCTATAAATTACAAGTTCGTAAAATCTCTTTTGGTTCTCCACATCCTTTATAGAGTGTATCGTGTATCTTGACCCTTCTACTTCTACTTCGTAATTTTCGTTTATCGTAACTCCGTATCTAATATAAAGCAGTGCTCTTTGGTCAAATTGTAATTCTGACTCGTCTATCTCTCTTGCCTTATTATCTGGTCTTAAATCGCCCCAAACAGTGCTTTGTAGGGCAAATGTCGTTGTATATCCACCTTGCCCATCACTAACACGAGTAGGAGCATAAACCAATACTTGACGAGTCATTGTATTGGCATCAATATAATTAGCTTTTGCTTTACCTAATTTCATATTATAATATTGGCGAAGTTTTAGTCCATCTTTGACACGCTCTATATGTCTTCTCACAAATACCAGAGTTGCCGTCTAAACCTCTATTCTCGTAATCGTAACTTACTTGGTCTAATATTGCTATTTTAAGGTCTTTTGGTAGACAATCAAATCCAGCGTTATAAGTCGCTTTCATGTCGTTTTGTGCTGGGTATTTAACCTTAGGATAAGCACCTCCGATTAACTTATAATCGTTACTATCAATTTCATCCCCGTTGTTATCGTATAAAGAAAGGAAGTAAGTTACTGGTCCAAATGGCAATTCAAAGTTTGCACCTTCATTACAAAACCATACCTCTACTTGACGAGGGATTAGGCTTAGATTAGTAATTTGTTCGATAGCCTCTCTTGCTTGAGTTATCATGCTTTCAATCAATGCATCTTCAGTAGATGTCGTTACTCTACAATACAATTTAGCCTCTGCAAGTGTAACTGGCTCTACTACTGGAGCATTATTAGAAAATTGGTAATCATTCCTATAACTATACATATTCCCTTTTTTACAAATTTACATTAATTATAATAAAAAACCCCACCGATTAAGATGGGGTCTTTATTTTAGATGGATATATATTATCCTACGTTTCCTAAGTCAGCATAGATAGCAGAAGTAGTAAGCATTAAGTTGATGTCTTCGTAACACTCGATACGAGCAGTTACTAAGTTCTTTTGGAAGTTATCTCCATTCTCATAAGAGAACTCGATAGCTAATCCTTCAACTTCTACTCTTTCGATGTAGTTATTGTCGATAATCAATACTTTGTCATCTGTTACCCAAGATGCAGATACTACTGGAACACCCCAGATAGTCATGCCACCATTAGCGTTTACGATTACGCTACCGTTACCAGCATAGTAACCAGCATCGATAGTAGCTTTCAATAAACGACCCATTTGAGTTTGGCTTACTAAAGCAAAAGAAGGAACGAAGTTTGCAGTCTTTTGGTTACCGATGTAATCAACTAATTGCTTTAAATCGTTAGTTTCCGCAGTTGTAGTAGAACCAGTTGCAGCACCAGATACAGTACCGAAGAATGCAGCGTTCTCAGCCTTAAAGAAATCTCTTTGTAACATTCTTGGTAAAGTTTGAGTCATGAAAGGTAATGACTTCAACATTTGCTTAGAGAAAGTTGAGAAACCAGCTAAGTAGTCGTTTACAACTTTAACTTCAGTTAA
>Ga0315899_10005603_pt1 | contig 13548 bp, 5 predicted proteins | sample LakEriMetagenome_2_FD_203518 | JGI IMG/M metagenome (GOLD analysis project Ga0315899, IMG submission 203518) | Freshwater fungal communities from buoy surface, Lake Erie, Ohio, United States - Buoy 4 MA112 | ecosystem: Environmental > Aquatic > Freshwater > Lake | place: USA: Lake Erie, Ohio...
AACCCCGCCTTGGATGGCTTGAGTTCCTTATCAGCGTCGAATTCCAATCCATATCGATCGCGATATTTTGCAAACCCAACGCCACCGATGAGCACATCCTTGTAGACACCTAAGTACCCCCATTCCGAGGTGCTGCCATCTGCATTCGGCGGTAATCGTATCTCCCCAATATCATTCCCGGTTTGGGGATCAATCAATTTACAGGTATCGCCAACAACTAGATAAATTCGCTCTTCAGTTACAACATAGTTTGTTCCGCGACCGTTGGCTCCAGGAATGTGCACTTGATTGTACTTGGGATCGAGAGGGGTATTCTCGTACGTTGCATCATAGTAGACATCGTAAGTACCAAGGTTTTCAAAGTTTCGCTTCCACAAAACACGGCCTGTGTAAACATCACGGGCACTCAAACTGTTCATCCCCTCGATAAACAATCTGCCCCCAACGACCTGTTCCGGTGGACCATGTCCGTGTCGCGGCAAAACATCGAGATTGCTGCTTGCACCAAACCACAAAACGCCGAGCGGCAGTTTCACCCGGCTATCGTTCGACTTGATCGAATTGGCGATATCTCCGTATTGATGTGTCCAATCCGCCGAGCCTGGTAGCTTGCCCATTCGGTAAACGACAATTCCATCGCTGTGAATTTTAACTTCGGATTGTTCTAGCTGCAGTGATTGCAAACTAGCGGCGATTGCCGTTTTATCAGCATTTGGCCTGCACAAAACAACCATCGCTCCACCGTAAGGACGAACCGTTTCGTAGATCTTGCGAAGCGTTTCCACTCCGTTCTTCTCAATCCATGTTTCAGCAACGACAACCAGATTCCCTGTAAACTGCGGTGCACGGAATTGTTCAGGATGAGCACAGAACAATGTAACTTTGCTACGATGTTGCATTCGATCTAAGTGATCATGCAAATCAGCAGGGTTTCGATCCGCGGGCAATACGACACACCATTGCTCAAATGGATTGACGTCGCACAAAGCAGCGAACTGCTCTTGGCTGCAATCACCGTACCAGTACGCGTACCCTTGTGCATCGCATTGGCTTAGAATTCCGTAGAGCTTCTGTCTTTCCGTCAACAGCGATGGACTCAATCTCTCTGAAGTTAGTTCCGGGATCACCCTGTTGGGATCATCCGCAACCAATTGAACATTTTCCTCGGACAATACACCATAAGCGGTCAAGCCGCCGAATTCATCAACGGCCACCAATGTGTTGCTTGCCACGATGATTCGTGCTGTTGGGAACCGCGTTTCAATCGTCCGCACCACAATGCCGCGGGTCGCCAATCCGGCTGCATCGCTCTCAAGCTTAATCACTTCGATCGTCCTAGGACCGACCGCCACGAGATGATCTTGAACGAGAATCAAGTCTCTCGTACCGTTGGCGGCAATTTCTCCCAAAACGTCTCGTTTGGTATCGACGGGTTGATTGGCAGCGTAAACCCGGATGATTGGTTTTTCGTTTTCGATCTCGGCGGAGTAAACGAGTTTTTCCGCGATGACAGGTTCGTTAGGAAGAAAAGCTGTTTTGAGTCCCGTCTCCAAATCGAAAGCTCTCGTACCTTTTTGCCGGGTGTGCACATAGAAATGCGTGTTATCTGCTGCTACAAATGCCCCACCCGTTCCTTTACCTCCCGCGTTGATTTCGAAATACTTCAATTGCCCCGTCGCCCGATCGAATACAGCTGGAACGCTTCTTCCCCCCGGTACCACGAGATGTTTCTCTGTCGCGACCAAGAAACCTTGTGGGGCAACGCCCGCGAAGGCCGGCGCGCTGTGCGGTTGCTTAATATATTGCGAACCCGTGCTATCATTCATCCACTTTATAGTACCGGTCTCTGCATCCAACGCGCAGATGAACGTACCCATAAATGGCCAAATGCTGCTTGCAAAGTAAACCGTATTGTCACGCACGGTGGGACCACCTCGGGCTGGCCATGCAGAAATCACTCTACGATTACCGATGACCTTTTGAGTGCTCGGAGCCGGTGAGTACTTCCACAAAACACTACCATCGGCTTCTGACAAGCAATAAAGGAAACCATCGTCGCTCACAACAAACAATTTGTCTTTCCAACCTGCTGGAGCAAAACGGATAGGGCCTTCGGCGTAAAAGGTCCATAATGATTTACCGGATTGGATGTCGAGTGCGACCAGTTTGCATTCTTCGTTGAACGGAACAAATAGCTTGCCATTCAAGGCGATTGGCTCAAAGTTTTTGTCAAACGTCATCAAGTCCTGATTCAACGGATCATCCCAAGCTTGAACTCTCGCAGTGTATCGTTTTTCCCAAAGAACGGAAAACTCAGTTGGCAGGCGATTGTTTGATGCCGCTCTTCTTTGAGAATCAAACCGCCACTGTGGCCAATCCTCATTCGCAAACACAAGGTTTGAGACGAACCACGAGAAGGTAAGAATTGAGAGGATAAAGAGATGCGACTTCATCGTTGGTGGGTAGTTGGGTGGGAGATACGCGATTTGGAAACGATTACTGCACGCCGCAGATTACTTTTTCCGTCCGGGAGGAATGGCAAGCAATTTAGGTTGAGCGCCCGTCCCGGGAATAGGTTGACTGATAAAAACATCTCCAACAGATTCGTTCCATTGATGTTCCAAGAGAAGATCAAAGCCAGGGTTCTGTTCTTTAACTTGGCATGAGCATGGTCCACAAACAAACTTTGAGGCAGCTCGAATTGTGTCTCCGTTTATTCCTTTGCCGATCAACGCGTACAGAACGAGCCCGCGTCCAAAGATAGGAAATACAATCGGCTCCTCGAACCCCCTTAAGTCTTCTTCACTATTCAAAAGCGAGCTGATCAAGAATGTTTCCTTTGGGTCATCCCTCTTGATGTTCAGAATCGAGAAATCGACTCGGAGCTTTATCTTGACCGAGTCGAGCACCTCGGGTTTGATCTCCATCTCTTCTGGGGTTGGCAACTTGAGCCACTCTTTGTCGAGTGTTAATTGAGTTTCGAGGGCCATTCGAGCCGCTTCGTCCTTTTCTTTATCTCCTGATTCGAGAAGAACCCAAACCGCTGATTGCCCCGATGCAAGTCGGTTCGCAATTTCTTTGCGAGCGGGCGAAGAGAGCATTTCCTCAAGAGAAGTCTCTTTCAGTGCACCAACGGAAGCAATTGTTTGCCTCAATTCTGATTTTTCCGGATAGTAAGCTGCCACGAGACCAGCTTTGTCATCCGAGGCAGCCCAATGCTCTCGCAAAACGGGATCCTGTATCTCGCTGGGTGTCAACCATTCGATTTTTACATAGGTAGAAAATCGTTCGGGTTGGTCCCTCAACCATGATTGTTTCTCGGATTCGGAAATCGGCTTTGGTGTAACAATAACAATGGGGTAGGCTTCAGGGTTCCATCGTTCCAAGGCGTACCGAAAAACGGGTACTTGGCACGCAAACAATACAGTAGCGCTGAGCAACATCATGAGCGCCACCCCGACTTGTAAGCACTTGCTCCGATAGGCCCAAGGTCCCTTGATGTTCAAGGTCAAGAATTTGCCATTACTGTTACTTGTTGCCATTATTGGATTGGTTCCGACCGCGCTGAGTTCTCGGATTGATCTTCACGAATGATTTCTATGGCCGCCATCTTGATCGGTGGTTGCCCCGCTTCGTATTGTGCATCAAAGATAAGTTTACTATCCACATCGATTCCTTGAAACTCTCGGACGATGACTCTTGTCTTGCAATTGGGAACCGACAGATCATGAACAATTCCTTCCATTGCTTTTCCTTGGAATTGAATAGGAAGTGATCTAACCTGGTCGAGGTCCGAATCTACGAAATACAGAACCACATTATACTTGGCCCCCTTAGGATAATCCTGCGCATCTTTCGGGCCAATCAACTCGGTTTCGAAATGTTCTAATTGGGTTACTGCAGATGCGAAAACCCAAGGGGGAGACACACTTCCGCAATCGACACTATCTTCGTTATTACTGAACCAAGCCCCTCCATCCCCCAAACGATGTTGGAGATCGAATACAAATTCGAGTCGTCCGACGGCGAGTGGTCGCGGATAGCCAAACCACTCTTTTCTTTCACCATCCAAGCGATCTCCTGGGCCTCCGAGGTTGATCCCAAGACGCTTAACCGGCGTGCTGGGTCCGACAGCGCTGAGGATCCCCCATGCAGACTGAGTTGACTTGGGCTCCATAACTACCGTCGACGCGATAGAGAATTGGCATACGCAACCTGCACTCGCTTCTGGAATCATTACCAAACCGTTTCCTGGAATGGCGTTAATCCAGCATCCTAAACGCTGGCCGGCGAAGTGCTGGGTTCCCGAATCTTTGTAAAGATCGTAATAGCCAATGAACCCGGACCGAAAGAACATCATATTGGGTGTCGCAGTAATGATACCGCAATGATGCCCAGGCCGACTGAATTGCCAATCGTCTGCTTTACCGGTTACTGGATGCTGACGCTGTTTGGCTGCACCAGTCTTTAAATCGAAAGCCCATGGCTCTGCGTAAATGTAGTTGTTGATAATCGCCGGCCGATTCATGTAGTTAGCGTTTTTTGACCACAGCAGCTTGCCAGATGCTGCTTCCAGCACGATAAGTTTTCGTTTCTCGAACTCTCCAGATAAAAATTGCTTCCAGTAATGGCCGTTTGCGTTGGCACCGCACAATAATAAACACCCGTCCGAATAGATAACTGTCAGACTACCTCCTCCTGCAGAAATATTGGTAGTATCGGTAACATCAACGGGTTGTTCCCAAACCTTTTGGCCGGTCGCTCGGTCCAAACAAACTGCTTTGCGCATGTCGAGTGCCTTCATCTCTTCCTCGGCCTTGATCGCAGCCTCACCGGTCAAGTCTTTGAGATCCCCTTTGTCACGGCGATACAATTCTTGCCGTTGTTCACTCGTTAAATTGCTCTCAATGAAGAATAAATGGTCAGCACTAATCGCAATAGTTGTGTGCAAAATGTTTTCACCGCGATAAACCCATTGCAACTCTTTTGTTCCAATATCGTAAGCAAAAAGACCATCTGTCTGGCTTGTGATGGTTAATCCACGTCGACGCATTTTTTCTTCCAGCTCTTTCCGAATGGTACTGGTACCAAAGAGCTGTGCGCCATCATTGGCAACGAACGCCCATGCTCGTTCGATCCCATCCGAAGAAGCAGGGGTTTCAAACGTATGCTCTACTTTGCCCGTCGCAGCGTCGAGAGCATGGCATGTATTGTCAATCGCCATAAACAGCGTGTCATCGTTGGCACATAAGTTGTGTGTTTCTCGATTGTTGAAAACACCGGTACGGATTGCACCAGGATTGTCGTAACTCCAGAGAAACGTTCCGTTGTAAGCGTCATAGGCCATAATGCTATCTGTTCCTTGGATAAACATTCGGCCGTTCGTCGACAACGGCGCGCCAGCAGCTTCGTGACGATTGATCATCATGCTCGGGCCTGGGTCGCCGTACCATAAAACACCTAAACCATCCTTAACTCTCATATCGTTGGACATGGATGTATTGGCGATGTTCCCATATTGATGGTTCCACTCTCCCGCGCCGGGTAGCTTACCGCGTTTGACCAAGCCCAGATCAGATTGGATCGCGAGTTCTCCCTCGGTGAGTACAAAAAGACTGGAGAGCCATTGCTCCGTCTTTTCGTTGGCAGGCAGCCCTTCGCTGATCATCCGCTTTGCAACGAATGTACCACCACACGGTTTTAGGAACCTTGATATTGCCTGTGGATCACACGGGAAGATTCCGGTAAGCAATTGGCGTTCGGAAAGTATCAAGTTCGCAAAGTAATTTGAGAGCGGAATTTCCTCGTAAGGTAGATTCAACACGGTGACGCGAGTAGCATGCACCCCAGCCTGTTCATATGAGGCTCGGAGACTTTTGCATTTCGCTTCATCGGGCTCAATGCAGTACACGTTTAATTGACTTTGACGAATCAGTTCTAACGCCAATCTTCCTTCTTCGCTACCCAAAACCATGCAATAGCCATTGGCTTGTCCTGTCGATTGTAGGATCTGAGTTACGAGGTCACGCGTTTGCTTTGCCAACTCGTCGTCAGGAAAGGGATTAGAATAAGGGCCTGGCCATGCGGCAACCTTTTTCTTGTCCACTGAATTGTCTGGCTTACGAAACGCGTAAACGGTCCCTTCATCGGTACTTACCATCAGCGTCTCGTCGTTCGCAGCAAGCCCCATCGCATTGCCGTTGACAGTGGTTTGCCACTTCAGTGCACCCGATTGCCTATCAAGTGCCACGACGCGATCTTTTCCGCCGACGATCACAAGATCATTGGTTGCAATCATTGTCCCATCCAAATCACAGGGGTACTCCCAAATAACCCCGACCCCTTGGTATTCTTTGATTTTGCTTTGTGCTTCCGCCAACTTTTCAGGCTCTTTTTGAACCTTGCGAGCACGAAGGAACCATTCCTGTTTGAGTTTGCTGGCCTGCGCGTGTTCGTCACGATCGACACAAAATACTTTTTCTCCATCAAGCAGATAAGCCTTATCCTCCGCCAGGACCATCAATCGACCAGAAATATATCCTGCTCCCAATTCTCCCGTGACTTCGTCCATAGCGAGAAAGTGATGTGGCCCACCAGCATAGATTTGTCCATCGCCAAGAACTGCCTTCGTGCCTCCGACAACACCACCAGCATCCGTTCGCCATGAGTACTTACGTTGGAAGAGAATTTCACCCGTAGCTTTGGATACCGCGACGGGCAATGATCGACCTGATGGTACAAAGAGAGTCGTTTCGTTTGCGAGTAAATATCCTTGCGGTGACAAATCATTTCTACCCGCATCCGCTTGACTGATTCGGTCGTTCTTCCAGAGAATCTCACCGGTCTTTGCATCAGCGGCACATAGGTAGACCTGTTCATGAGGGAATACACCCGCCCCAAAATACGCAATTTCCCCGTCGACTAGCACACCCGTTCTAACGGGCCAGCGCGAAATCATTTCCCCGCGAGCTAACAGCCTATCATCTCTCGGAGCCACCCTATGCTTCCAGACTAAATCTCCGGAGCGAGCGTTTAGGCAATAAACCCAACCGTCATCGGAGCCAAAGTACACGCAACCGAAAGCATACGAGGGAGCCAACCGAATCGGCCCTTCGGCGAAGTAGCTCCAAATCTCACGACCGGTCTGTTCGTCACGGCAATAGAGTCGATGGTCAACCGTGCTGCCAAAGTACACCAATCCATCTACCAAAAGCATTTGAGGGGCCGCATCAAAGGTAACCCGCGGCAACATCACGTGCCCTTCGATCGGAGTTGTTCGCGAACCGGCCCATGCCTTTTCAGGCTTTGCGGAGGACTGGTAGGTCCATGCTAACTCAAGCGTTGGTGTTAGTCCTGATGGACTATATCCGGTCCTGCCTTTGTTCCCCAAGTATTCCTGCCAATTGTTTCCGTAACTGGTTGGCATTACCCATGCAGCCAAAGTCGCCGTCAGTGCGACCAATAGTCTTACAACCATATCAACGCTCCTACTATGAGTTCCACAGGGGCCAGGCGTTCGACTGTTCGAGTTTGGAAATCCATCCACAACTTTCAGCAGGATACCAACCATTTGTAAAGAGCTTGTTTAGAATGCGACAAGTTAATCGTAATTTCAAACTGCGCTCGCTTTTCCTTGAAGTCATGTTCCCATACGATGTGAGCTTGGAATGACGTTTCGCAGGGGAACTGCTGAGGCAGCCAAAGTCAGATCACGCTTGGGTCGAGAGGTTTAAAATGTCAAAGACAGTAGCGGTACTCGTCGCGTCGATCTTCGTCGTTGGTGGGATGCTCGTTTGGCTCGCTAAGAATGATCGCCGTCCCAATTCACAACCACTGCGGAGCGAGGGTGCGAAAACTGTGGCTGATGATAGTACCAGTGGGTCAGTCGAATCAGACATTACTGTTCTTTGCGCGGCAAGTAATCAAACCGTGATCGATTTAATACGCAAGGAATACGAGAAGGAAACCGGTCGAAAGGTTTCTATACAATTCGGCAATTCACAGTCCTTGCTCGCTCAATTGGAGATTTCGAAACGTGGCGATCTTTACTTACCAGCAGACGACAGTTTTCTAAACATTGCGAAAGGTAAAAAGCTGGTTGAAGAAATTTTGCCGATTGCCTCGATGCAAATCGGACTTGTTGTCAAAAAGGGGAATCCAAAGAGAATCTACTCCTTGCAAGATTTGTTACGCGACGACGTTCGAATGGTGTTAGCCGATCCCGATGCGGCCGCCGTTACCAAACTCACTAGATCGGTTCTCGAAAAGACTGGACAATGGGAGCAAATCAAAAATGCGACCAAAGCATTTCGCTCAACCGTGACGGAAGTAGCCGCTGATGTCGAAATCTCAGCGGCCGATGTCGGTATCGTTTACAGCCCGGTTTTGGTGACTTTTCCAAAGCTTGAATTTGTACCCCTGGACGAGTTAGCAACAGGTGTGTCGCAGGTTTCAATTGGTATTACGAGCAATTGTAATCAACCAGCAGCAGCGTTGCATTTCGCTCGATACGTATCATCGATTGATCGTGGTCTTAAAATTTACAAAGACAATGGTTTTAATATCGGCACCGGGGATGCTTGGGCGGATACCCCTGAGTTGACCATTTATGCAGGATCGATGTTACGACCTGCCATTGAGGATTCCATAGTCGCCTTTGAGGAACGCGAAGGAGCCAAGGTGTCTCGGTCGTACAACGGATGTGGTATCCTGGTTGCTCAAATGAAAGCCGGGCAAATACCGGACGCTTACTTCGCGTGCGATAGGGAGTTCATGGGGCAGGTCACTGACTTGTTCCCAGAAACTACTGATGTGTCACAGAATGAATTAGTCATACTGGTCCCTAAAGGCAACCCTCAGCAAATTAGTTCACTACGCGATTTGACCAAACCGGGGCTCCGCGTGGGTGTGGGGCATGAAAAGCAGTGTGCGATGGGCTGGATTACCCAGAACACCTTCCGCGAATCGGGGTTGCAAACCGAGCTTATGTCCAATGTTACCGTTCAGACTCCTACTGGTGATATGCTCGTCAATCAGCTACGAACCGGCTCACTCGATGCCGCAGTTGCGTACTTGAGCAATGCTGCAGGAGCGGCCGAGCATCTCGATGCGGTCGCGATCGAGGGCATCCCCTGTTCGACCGCCGTTCAACCTTGGAGCGTCGCAAAAAGATCCAAGTACCCGTTGCTGGCTGATCGATTGTTTCAGCGAATCTGTTCGTCGGAGAGCCAAGATGTGTTTGCTGCCGAGGGATTTCAGTGGCAGTTAAAGCCCAAGCGGGCAAACATTGCTTCCCCCACAGTCTCACCGCAGGCTGGAAGTACCGAATGAACGAGCTTCGTCAGAACACGACCCGCCGAGCAAGCGACACAATCTTCTTTCTAATCATGGGAGGTTTATCCTCGTCATTTATTTTATTGATTGTTTTGCTGATCGTTGCCGATCTCAGCTTCACCACATTTTCTGAGTTTGGAAACGCCCTTAGCAAACCAGAGATCGGTGCAGCATTCAAGTTAACCATTGCGAGCTGCACTGTCGCGGCGATACTCTCGGTCTGGGTAGCGACTCCACTTGGGTACATTCTTTCTCGATATCGATTCCCAGGCCATCGATTAATAGACACGATTGTGGACATTCCTATCGTGCTGCCCCCGCTGGTATTGGGCTTGAGCCTGCTAATTCTGTTCCATCAACCCTTTCCCTTTTCTCGCTGGTTCGGCGATGGTTTAATACTAGACGAATATCTTCGAGACACATTGCATTTTTCGGTCTCCTACAGTTGGCCAGCCGTGGTGTTAGCCCAGTTCACGGTTTCGTGTGCGTTTGCGGTAAGGACTATGCGAGTCACATTCGACCAGATCAATCCCAGAGCGGAGGATGTGGCCAGAACGCTTGGTTGCTCGCGTGCGGGTGCGTTTCTGCGGATTGCGATTCCACAGGCGACAAGGGGGATGATTACCGCAGGTACGATCGCATGGGCTAGGGCATTAGGCGAGTTCGGTCCGATACTGGTGTTTGCAGGGGCAACTCGTTTTAGAACGGAAGTATTATCAACAACTGTGTTTTTAGAACTCAGCGTTGGGCAACTCGATGCTGCAGTTGCGGTATCCCTCTTGATGGTCGCCATGGCGGTGGTCGTACTCTTGGTTTTGCGGGCAATCGGGGCAGGTTTAAAAGGATGATCGAAGTCAGAGATCTTGTCGTTAAACAAGGGTCCTTTACACTACCGAAAATCTCGTTTCGCATCGAGACTGGTAAGTATGCAGTCCTCATGGGGAAAACGGGAGCAGGCAAATCGACCATACTCGAATCAATCTGCGGCCTGCGGAAAGTCTTTAGCGGACAGGTGTTGATCGACGGGGTGGATGTTACGCGATGGTCTACCCCAGATCGCAATGTAGGGTATATGCCCCAGGATTTGGCTTTGTTCCCGACCCTCAACGTTCGCGAGCATTTGGAGTTCGCGATGAAGCTTCGATGGATGCCTTCCGCCAAACGATTGGAACAAGTCAAATTTCTTTCTAGCATGCTGGGGCTGGAGCGGCTTTTAGATCGCAAAGTGCAGGGTCTTAGTGGGGGAGAGTCTCAGAGGGTAGCCCTGGGTCGCGCCTTGTCATTCGGCCCGCGAGTCCTTCTGCTAGACGAGCCATTGAGTGCACTCGATGCTGAGACACGAGGTATTGCACAGCAATTGCTAAAGGAAGTTAATCAAAAAACGGGTGTAACAGTACTACATGTAACCCACAGCGAAGCAGAAGCCGCTACCCTTGCCGACGATTGCATTCGTCTCGCCTAATAAACGACTCGTTTTAGGCCCTGACACCGCTTGCTGCTTGTAAGGACGGCTTTGCGCAGTTGCGGGCAAACTATCTTTGTGCGAAGATGATCGGGTGACTGAGTAACCGGATAGGAACTTTCAACACTAAGTTAATGGCGTGATTCTCATATGACATTACCTCCCGAACACGATGGAAAGGTAAGTGAGTCGAAAGCTCGCAGATTCCTGACTTTTTATATCCTTTTCGTCATATGTGTGAGCTCGTTTTTATTTATCTTCAACATGGGGATAGTGTACTCCCTCACGCGCGGTATCGAGTCCAAGTTTTCCGAGATGTTTGGCATCACCGGTGTCGTGCAATTTCTGCTATTCGTGCTACCTGTCGGTTTAGTTTTCGCCGAATGGTACCTTTGGGATATTCTGTTTGCTAAACGATATCGGTGATTTCCTCGCGCAGGCTAGGAACTATGCGAGTTTATGTGTTTTGTGCGTATACCTACAGCAGTTTACGCCATTTGGGGATCGCTCGTCGTCCATTTGTTGTTTTCGACGTGCCCTGCGTAGATGCGCTGATAATGGGGATGCTCTGGGGCTGACAGCGTCAAGTCATACCATTGAGAACTCGATTTTAGATCAAATTCCATCTGTGTCTTTTGCTGCGGTGCAAGCAACACCTCTTGACTGGGACTTCCATATGCATTGTCGTGCGTCTTTAATGCGACCTTCTCACGGGTTGTTTCACTGCTTAGCTGAAGGATGAAGATGCAGTCTGAGCTAGATCCTGGCTCACACACTTCAGTCTCGGCAATCGCAATAGTCGGATCGTTTTTGTCTCCCGACCAAAAGCGATAGAATCCATTGGGGCCATGAAGACGTATCGAGTATACGCCATCGGTGAATTGGCTTAGGTCAACAGCGTCTGATAACTTTCCTCCGGCGTCGACGGCATAATGCCGAACCATCAGCCCGCTCGACGTATCGATGTATGCAATAAACGGGGCGCCCACCGCACGATCTTCAAATCTGTCCCTTTTGGCCTCTAGGGTAAACTCAAATGCAGTGCGATTTGCATTGAGGGAACCGTTACACGCGAGCTCGTAGGGAAGTGGACAGGATGGCCGTGTTCCTGCCTCTTGGATTGGCATGGAGGGATGTCGCTTCCCATTGCGAATCGCGGTGAGCTGGCCAACCGTAAGTGGAGCAAACGTATTCGGTATGTCTTTGAATTGAGCTCTGTGAATATCAGCAAGATACTCATCGCGTTCGATAAAGTTCAGTCCTTCTATTTTTTCTTTTTGATCCACCTTGAGGGATTGGCTTTGGCCTGCATCATCACCATTCTTAAATGCAGAACTCAAATCACCGCAGATCGCTCGTCTCCAAGGAGAAATATTCGTTTCACGAATTTGTTTTCCTAACTGATGAGAAAGAACGGTCTCCATCAGTTGAATAACGGAAGTGTGGTCGAAGACTTGTGAACACACCGCTCCTCCGCGACTCCATGGCGATGCAATGATCATCGGGACTCGGAACCCAAGACCTATCGAATTACTCCGCAAGGCGGCTTTTGTCTTGAACTGACGATCTTGTTCCGCATCGAGGTAGTCGAGCGAACAATTTAGACCAGCAGAAGATTTACCCGATCCTTCATGAGGAGCTTGAAAAGGAGGCACATGGTCAAAAAAACCATCATTCTCGTCATAGGTCAAAACAAAAATTGTCTTGCGCCAAACCTCTGGATTTGCTGTCAGGATGTTTATCACTTCCGAAAGGTACCATTGACCGTACCATGCGGAACAAGGGTGATCGGAGAATCGCTCAGGAGGTACCAGCCAAGATATTCTAGGGAGTTCGCCGTTTGCAACGTCAGTCCGAAATTGATGAAGAATATCTCCTTTCGGAATCAGCATTCGCTTCGGTGTTCCATCATGTTCGTACTCTAACTCTTCAAGCTGCCGATAATTAGGATCATTGCGATTAGTACAGAACGCATTTTCATGCAGCGGGTTCTCGCCACCGTCTGTCACCTTGCCCGGTTTATTGGTAAAGCGACGATGGGCTTCGTGCGCAAACACATTATATTGCTTAAACCATTCCAGAGGGTTATCGGTAAAGTTAGTAAGCCAAGAGTCCATCTCATCTTTTAGTCCAGTTGGCACGCTCAGTTCGTTTTGATAAATCCGCCAAGATATACCGTGCTCTTCCAACCGCTCCGGAAAGGTTTTCCAATCCGCCAAGTTCGTATACGTACAATCTTCATTACGTACGATCGCTTGTGCTGTTATGTCTTGTGCACGACGGGTTGTACCAGTCCAAAGATGAAGACGATTCGGAGTGGTGCCGGTTAATGTTGAACAAAAGTTGTGATCGCATACGGTAAACGCGTCGGCCAGAGCATAATAAAATGGCAGGTCATCTCGGGTATGGTAACCCAAAGCCAATGGCATTCCTTCGTAGGGACCCTTTACAGCTTTTGCATCGAGCCATTGATCATGCTTGCCACCATTAGCCGCGTCCACTTGATCTGTCCAACTATGTGGCAAGCAACCCATCCAAGTCGCTTTCGTCTCGTTCATATCCAATCGAAATGGTAGATAGCTATTTCCCGCTTTGTTAGTTTGAATCCAAACAGGATTAGCATTTTCTAAGCGTATAGCCCGTGGATCGTTAAAGCCGCGAACACCTCGCATCGTACCGAACGCGTGGTCAAAGGACCGATTCTCTTGCATTAGGACAACGATGTGTTCTGCATCGAGAAAAGATGAATCAGC
>Ga0315899_10005604_pt1 | contig 13547 bp, 10 predicted proteins | sample LakEriMetagenome_2_FD_203518 | JGI IMG/M metagenome (GOLD analysis project Ga0315899, IMG submission 203518) | Freshwater fungal communities from buoy surface, Lake Erie, Ohio, United States - Buoy 4 MA112 | ecosystem: Environmental > Aquatic > Freshwater > Lake | place: USA: Lake Erie, Ohio...
CCTAAAGCAAGCAGATACAGTTTTACCTTGGATGAATTTGCCAGGCTGGCAGCATTTTTAATGGCTGACCCTGAGTTTTCTGAAGAGTTCAAAAAGAAAACTAAAGAAACTAGAGCTCAGTATCTAGGTAGAGCTATCAAAGAAGCCATATTGCTCAGAGGCATGGTTCCTACCGGTGAAGAACCAAAAGATGTTATGGATCCATATGGTGAGAGCATCAAGGTTTATACCGAGGTTGCCGAGCAGATCGATGAAATGCTAAAAGTGGTAGTGGAGTTTTTCTCAAGATGAGTAAGCGCCTAACTATGCGTAATTACGCTAGGGGATTCCTAGTGGTTGACACGCTAATACTTTTAGCAGTGTCTCTATTGACCTATCTGGTGAACTACGGAACTTTTCAAAATGTTGACAACATCAACTCTGATGGTGTGCTAAGAGTCGACATATCTCCGCAGTTTATTGGACTGGGTTTATACCTTGGCTGGTTACTGATGCTGGTTATCTTCAAGACCAGAGATGTAAAGATCGTTGGTTCTGATTTTTCTGAATACCGCAGAGTATTCAATGCATCCCTTACTGTTCTAGGAATACTTGCATTCCTAGCTTTGTTTTTCAAAGTTGACGTATCGAGAGTATATGTAACAGAAGTAATTGCTATTGGTCTAGTAGTACTACTAATAGCCATAAGGCTAGGTAGAACTTGGCTTAGAAAGCAAAGAAGAATTGGCAATCTTCGAAGAAGAGTTGCCATATATGGACCAATAGATGAAATCAAACTAGAACTAGATAAATACAAATCAAACAAAGAAGCAGAGTTTGAACCAGTACTGACTATCGAAGATAACAAAGTAATAGTACTGAAGTATTTAGATGTTTCTAAAACTAAAGAAGTAGATCTAGATCACCTACCTGAAGTTCTAAATGCCGATAGCATAGAAATACTTCAGGTAGTTGGAACCGGTCCTAGCTCAGCCCAAATGCACAGAAAGCTCTATTGGGCCCTAGATGGTTGGGACATAAGCTTCGTTGTTTCACCGGCAATAACCGGTGTCTCCAGCAGCAAACTAACCACCAGGGTTATTGCTGGATCCCCATTGATGGAGATCGCCTCGACTAAGTTCACTGGTCCTCAGTATGTAATCAAAACAGCTATGGATCTAACCCTTGGATTAATAGCGTTCTTGGTCTCCTTGCCAATAGTTCTCATCACAGCTGTATTCGTGAAGTTAGAAGATAAAGGTCCCGCCTTTTTTACCCAGACCAGGGTTGGTCTAAATGGTAAACAATTCACTATCTATAAGCTCCGCTCCATGAAAGTTGGAGCAGAGCTTCAACATGCGGAGCTTCAAGCAGCTAGTGAATCAGTAAACAGCAACATGTTCAAAGACCCTAGAGACCCGAGAGTCACCAAGGTGGGGCGGGTAATTAGGAAGTATTCAATCGATGAATTACCACAGTTTCTAAATGTTCTAAAAGGAGACATGAGCCTAGTTGGCCCTAGACCACCACTATTAAGTGAAGTTGAACAGTGGAAACAACATGAAGTCAGAAGATTGTTAGTAAAACCAGGTGTAACAGGACCATGGCAAATCGGCGGTAGATCACTACTGACCTGGGAAGAAACAGTTGCTATAGATCTCAGTTATGTTGAGACCTGGACTGTTTTGACTGATTTGTCGATCATGTTTAGGACTTTGGTTCACGTTGTAAGGGCTAGAGATGCATTCTAAGGTAGCTCCAGAAGAATTAGTCATAGAGAGCGGCGATTCACTACAAAAAAATTTACCAGCTTTTTTTGTGAGTAAAGTCCTCTTAATAGGCGCTGCATTTTTGTCGGCCATCACGCTAGCGTTTTTCTTAGAGAATCTCTTGATTTATTGGGCTATTTTTTTACTTGTAGTCTTTTTTTCTTGCGCATTAAAGATAAATAGTCAGATTGTCTTCGCTTTCGCTCTCTGGGTCTTTTTACCTACAGAGTACATCACTCAGAATCCGCTGCAAGGCTACCTCAACCCAAGCTCGGCCATTTTTCTAATTTTTCTGCTTCGAACGAGAACAGTACCCACCCGTGCCGACTCTCTTTATTTGCTAGTTTTCGCAGTGTTTTTAGTTATGGCAACACTGGCGTCTTCAGATCTCCAGCGATCTTCAGCTTGGTCGCTTCAGACACTACTTCTTGTTTATGGGCTGTCCTGTTTGGGAAAATTATCCAAGCAACTTAGCCGGGAGTCTGTATTTTTGGGTATAGCACTGGTTACTTACTCTGTTTGTGGATTAGCATTTGCGGAACTCCTCACATCATCGAGTTTGGTTTATGATGGGCGATTCCTGCCTACTTTTTGGGAGTCCTGGAGATGGCAAAATTATTCAATTTATAGAGTAACTACAACCATCGGGCATCCACTAGCTAACGGACTCTTTTTTTCTAGCGCAGCGCTATTGCTCTTCCGTCAGGCTACACAAGCAAAATTAAGATTTTTCTATTTTGGATCGGCACTGTTATCAACTTTTGCTGTGTTTTTGTCAGGCTCTAGGTCAGCAATTCTCGGTTTAGTGGCCGGCTTGAGCATTTGGCTCATACTCGAATGGCGCCGTATTGGAAGTTCAACAAAGGCGTGGTTACTATTGCTTGCCCCCACATCACTCTTAATTTTCGTCCAGAGTGAACTTTTTGATCGAATCTTTGTTCGTATAGGTTCAGGCGAAGGTATCAGTTCACAAACATACAGAGAGGATTTGCTTCTGTGGGCAGGGTACTTTAGTTCGAATTTCTTTCTCACCGGCTCTGGACCAGGGGTGTCTGGTGATTTATGGCTTTCGTATGGGAATTTAAACCCTCTAGAAAACGGCTTTATGCAACTTTGGGTAAGCTTAGGTTTAGTTCCAACAATTTTGATTTCGCTAGCTACGGTTATTTTCATTTACAGGCAAACCAGAATTCGGCCAAGCGTTGCAGTTTCTTGTATCCCCTCATTTATTTACCTCCCTCTTACTAATTTCGTTGACGCATCTAGCAGTTATTTGATTTTTATTGCGATGATGGTCGTTCTATCATCTGCAAACTCTCAATATCCGATGAAAAATCATGATGGAAGCGTTTAATTTGCGTAAAGGAGATAAAAACTTTCTAGGCAAGACTGTGTATGATTTGATAAGGCAGATTCTTGCACTCATCCCTTTATTGGCACTTTTTGTTTTGAGCCGAAACGACTTCTACTTAAGCTTTGCTGTTATTAATTCAGCTATTACATTGTCCGCGGCATTTGTGCTGGTTGGATTAAATTTTCTTGTTGTATTGGAAAATCGATCAAAATACATCCATGACGCAATTGGATACAGCGTGACCTTGACCCCTTTAGTGTGCCTGCTAGTTCTAGTCATATTATCTTTTTCAAAAGTAACGAACTCTGTGCCTCTCGAAGTGCTCGTTACATTGGTTTTGGCAGAAGCTCTGTTCGCATTTCCGCTTCAAATGGTTTCAAAATTTGCTTTAGCAGAATTTAACAAAAAATCTCTTTTCATACTTAATATAGTTTCGCCGTTGTGTAGGGCTGCCACTTTGGTCTTATTGCTCATAAGGGAGATTCAATTATTTGTTGTGTCAGGCTATCTGCTGGTTCAGATTACGTGCCTATTCCTAGCAATTCGTAAAACAAAAACTTACATTAATTTGAATTTTCACAGAAACAAAATGTTTGTGAAAGAGCTGAGAGATGGGCTGCCGAATTGGCTATCCGGTTTAGGGATCACAGCAATAGATAATGTAGCCGTTTTGATGGTCGCTTTTACATTTCCACCGGAAGTTTCAACATTAGTGATACTAATGGTCAGAATTCTAAGCGTGAGCACCTTACCAATGCATTCTATTGCTCAGGCGAATTTAAGTATAGGACTCAGAGACTTCAAGGCTGAGGCACGTATTATTTTTTCAACAGCTCTTCTTACAGCACTGATCAGCCTATTTTTTGTGTCTGCAGTTGTCGCAATACTGCTTCAATCAAGATTCGAAATTGTCCAAGACATTTGGATATTGTTGTCCTTCCCAGTTTTGCGAACGCTTAGCACGTTCATGGGTAATTATTTGGTAAGAATTGGATGGGCATGGACTAGAGTTTTCGCTTCAGTTGTAGGACTAACTGGGACTGTCGCCTTCTTTTTGATTATCTGGTTTGCAAGTGCCTTAGAAATTCGGAACTTTTTTCTGGGGTCGTTACCACTAGTTATTGGAGAAATGAGCGTTGTAATGGTTTTAGCGCTTGCATTAATGTATTCGAGGGGAGCGTCCAAGCAAAAACGCAAGGCGGGGTCTGACCCAAACGCTTCCCACTAACCGTAGCGTTCGATGATTCCAGCCAGAGTGTTCGAGCTGCTTAATCAAGAAGGGGTCATTGCAAACTACGAATGCCTTGCCTAGGTCAGCAACCGCCAGTTTTAGGTCATCCTGAGATTTAACATGCTGCACTAATTCGACCAAATCAGTGGTATTTCTTAAATTGCCAGCGGAGAGGCTAGAGACGGCAAGACAAGCAGTTTTTGTAAGTCTCTGTTGCAACTTGAGCCTGGATGTAGCCATAAATCGCAAGTACCCGAGCCAGAAATCAAGCTGTGAATTTCTAAGTCTCCAGATAATACCTTTGATTAGCGAGAATTTTGGAGAGGCTTCGTAGGCGGACAAATCCCAAGACGCATTTGCAATGTGCGTGGCATATTTGCCTCTGCTGACACGAGCAGGCAGGTGACCAAGAATTTCTTTGAATTGTGCTGGCCAATGCAAGAAAAAATTATAATCCGCCAAATGCAGATCGTTCCGTGTGGTCTGGATTCCATTATTTATCGCGTAAATGTACACCGCACGAGTCAAAGCGCCAGGACCGGTAGCCTCGGCAATAGTGCAGTCCGTCATTGTTAATCCGGCTAAGATTTCCTCTTGCCAGCAGGAAAGGAACTTTGAATTTTTGTTCATGAAGAAAAAACCGTTCCCCAGAAGGTTTGGCTCAGTTCTAAAAAAAGTTGGTTTAGTTAGGTTGACCAATTCAAAGTAGCCTGGCTGACAGTCAACATCCGCGTACCAGCCCGAATCTTTTGAAAAAGCATCCAATCTTATGACATCTGCAATCTGCGCCCAGTGCCGTCCATTAAGTGTTGCCTCACTGTACCACTTACCTTTGGCACTGTAACTCGTATGCAATCGTGTAACGTGATTCGCAACGTCTCGCCAAAGATCTACAGTCTTGTATATTTCCTCAGAAGGTTTCGAACCCACCCAGACAAAGTTGATGATAATCGGTTTTGTATTCAAAAGGATTAAGCCTTTCTTAGGAGTACGAGGTCTCATTCTAAACACCTTAGGGGGCGACTGGTTGAGTCTAGAATAATTTCTGCACCACAAAATCTCAACCGGCGAGCAATTGGCCCACAATATTGCTTGGGTCTAACCAAAGAAGGCGATTAGAATTTGGATTTATTCGGGCCGTCTTTGCGTTAGCTCAACCCATAGTCCAACAAGTTGCTTGGACGTTTCGGTAACGTTGAGGTTCAATTTCCACGTTCTCCTGCCACCCTCAGCAATTTTTTTTCTGTAGTTCTTGTCCTTCAATTTAATCAGTTGCCTAGCCATGTAATCGGGCTGAGTATTGTCCAAAACCAATGAATTTTCATCATTGCTAAGGTACTCCCCCAACGCCCCCACATTTGTGCATACTACCGCTACCTGTGCCGAAAACGCTTCCATTACTGACACAGGTAGTCCTTCAGCTCTTGAGGGCAACACCAGGACATCGACCGCATTGAGATACTCATGGATTTTTTGAAGTGGCAAGTAACCAAGGAATTGAACTCGTTCTTGAGCACCTGCTTCTATTAGCTTGGCTTTGAACTTTGTTACGTCTCCAGCTCCCGCAGCAAGCAGGCTAAAGTTCTCGAGTTCCGGTCTCGCAATAGCTTCAATTAGAGAAGGGAATCCTTTTCTTTCAGTTAACTCTCCCGCAAACAGCATTTTTACAATTTCTACTCGCCTCAAACTGTGAGACACAGGTTTGAGCAAGCTTGGAACTCCTAATACAATCACACGGATTATTTCTTTTCTCACACCTATCTCGAGTAGTTTCACCTCCCAAGTCCTTCCTAAAACAATCACGCGATCGGCTTTGTTGATTTGTGCGACAACTACATGTTTCACACCCGGGCTTAGATTGTCAATCCAGGCATCGAAACTCGAGGCATGAAGATGTAAAACGGTGGGGATTCTGAGGATACTCTTCAGCCAGAAGTTCAGAATCAATTTTCTCAACGCTGATCCTCGAATCCCAAAATTAAGATGTGCAACATCGATTTTTCTTCTGAGCCTTAAAAATGAAGCGCTTGCCAAAGCGAGGCCTAAATTGAAGATAGAAAGGACGGCGAACCGGGATTTTCCTCTTGTGTCAATAAATTTTAAGTCAACTTTCTGGTGCATCTCCTCCCTAAAATAAGTGAATAAGGCTCCAATCCCACCGCTATTTGACAAAGGTGGGCCGAAAACAACTACTTTTAGCTTTCTACTCATAATTTGTTCATCGTGCCGGTGAGATCAACCAAATCTCTGTCCCCAAGTTCCTCTTTTATGAAATCAAAGTACTTCTTGTTGTGCTGTGTAAGAACCACTACCTGACAGTCAGTAATCGCTTCGCTCAAGTCTTCAACTAACACTTTCTTGATGTGAGAGTGGTTTTCAACTGCCGCTAGATTTGCTCCGTAAAGATCGTGTTTGAGGGCTTCGAAATCATGAACTTTGACATCGTATCCCCTTCCTAGCAATTGTTGTATCAAGTCTAGAGCTGGGCTTTCTCGGACATCGTCCGTATTAGCTTTGAAGGCGAGCCCAAGAACTAGAATTTTTCTCTTTTCCAGCGAAATAATTTGTTCCAGCCCGTAGTTTATCTGCTGATTATTACTTAGAATCAGCGAGTTCAGAAGAGGGGCTTGTACCGCGTTAACTTCAGTAAGCCTTACGAGAGACCTAACGTCCTTTGGGAGACACGAACCACCGAAGGCAAAACCTGGCCTTAGGTAAGTTTTAGAAATGTTTTGACGATTATCTAGTATCAGGAGATTCATCACTTCTGCTCCACTTACGCCCAAAGCATCTGAAACGCGTCCAACTTCATTCGCGAACACGACCTTAGTTGCGTGCCAGGCATTTTCGACAGTTTTCAGCAATTCTGCTTCTTTTATACCCACGATATGCGTTTTGCCGGATAGATCTGGCCTTAGTTTCAAAAATGGATCTGCGTCTTTCTTCGAATCTACTCCCAAAATAAAACGAGTCGGATTCATAAAGTCGTCAATTGCGGTGCCTTCTCGCAGAAATTCAGGGATGAAAGAGAGAACATACTTGTCTTCACTCACTCCGCTCTCTTTGAGTATTTTTCTCGCAACATTATTTGTTGTTCCTGGTGGGACGGTTGAAGTTATCGCAATAGCCAGGGGAGACGTTCGGCTGAGTAAGACTGTTGCAAGATCTGAAAACACCCGAGTGACAGCTCTGAGATCCGCGGAGCCATCTACTTTATTGGTCGGAGTCCCAACACTTACCAAGACCAGATCTGCCTTCACGGCGGATTCCTGCAAATCAGTTGAAGCGCGCAAGTTTCCGGCAGAAACTTGACTCCGCAAGAGGTCTTCCAGGCCGGGTTCGGAAATCGGAGATTTCCCTTCTCGCAACTTGGCGACCTTGTTCTCATCCTTGTCGACAACAGACACTCGGTGGCCCATTACGGCTAGGCTCGCTCCAGTGACGGCCCCAACATAGCCGGCCCCAATAATTAAAATCTTCAAGCTTTTCTCCGAATCTCAATGACAGTCTCAAGTTTCTTAACATCTGAATCTCGTGGAACAATTTTCAGTGCCAAAGCATTTTCTAAGTGGCTGTAAAAAGGTGCAACGTAAGTGGAACTCAAAAACATCCGCCCTTCCGAAGAAACATCGACAAGAATATCACTTTCAGTGAGTCTAAGTTGGCTGAGATTTGTTGGTTCAGGCTTGAGTGCTGAAGAAAATACAAAGTGCTCAGCCAGACGGAAATCTTTTGAGCCGCCCAGCTGGTCGGATATCCTTATCACTAGCCCCTGAAGTTCAATTTTGCGCTTCCATAGACAGGGACCCAGATTCAAATCCCTAAGCGGTAAGAGGCAAGCTAAAGAGATTGAAACCAAATCTCCCTGTTTTGTGTGAGAAAACTCAGTCTCTCTTGGAAGATCTCGTTCATGCCAAACAAATGGTCCTGCCGGTTCGATTGTCGACCACCCGTTTATTGAGATGCTGTTATGAGAAGTCGAACTTTGCAAATTCTGCCTCATTGAGGGGGAAGCATGGTATGAAAAGGTGCCGGACTCTATAAGAATTGGAACCTGATTGGCCCATAGCCAAAATGCTTGAATGTCTGCATGCGCGTGCGCAAACAAAGGGGCTAGGCCAATCTCACCATGGTCAACTAAAAGAACTAATTCAACGTCCTTGACTATTGATTTTGTGAAGAAAAAGCCAGCCTCTTTGAGATGCAAATGGCTTTTAATCTCAGGTTTTCTACCGATTGGTCCAAAAGCTCTTTCATAGAGCCTAAAGGGAGGTAGATTTTTTTCTTCCAGGGATCCAAGCAACTTGGCTTCATCGGAATCATTGGCAGAAGGCCAGAAACCACAGAACTCAAAAATATCCCGCGTGGCGGTTTGTGCAGCCTTGAGCTTCTCTTCTGCTTTTTGGCTTAGAGCTAAATTGGCACTCAAAATTTTTCCAGTTGAAAGCAGGTCAAGTGTAAACAGGTGATAGTCAAAACTTTGTTCCTTATTGAATCCATCCTCTCCGAATTGCTTCTGCACTAGGTCCGAAAGTTCTCTCAATCGCTTTTGAATCCGCTTGGAAGTATGACCTAGCCTCTCGTAGAGGCAAATCATTGCGACTACCTCCGCAACCCGATGGTTATTCTCTGAAGAATGTTTAGAAGGTAGAAATTCCAGCCATCTCAACCGGTTACTGAGGGCTCGAAAGTAACTGGTTGGTAGTATTTCGCCACCTTTCTCCCCAAGGATTTTTTCTATCGATAGAAGGGATAGTGCCTGCATGGCAATTTCAATCGCTGAGTTCCATCTCACAGAGTATCCAACACGATCGCTGTCGAGAAATGAACCGACGGTATCCCTGAGGTAATCTCTGGTTTCTTGGTCGTCAACATCCGCCACGTACCGTGCGATTGGAAGTAGCCAAACCAGACGGTTCAACTCCCAAAGCTGTCTTATGTCACTTTCCCAATTGTCTGTATCACGATACTTTATCCTGAAAGACTTTGTCTTACTAAAATCCGCTGAATCAAGACCTCTATCCCAAACGACTTGACCCGAATCGCGATGTGGCCAGTATCTACCAAAAATTTTTGGCCCATTGCTTAAAGTATCTTGCGCTTTGATCCCAATAACCTCGAAATCCTCTACCCACGAAGGCTCGCGTTTGTAGTGTTTGCCTACATTTGAAGGGAGCAGTTTGTGAGAAGTTGGGAACAGCTCTAATACTTTCTTGCGAAAGAGTTCCAATAATCTGTGTGGGAGTTCGGGAAAAGGCATAGCCAAGAGCCTGGCGATAAACCACCGAAATTTATCTACGTCCATTGAGACTCCCAAATTAGATAACTTACCCAAGTGAATAGAAGCAGAGCGTGGTCTCGCTTTCCAGAAAGATGCTCTTGCAGACAAAGCACTCTAGTTTCCGGTGAAGCGACAGAGTCCAGAGTGTGCGATTCAAGGCGCAATACAACTTCAAACTCTGATTTCAAATCTTTTCTAATCCACTGGCTCAAGGGAATTGGGAATCCACGGCTTTTCCTAAAAGCGATTGACTTTCCTACTATAAGCTCTGCGGCTTTTCGGTAGTCAATCTTTGTTTTTAGTAGTCTGGTTTGTTTTGAAGGGTTCAGTCTCATGGCTTTGGTAAACAAATCTCGATTAAGCATTGATGGCCTTATTTCTAGGGCATTAGCCATGCCGTTTCGGTCCGCTCTTTCCAACAGGACATTAGGAAGGTAGCCTTGGAAATCACGGAGCTGTTGCCTCCTGGTATCTCCAAGAATTTTTGATTTCTGAATACTTTTTTTGTTTGCTCGGGCGGCGGGAAGGGTAGAAAAATATAAGTCCCATCGCGATGTCTTACTGTCCGAGTGAAGAGCAAGATTGATTCGCTCTAGACGAGGGCTCTCAGGACGAATAATTACCATCAATTTCAAGGCGAGGTAGACGAAAGGCCTTGCAAATGGATTGGAGATCAGATTCTCGAGAGCATACTTGGGATAGCCCAGAAAGAGTTCGTCAGCTCCCTCGCCCGACAAAACTACCTTCAAGTCTTTACTTGCTCTCTCCGAGAGGAGATACACTACTGGGTCTGCGATTTCAGCGCTCGGGGAATCGCGGAATTCAGCGCCTTCTTCGAGAGCTCTCCACCAATCACTAGGCGTTATCTCCACAGGAACAATTTGTATATTTAAATGTTCACAACTTTCTAAAGCATCCTTAAGTTCTGACTGCAACTCATCTGCCGTCCAATGTGCTGTATAAGCCTTTACTCGTGTATCCGCTTTTGCTGACGCGACGGAAGCGATTACAGCACTATCCACGCCTCCACTCAGGAAAATACCTACCTCTCGATCTGCTCTCAATGACAACTCGATGCTTTGCTCAATAGTTCTTGCTAACTCTTTTGTGCTCACAGGTTTAGGACGCAGGGTCTCAGCCTCATCATGCGCCCATAACTCAAAAGATGTTCGAAAATCACTTGAAACAGTTACTAAGGTTCCCGGAGGGATTTTGGAAACTTGGGAAAATGAAGTTTTTGGAGCAAAATGGTACCTCAGACCCATGTAGTCGGCTAAATTGCTTGAAGAAGGGGTGAGTGGTAGGCCTGCTGCTTTGAATACGCGAACCGATGATGCCCAACAAATTGAGTTTTGCTGAATGTGAATATAGAGCGGCAAAATCCCAAACTGATCGGTCACTAAGTAGGAAACTTTTTCCCAGGAATCCCAGATAGAAAAAGCCCATTGCCCTCTTAATAAGTTAATTGAATGAGCACCCATTAAGTTCCAAAGTTCAATTAGTAATCTGGTGTCACTACCCTCTGTATCTATTCCAAAATCAAGGCCAAGCTGCTCAAAATTGTAAATTTCACCATTGAAAGTTATGCAAAACCTTCCGTTTTTTGCCCACATAGGTTGTGCCGCAGACTCGCCACCTATGATTGAAAGCCTTGTGTGCCCTAGAATCGGACCGCCTTCCGATGAGAGGTCGAGAATTTCACTCCCGTCAGGGCCTCGGAATGCAATAACTTTAATCATGCTTTGCTGGGCTTCTGATGACGTAGAGTTCTGAGCCACTAGCCCAAACAATCCACACACTCTAAATCTCCCAACTAGTTAATTGAATCATTGGCACCCCTTGGCTCTTCTGTCGTTCTCAATTGGGCCTAAATGGATAATACCTTTCCCTGGTGTAGTCATAGCACTGAATTGTATGCTTCCAGTAGGAAGGGTTCTTGCGTATCCCAGCAAAGTGTGTTTCTAAACCGTTGTCTTCCTGCCTCTCCCATTTTTTCTCTAACCTCAACATGGTCTAGAAGCCAATCTATTCTCTCTGCAAGCGAATGGGAGTCATCTGGCGTAGCGTATAAAGATGCCTCACCAGCAGAAAATCTTCCCTCCTTCATGTCGAACTGGACAATAGGAACGCCTAAAGCCATGTACTCAATGATCTTGTTCATTGTGGAGAGATTGTTGAGCGCAGAGTAAACGTCCGGATTGACGCATACATCCGCGCTTCCAAGGACTAATTTCATTTCATCATCGGGCAGTCGTCCCATAAAGTGAATGTTGTCTTCTACATCCAGTTGCTTGGCGTAAGCCTTAATTTTCTCTAAGTCAGTTCCAGATCCGACAACAGTAAAGAAAACATCTTTTAAATGTTTTTCCTTCAGGATTTTGACAGCTTCTATTGCAGAGCGTAGCCCCTCTTGCTCTCCTATGACTCCAAGATAGCCAATTTGAAATCTATGGCCTTGTCGCCATTTCAAATCTCGCTGGGAGTTGTCTGCCCAGTTCTTGGGAGGCCCAGATCGAACTACGGTGACTTCGGTAGAGCTCTTTTTGCCGCGGCTCGTGGCAATATCCCTGTAACTTTCGTTGGTGGCTATCACCCTGTCTGCTACTCCGTAGGCGAGCCTCTCGGTAATTTGAGCGACTCTAACAAAAAACCAACTAAAGGGCATGCTCTTCGCAATTACCAACTCAGGACCGAGGTCGTGTTGGTCAAAAATTATCTTTGACTTGAATGAAAGTTTTACTTCTAGCGCCAGTAGCGCCAAAAGATCTGGGGGGTTGCAGAACTGGAGAACTTGAACTGATTTTTCACGCCCCAATCTCATTATTATTTTTCGCATACGACTCAGTGACTGGGTGTATTCCCTGAGGTAACCCAAAGGTGTTCTCGCTTCTTTTATTGCTGCAAATCTATGAATTTGCACTCCTTCAAGGAAATAATCACCCTCTGGGTACTTCTCATTACTCGGGCAGATTACATCTACTTCCCAGCCCGCATCACTCAAAGACTTGGCCTCTTGCCAAACTCTTCTGTCGAAAGGCACAGGTAAATTTTGTACGAGAATCACAGCTTGCTTCTTGTCCAGGATTGGATTTTTCGAGTTAAAATTCATATCTAGCTAGCCCACTGTATGCACTTGTATCTGTTTTGTATCCAGCCTGTATGGATGGAGAAAAAGAACAAGAATAAGGTTTGGAAGGTCTGCAGCAAAAACCTAGAAAGTTTTTTGAAGTCACCGCGCCAACCCATACAACCGGTCTCCAGCATCACCCAGACCTGGAACTATGTAGCCTTTTTCGTTTAGCTTTTCATCTAGGGCACCTAGAACTATCTTTACGTCTTTATCTCCAACGTGTTGTTCAACTGCTGCTACACCTTCTGGTGATCCAATTAGGCAAATACAGGTGACATCAGTTGCACCTTTTTCAAATACATAATCTATTGAATCTATTAGTGTTCCACCGGTAGCTAACATCGGATCAATGATGTAGACCTGTCTACCGGTTAGATCATCTGGTAGACGGTTTGCATATGTATATGGCTGCAGTGTTACTTCATCCCGCTTGATACCTAAGAAACCAACTTCTGCCGTAGGCAGAAGTTTTACTATGCCTTCGAGCATTCCCAATCCTGCTCGCAGGATTGGGACAATGATTGGTCTTGGTCTAGAAAGTTTTAATCCGTGGGTTGGCCCTACTGGCGTTTCGATGTTGATCTTCTCGGTTTTTACTTCTCTAGTTGCTTCATAGGCAAGAAGGGTAACTAGTTCTTCAACTAACTGTCTAAAGACAGGTGAAGGGGTGTTCTTATCTCTAAGCACTGTTAACTTGTGAGTTATCAGAGGATGGTCTGCAACGTGTATTCGCATAGGCTTAATCTAACAACACTTTAGGAAACTGGTCTATGAATAAGGTATGGGAACCATACATGAGGGCA
>Ga0315899_10005605_pt1 | contig 13546 bp, 4 predicted proteins | sample LakEriMetagenome_2_FD_203518 | JGI IMG/M metagenome (GOLD analysis project Ga0315899, IMG submission 203518) | Freshwater fungal communities from buoy surface, Lake Erie, Ohio, United States - Buoy 4 MA112 | ecosystem: Environmental > Aquatic > Freshwater > Lake | place: USA: Lake Erie, Ohio...
GAGTTAACGCTGATCAACAAGCCGACGTTGAGAGTTATTGCTCCAGATGACGCGGCTACGCGAATCGACGGTGATCGATTCACCGTGGCACTTGCTGGTGGCGGAACGAGATCGTTGGAGCTCGACAGCGGATTTATGTTGTCTGTTCCAGCAGGTGGTGTTTCGGATGGACAGAAATTCAGTTACACCCCAAATGGTGGTGAACAAGTCACCTTTGAGTTCAATCTCGCTGGGAACACGACGACCACCTTTGGCACGAAGATCATTACTTACTTGGCGAGCGACACTCCTGATCAATTGGCAGCCAAGATCGCTGCAGTGGTCAATCCAGTGATCCGTCAAGACGGATGGCCAGTTCAAGCAATTTCCGGTGGTAGGGTCGTGGTAGGAGGAAATGTTGGAGACGCCCTGGACGTCGCCGGTTCTTCCTTGATCCTTTCCGGTAGCCCCGGTGTACGAGCCGGTGCGATTCCAGTGAAGTTTTTACCGGTACCCGGTTTTGATGCGATTGCAATGTCCACGGCAATCACCAAAGCCTTGAACCAAGTTGGTTCGGGTGTTAGCGCCTACTCCTTGGCAAACGGATTGGTGTTTGTCGAGGGTGTCAGCAGCATTACAGGCATGACCGCTAGCCTATCGATTCCTGCAATTCAAGACTTGGCAGGAAATAACCTCCAAGCAAATCGTGCGAACTCGCTAACTCAATTCACCATCTTGATGCCAGAGGTCGCCGTCGATTATGGGGATGCGATCGAACGTACAGGAACTGGTTCGAACAGTTCAACGACGTTGGCTAACAACGGTGTGCGTCACGGACTTTACCCTGATGATGCGAAGTCGCTTGTTTTAGGTGTCTATGCAGATGGCGATGTCGATGGTGTACCATCGGCCGCAGCGGATTCGGATGACTTTGATGGTGCGGTTGCGTTTGGCTCGCTAAGCAATTTCTTGGCAGTCTCACCTAAGGGACCAGCAAGGTTGATCGCAAGCTCCTTCAATGCTTCGATGATCGGCAAGTCGCTGACGATTTCCGACACGGTGGCCAAGTCCGTGACTTACGAATTCACACTTGGCGGTGCGGTTACGATTCCTGGAGCTCGCGCGGTGGACCTCACCGGCGCCGTCACTGGAGCAGATGTAGCAAGTCGATTACAAGCAGTCGTATTGGCTTCGATTCTTGACGGAAGCATCACTGGCATTCACTCCTCTGCGACAGGTTCAATCCTATCACTTGGCGGAACCAGTGGACACCTATTCGATTTGAGCAACGCTGGAACAGCGCTGACTCGCTCGCTCTCGGGCTCGACGGAATTCACGGTTGCATCTGTTCTAACAGGGTTGTCTGCGGGCAACACCATGAGCATCACCGACGGATTTGGTAATACGGTTGGGTTACAAGTCATCGACACGAATCCTGCGGCAACGCCAACTGCGTTGCTTGTTGGCAACGTAGCGGTATTGATTGATTTAACCACTGTAACTCCTTCCGCTTTCGCCAACGCGTTAGCTACTGCGATCAACACAGCGATCGCGGATTCGAAGCTCAAGTTGCCGACAGTGAGCGTCGTGAATAATTCGATTCGCATCTCTGGCGATGACGAAGACGGCGTATCGTTCAACAGTTGGTTCAACGCGAATGCCTTGGCCACACCAGTGGTGGTCACCGCTTCGACAAGTGGCTTTGTCGATGCTTGGATCGACTGGAATCAAGACAATGATTTCTCAGATGCTGGCGAGCGAATTCTCGCTTCCCAACCTGTGATTGCTGGAGCGAACACGTTCTATGTCACAACGCCAGCAAGTGCAGCGATCGGAAATACCACTGCACGATTCCGACTCAGCAGCACTGGTGGCTTGTTCACCTACGGCTTGGGAATCGGAGGCGAAGTCGAAGATCACTTGATCGAAGTATTGGCTGGTTCCCCACCACAAGCAGCCGACGACAACTTCGTTGTTGCCGAAGACAATGTTCTCATCATTCCTGCACCAGGCGTTCTCTCGAATGATTCCGATGTCGATGGGCAAACGATTCGTGTATTCGATTCGGACTTGAGCCAACCTGGCGTTCAGCCAGTTCGTGGCCCTGAGCACGGATACTTGACCATCTCGGCCGATGGATCCTTTGTTTATACTCCGAAACAAGACTTCTTTGGAACTGACAGCTTCATATACCTGGCCACCGACCCACGGATGACCAGCAACGTGGCAGCTACCGTTACCATTACAGTCACACCGGTTAATGATGCTCCTGTAGCCGTCGACGACAGTGCAACGATCAACGAAGACGAGACCATTACATGGGATGGTTCGTTGTTCACACAGAACGACCGAACCCAGCCAGATCGTCCCGCTGGGACAGACGGTGATCTGTACGACACCAACGAAGCGGGGCAGATCCTGACGATTGTCGAAGCCGAATTGGTAAACGATCGCGGACTGGGAGAAACCCTAACACTTACGAACAACCGGATCACATACATCCCGCCGACCGATTACAACAGTCTGATCGCCGGGGATGTATTGGTTCGAATTTTGATCGAAGACTCCGGAGTAGCCGGTGGAGATGATCTGCCGAAGCGACCTGGTCAGGATGACGTTCCACCGACATTGATCTACAGTACGCTGACGATCACGATTCGCGATGTGAACGATCCACCGTTGTTCAACATTCCGCGAGTTGAACAAGCTCCGCTCGAAGATGCCACGGTTTCAACCGCTGGGTTCTTGAACCTCATTTTCCCTGGCAAGGGGACGACGGACGATGAGTTAGGTTTAGTAAATGGCATTCCTGCCCAGACGGTTTCCTTCCAAGTCACCGCTTTGGATGCAACCCGCTTCACGGCAGCCGGGCAACCCGCTATCGATGCGAATGGTACGTTGACCTACACATTGAATACCGATGTCAACGCTTTGAACTCTGCCCCGATCTTGGTGGAAGTCATCGCGATCGATAGTGGAGACGCAGCGGGATCGAGGCCTGGACGACCGGACATCAATCGTTCCCTACCGCAGACTTTCACGATCCTTCCAGTCGAAGTCAACGATGCTCCGCTCTTTACGATCCCTAACAATGTGATCAACATCCAAGAAGACTTGGAAGTAACTCCAGTGGATGGATTCGTAACCAACATCGTTGCTGGACCTCCAACGGCGACGGACGAACTGGGGCTCAATCCACCGACAGTCGGTCAGACGGTATCGTTTGAAGTGGTGGCTTTAGATCCAACGAGATTTAACGGTGATGCTGGGCAACCACGCATTAATCCGAATGGACAGTTGACTTATGATTTGGCACCCGATGTCAATGCAGTCAACTCCGGACCGATCGTGGTACGAGTCACTGCTGTCGATAGTGGACCAGCTGCCGGTAGCCGCCCAGGTATTCCGGATGTAAATCGCTCGACCGATCAGTTCTTCACGATTGTCGTACAAGACGTCAATGATGCTCCTGGATTTACGATCCCGAATTCATTGATTTCGGTCTTGGAAGACATCGGCAATTCCCCGATTCCAGGGTTTGTCACGGACATTGTTGCCGGACCTGCGACCGCGGTCGACGAAGTTGGCCCCGGCGGCCAAAGCGTTAGCTTTGACGTGCGAGCATTGGACCCATCGCGTTTCAGCTCCCAACCGCAAATTGCGGCAGATGGAACGTTGACCTACGTCTTGGCTCCGAACGTCAATGAGTTGAACTCTGGTCCGATTTTGGTAGAAGTCATCGCGGTGGATAATGGACCTGCTACCGGTAGCCGGCCAGGAATCCCGGACGTCCATACGTCCGCGCCTCAGACCTTCACCATCGGCGTTCAGGACGTTAATGACGCCCCTGAGTTCACCGTTCCGAACAATACGATTACGATCAACGAAGACATAGAAGTTTCGCCTTTGGCGAACTTCTTGACCGGCATTCGACCTGGACCATTGAGTGCCACGGACGAGTTGGTAAGCCAATCAGTTACCTTTACGGTCACGGCGGTAGATGCCACGCGGTTCAATGGCCCCGCTGGGTTACCAGCGATCAGCAGCACCGGCGTGTTAACCTATGACTTAGCTCCCGATGTCAACATCGTAAACTCGGGTCCGATATTGATCTTGGTCAAGGCCGTGGATAACGGACCGAGACCCGGATCTCGACCTGGAGTTCCAGACGTGAATGAATCGGGTGTGATCACGGTGACTCTTTCAGTCAACCCGATCAATGACGCACCATTGTTTACGATCCCTAATCCGATCATCAGCATTGACGAGGATTTGGAAAATTCTCCTGTGGTGAATTTTGTCACGAACATCGCAGCAGGTCCTTCGACTGCGATTGACGAACTCGGATTGGTGCCAGGCGTTCCTGCACAAATTCTAACCTTTGACGTGCGAGCGATTGACCCAAGCAAATTCAGTGCTGGTGGCCAACCGAAAATCTCCCCGACGGGAGTCCTGACCTACGACCTTGCACCGGACGTAAACATTCTCAACTCCGGCCCAATCTTGGTCCAAGTCAGCCTTGTCGATGACGGCTCGAACGTATCGCCAAACGTGAATCGTTCGACCACTCAGACCTTCACCTTCAATGTCCGCGAGATCAATGATCCACCGATCTTCGACATGAGTTCCACGTCATACAACATGCGTGAAGACGATGGCTTCTTAACGTTGCCAGCTTTCATCACCAACTTGGGACCTGGTCCATTGACGGCTACGGACGAATCGAATCAATCTACGACGATTATCGCTGTGGCGGTTGATCCGAGTGCATTCTCGGTGCAACCACTCGTGACGGGGACCGGAGATTTGACATTCCAGTTGGCATCGGATGTCAACAGTTTGTTCAAAGATACTCGAATCCGCTTAATCGCCACCGATAACGGAGTTCCGGTGGAAAGCACCGAGAAGATCCTGACGCTCAATGTCGCTGACATCAATGACGAGCCCCAGTACACGATTCCTAATCCACTCGTAAGCGTACTTGAGGATAACGAATCAGTGACTGGTCAGACACCTACACGGGTCAATGGCTTTGCGACAAACGTGCGCCCAGGTCCTGCAACCGCGATTGATGAATTGTCACAGAAGCTTCAGTTCAATGTGACGTTCAATTCGAACACAGGGTTGTTCAGTACACAGCCAAGCATCGATTCGAGCGGAAACCTGAGCTTTGTTACCGCTGCGAATCAGAATGGAACCGCGATTCTGATCGTCAACTTGGTTGATGATGGTCGCCCTGGTCCATTCCCGAACGACAACATCGGCCCAAATGCGACGTTGACGATTGTGGTCAGACCTGTCAACGATGCTCCTGAATTCACGGTTCCTGCAAGCACCTCGTCGGACGAAGACCAAGGGGTCGTTTCCGTCTCCGGGTTCGCTTCGGGGATTCGCCCAGGTCCGATTTCTGCTGCAGATGAATCGAATCAGGAATTGACCTTTGACGTCGTCGCTTTGGATCCGACAGCATTTGCTGTCCAGCCAACGATCAATGTTGGTGGAACGTTGGTTTACCAAACAGCGAAGGATATCAACCGAAATTCGGGCAAAGACACCCGTGTTCGCGTAACCTTGAAGGATAATGGACCATCAAGCCCTGCACCGAACGTCAATGTTTCGGCTCCGCAGACATTCTTGGTCGATATCGCTCCGGTCAACGATCCACCGATCACCGCCGGTTACTTGGTCACGACCACGGAAGACACCGCTGTGACAGTCCAAGTCACGACAGCGATTGCGAACGATCTGCCAGGCCCACCTGACGAAGTCGCCGAAGGCCAAATGATCAGAATGACGAACATCGAGCAACTCACTTCCCGTGGTGGGGTGGTGACTCCGGTCTTCAATTCTGGTCGAATCGAGAGGTTTACTTATTCGCCACCGTTGAATTTCGTTGGCCAGGACTTTATCCGATATGTCGTAACGGACGATGCGACTTACAAGCCTGGGCAGATGAGTGCGACGGGCACGATCACCGTCAGCGTTGGAGCGATCAACGATCCGCCGCAATTCACTGCAGGTGGCAGCGTGACGGTATTGGAAGACTCCGCGCCGTACTCGGCAACTTGGGCAACGAACATCTTGGCTGGTCCGCCATCGGCGACCGATGAGATCTCCGGTCCGAATGCACAAACGGTTTCCTTCGAAGTAACCACCAATAACAACTCGATGTTCGCTGTCTTGCCGGCAGTGGATTCGGCAGGTCGCTTGACCTTTACCTTGGCCAAAGATGCCAATGGAAACGTCAATATTGTGGTTGTCGCCGTCGATAGTGGGCCATCGGCTCCTCCGCCGAACAACAACCGCTCACAAGCTGCAAGCTTTGTCTTGTCGGTAACTCCGGTGAACGATCCCCCTGGATTCAACGTCACCCGAAACATCACCGTCGATGAAGATTCCGGTGCCTTTACTGGAATCGTATTGGCTGACATTGTTCCTGCCGAAGGGATGAACTCCGTTCCACCGACTGCGTTGGATGAAGCGAATCAAACGGTTAGCGTTTCGGCAACCGCTGATAAACCAGCTTTGTTCTCCTCGCAACCTGTGATTGATTCCAACGGCATTTTAAGGTTCACTCCAGCTCCAAACGCTTCGGGTGTAGCGATCGTCTCTGTGGTTGCGACGGACAACGGTCCTAGCACTCCACCGAATATCAATCGCTCCTCCACCCGATCCTTCTCGATCACGATCAACCCGGTCAACGATGCACCGATCGCAGCGAACAATAGCTACGCGACCGATGAGCACACGATCTTGAACGTGCCGGCCCCAGGAGTTTTGGCAAACGATACCGATCCAGATCTTCCGAACGATACGTTGACTGTAGCGACGTTCCAATCGACCTCGGATCAAGGAGCCACGGTCAATGTCTTGAGCAACGGTACGGTGATCTACGATCCAACCGGCTCGGCTAAATTGCGAGCCTTGGTCGATGGCCAATCGCTCGTCGATACCTTTACCTACCGTGCACGTGATGCGGCTGGCTTGCTCAGCAACGTCGCCACCGTCTCGATTACTGTAGCCGGAATCAACGACGCTCCAGTAGCGAACAATGATACCTTCTCAGTTCCTTTCGGAGTCTCGGAATTCCTTCCGGTCCTCGCGAACGATACCGACGTGGATACCCCGTTGGACTTGGGCTCGATCGAAATCGGTCGATTACCAGCGAATGGATCAGTCCAAACGACCCCAGCCGGCACCGTCCGATACACGCCTAACAGCGGATTCCGAGGAAGCGATACCTTTACCTATCGCGTCCGAGATTCGCTAGGTAAGTACTCGAACGAAGCCACGGTTACAATCAACGTCAACACCGCTCCAGTCGCGATCGCAGATTCCGCAGTTACCAAGCGGAATACGCAAGTGACCATCGATGTCTTGGCAAACGACTTCGATACAGACGGAACGCTCAACAGAAGCTCGGTGAACATTGTATCGCCACCGAACTTCGGAACAGCGTTCGCTCAAGCCGACGGAACGATTGTCTACATTCCACAAAATGGATTCACCGGTACCGCGACCCTTGGGTATGTGGTCTCCGATAACGATGGGTTGGCAAGCAACATTGCGACGGTAACCATACAGGTGGTTGCATCGTTGCATCAAAATCCAACCAATCGATTCGACGTGAACAACGATTCGTTCGTCTCGCCAATCGATGTGTTGGTGGTGATCAATCTGATCAACGCACAAGGCGCTTCGGTGCCAGTCGATCAATTGCCTCCACCGCCTCCTTACTATGACGTCAACGGAAATGGATTCGTCGATTCCACCGATGTGCTGTCTCTTATCGACTACATCAACTCCAAGGGTGGAAGTGGATCGGGCGAAGGAGAATCAAGCAACAATGCGATCACATCCAATCGATTTGCTGTCGGTATCCTTGCCGCTCCAAGCCCACAAGTCGTCCAAGAAGCTGTCGAACGCAATCTTGCTGAATCGACTGCTAAACTCTGGAGCAGTGAAGATGACATTGGATCCGAAATCTACGGTCCAGCGTTGTTCCCAAGTGACTCCCAAGACGACGAAGCGAAGTCCTTCTGGGCAAGCTGGTCTGACGACTCAGATGCCGAGGGGGACGAATCACTCGATGGTGTGATCTCCGAGTTGGATTGGAGCTAATGGCTTCGATGCTACGAGAGTAATCGATTAGCAAACCAATTGGCAAATCGACTGGAGTAATTGCTCCAGTCGATTTGCATAATAACCACTCACGCTTGCTAACTAAACTATCCGCTTGCCTCGGTTTAGCGCGAGGCCAATACCGTCTAATCGAGATATGGATTGGTACGCGGAGATGTGGTTTTTGAGGAGCAATTTGTCACCTTCAAGCGGAGGGAACCAAGAGCTTTCCGTAACATGTCCCCGTAGCATGGCCCTCTGTGGCCGTGCGAGGGGGGCGGATGGCTCACGCAAAGACGCAAAGAAAGCCAAAGCCCGGTTTGTGTAATGCTTAGTGCGGAGCACCTTTTTTCGTAACTCCAATTCACATCCCAGCGGGAAGAGAAGCGACCGGGGGGGGCGTTGGGCGAACACTCACCGGTTGCGGTCCGTCAATCGCTGAAGTTCAACGTGCGTGATGTTGTCAAGCGCGGAGCGGTGGGTTTCGCGGTCGGTGGTTAACCGCGCGTATGCGAGGGGTCGTATTTGGGATGTCGAAGTGGTTGAGGGAATCATCGGCAGACCGCTTCACCACACCCTACTGATCGTTGAATCGCAACAAGCAGTTTCACGTCGTCCAGTGCCCTTCCCTCCTTCATCCCCCCCGCTCCTTACTCCCGCCCAAGCGGGAGAAGACGGGCCGAGGTAATTACAACTGTCGATTTGACGGTATTGAGCGCGAGGCTGGAAGCTTTCCTAGCGCACAGCGAACTGCTTTGTGATCTAGTCTTGCTCGTCGTTCTCGAGCGTGTCGCGAAAGATATCGTCGCGGGAATGAAGTTGGAAGAACAATGCTCGCTTCTGCTCTGGCAAGGAGTAATCGAAGCCGAGTTTGCGAAGGAATTCGTCCGAAGCGCTGATCGCCATGACTTCGAGGATCCCCTTGTCTTTAGCACGGTCTACACAGGCTTTGACCAAGTCGCTTCCGATGCCTCGGCCTTGATACCCATCTTTCACTGCTAAGCACTGAATTTCACCGAGTTTCCGAGAGTAGATCTCTACGGCTGCAAACCCGACAATTTCTGCTTCTCCACTCTCGATGACTTCTGCAACGAAGCCGTTTGCCATAAGCAGAATCAGTTCGGATTGCATGCGTCGAAGAAGTTTCCGTTGCTCGACGAAGGGTTGCAGCAACTGCTGGATTCCTTCCAAATCATCGTAATGAGCCCGCCGGATGGAATGTGACGTTGAAGCATTCGAAGTTGGCTTGGATGTCATAGCAGCACAATGGCGGGTTGAGCTCAGCGCTTTGAATTCAACGCGATGAACAATGGGGAAAAGGTTATTGCACGAACACAGGTACGAACTCAACGGTACCCTGCAACCGCCTCTACGTCCACCCTAAGAGAGGAAAAACAGGTGGCGAAAGAAAATCAGCCCGCGTGGCAGTTCGCCTCTATCGGCGATGAGAGAGGCTGCCACACGGGCTGAAGGGAGATGAACAATTAGGATTCTACTCTGGCTAACTAAACCACCAAATCCCCGTCTTGGCCTGGAACTGGAACCCAATAGCGTCCCTTTTCATCAGGCTTGATCGGAGCTTCGTCATCAAACGAGTCGATCGCATCGAAATTAGCCAAAGCGATGTTGCTGTTCAAGCACTGATCCCATTTGAGCAATTTGCCACTGTAAGTCGCCATACGGCCCATGATCGAGGTCATGGTGCTCGTCGCGCCGTAGTCACCTTCATTGGGAATCTCGCCCCTTCGGATCTGGGCGAAGAGATCGACGTGCTCTTGTGCCCATCCGTTCTCGCCATTCGGGGACTTCCACACAACTTCGTTATTCTTGTTGTAGATCTTTCCGCCACCGATATCGCACCAGCCATTCGTTCCGTGAGCAAATTCACTCACGGAGTTCCAGCAGCCTGGAATATGTCGGCATTGGCTCAACAGTTTCGTCCCATTGGAGTAAGTAAATTCCACAAAGTGGTGATCGAAGATCTGACCACTCTCTTCTCCGGTTCGAACTTGACGACCACCTTGGCCTTGGGCTTCCACAGGTGGGCCATTCATCAACCAGTTGATCACGTCCAGGTTGTGAATGTGTTGTTCGCAAATATGGTCGCCGCTTAGCCAGTTGAAGTAGTACCAGTTATTCAACTGATATTCCAATTCGGTCTGGTTGGGCTGACGATTGCGTGTCCAAACGCCGTCACCATTCCAGTAAGCTCGGGTCAGGATGATATCCCCAATAGCCCCTTCATGGAGCATTTTGATGGTGGATTTATAGTCGGATTGGTGGTGGCGTTGCAGTCCGACCGCCACGGCTAGGTTCTTTTCCTTGGCAATCTTGTTCGCTTCGAGAACACGTCGCACCCCAGGTGCATCAGTTGCCACGGGCTTTTCCATGAAAACGTGCTTCCCGGCCTTCACCGCTGCTTCGAAGTGAAGCGGGCGGAATCCTGGAGGGCTGGTCAAGATGACCATATCGACATCGGATGCGAGAACTTCTTTGAAGCCATCGACTCCGATGAAGGCCTTGGCGTCAACGTTGTCTTTGTGTTTGTTTTTCAGTTCCTTCAGTGCATTTTCAGCCCGGAACTTGAAGGGATCCGCAACTGCCGTGAGCTTGACGCGATTCGATTCACTGTTCGTATCAAGAGCTTGCCCTGCGGCACCCGTCCCACGCCCACCGCAACCGATGAGTCCGAGTCGAATCACATCGCTGCCTTGCGCGTGAGCGGAACGAGCGATAGGAAGTGTGGCAGCGACAGTGCCGGCTAAAACGGAGGATTGAAGGAATCCACGGCGGGAAGCTGATGGTTTCGGTTCTGGGGTCGATTGACTCATAGACGCAACGAGGCTCCGAGTAAAAAGGTCGAAATTAAAGGGTTTTCAAAATATGCGGGGACACAAAGGAAGAAAAAACAAGTGTTTCACGCCGGCCCCCGCACGGCAGAGGTCGCCGCACATAGGAGAAGAAAAGTCAGGTTTGTAAGGACTGACGTGAAACACCGGAGGGCTTAGCAGCGAAGAAGAGACTGGAAAACCAAGCTCCCGAAACCCGCTGCTAAGGGGTCACAAAGTCGCAACCACAGCAAACTATAGCAGAGTAAATGCCCTATTCCAAGAGATTTCGGAAAAATAGGATAGGACTCACTAACTCCAAACCCACCTTTATTAGATCCCTAAATCCTACGATAGCCGCTTCATCGAGGCAGCCTAAATCCGGTTTTCAGGAGTGACTGTGGCGAAGGGAAGTAGGCTTCCGTGCCTGGTAGCACTGGTACTCGTAGTCCATGAAATGGTACCCAAGCTCGAAAAGAAGTATTCGCAATCAGGCGATATCCGATCGTTAACCCAGCAAACTAGCCCAAGGCCCAATGAACTAAAACGCGGGTGGCGTCCATGGCTCGGTGGGAATCTGCCTCCACCACTGCGGGTTGCTCTTCGCGATATCCAGCAGCTCCGCAGCGCTGAGAGGCATGGGTGAGTCGGTCAACTTCAGCGAACAGCCAAGATGCCCGAGCAGGACCTGTGGTTTGACGCCCAACTCTCGCCATCGGGACAACCGGGTGTCACCGTGCCGTTTAGCCAATCGTTTACCATCGGAACCCACAACCAATGGCAGGTGAAGCCAACGTGGTTCGGGCCAGCTCAAAGCGCGATAAATGGCGAGTTGGCGGTAGGTGCTATAAATCAGATCATCCCCGCGAATGACTTGATTGATCCCTTGGTCGTGGTCGTCGACGACGACAGCCAGTTGATAAGCGACGGGCCCATAATTTCTGGCCACGATAAAATCCCCGAGCAATGTTTCTGCATAGAGACTTTGGGGTCCATAAAAATCATCTACCCATTCGCTGATTAGCTTCGGCATCCGAAATCGCCAAGCGAACTTAACACCGGAAGATAGAAGATCGATTGCATCACCAGCTGAGCGAGACGCACACGAGCCGGGATAAACAATTCCATCTAAGGTGGTTTCATGGGGGGCTGATGCAGTGGCTTCGATGTCACTCCGGGAGCAAGTGCAAGGGTAAATCAATTCTCGATCGCGCAGGATTTGAAGTATTGATTCGTAGCGATCAGTATTACCGGATTGCAGCGGTGCGACATCATCCCAATCGAGTCCAAGCCATTGCAAGTCTTCGATGGCTTGAGCATTCGCCCACGATTTGGTTCGTGGGGTGTCTAGGTCTTCGATGCGCAGCGTCAGGTGTCCATTCGCAGTGCGATTGACCAGCCATGCAACTAAGAAAGTTCGCGCGTTACCCAAGTGCTGGGCGCCGGTGGGAGAGGGTGCCAAGCGTCCGCGAAGGGTTTTAGAGTTCATCATCGAGAGATTCGGGCGCGGGGACATAAAGTCTTTGGTCATGCGCAACCGGTTGCAGTTCCGGTGGACGAATGTGGAGCAACACGATGGTTCGAGAACTGCTTTGCAGAGTTTGAGGGGTAATTTGAAGATTGGTTAGCTTCTTGTCGGTCCACCCAACAGCTATCCACTCATTCGGGCCCAACGGGTAGCGCTCGCAGATATCTCGTAGGAATCCCCCCAAGGGTAATTCTTGATTGACGAGCTCTAAAGGTTCAGCTTGATCCCCTTTGTTTCGCTGCCGGGCGACGTAACTCTCTTCCTTGCCGTCAAAATTTTGCTCAGCTTGGATTCCCCAATTCTTTAGCCAACGAATGTTCTCCGGCTCTACTTCGGTAACGACTTCGATCGTTGACTGCGACTCGACGAGATTCACCGAACCGATTCGAAATTCACCTTGGTCGTCGATTCCTAAAATCGCTAGATCGTTCAAGGGGACATCCGAGGTGTTGGTAACTGACCAGCGATACTTGTCACTTTCTGAATTCGACTCAGCCAGCACGCAATGAATGGTGCCTGGCAGTTGAATCATCTCCTCGGATTGCACCAACCCTGTTGTATTCGAGAGAACGGGAAATGCTTGAAGGCCATTTCCTCGCTCGTCGGCGATTCGATACCCCAGCAGTTTTCCGCGATCGCTTACGCTTCGCTGCACATGCGATGGCATGGGAGTAATGACTCCGTTCGCTTTCGTTCCTCGAAGGAAGTCGATCGAATCATTGGCGGTTGATTGATCGTCTGGAACGAGCGAACCGTCCGGGAAAACGGCACTGTAATTGGTCGTCAGGGATGTATACAGAGCGTGATAGGAAGAAAGAACTCCTCGCGAGTAGTTATTGTGAAGCTCTAGAAATTCGATCGATGTATGGCTACGCGTGAAACCGACGTCGAGTCGCACTCCTCGAGCGATAAAGAAGACGCCAGCGACTGCGATGATAGGGGCGGCAGCCCAAGCATATTCCAATTTCCCCAGCAGCCTGAACACGATCCAGTTCAGGGGCACAAGCACCAAGAGATAAGCCGCCAGCCACTTGATCACCGAATTGACAAGCGGGACGTTGATTCCGGAACTTGCTCGAAGCGTCTCGGT
>Ga0315899_10005611_pt1 | contig 13535 bp, 13 predicted proteins | sample LakEriMetagenome_2_FD_203518 | JGI IMG/M metagenome (GOLD analysis project Ga0315899, IMG submission 203518) | Freshwater fungal communities from buoy surface, Lake Erie, Ohio, United States - Buoy 4 MA112 | ecosystem: Environmental > Aquatic > Freshwater > Lake | place: USA: Lake Erie, Ohio...
GCACGAGCCCACTTTAGAGGAGGAGGAGGTTATGCGAGCCGACGATCCCCAGGGCGATGCAGATGCGCGTTATAACAGGCAGGACACGTGTGTGTGTATGTGTGTGTGTGTGTGTGTGTATTATACGTTTGTGTGGTGCGTGTGCATATGTGTGTGTGTATGTGTGTGTGTGTGCGCGTGTGTTTCAAAGTCAACGCTGTCGTGATTCCGTACGGCAATGTATACTGCGGCACTGACATTTCAGAATTTGTTCCAGCCCGTACCTGGCAAGTAAGAATTTCTTCCAGCCTGTACCTGGCAAACCTCTCTTTCCTCTCTAGGATGAATGGGTGGGTATACAATTTCCCGTTTCCTCCTTGGGTACAGCGCATCCCACTGCGCCGCCATCCCTCAGCTCCGGCATTGCTGGATCGTGCGAATCGGCCTTTCGTGACTTGAGAAATAAACGTTCGAGCGGTTGTCCTGACCAAATGATTTCAGTTGAATATTCACGAACCATGCCTGGAAGTGAGCCCCTCTAGCTAGAGGGGAGAGGCGAGAGCGAGAAGATTTGTTTATTTCTGGCTTATTTCTGGCTTAAACGAAGGTTGTCTCGTACAAATGAGGTACACCAAGGGACACATGAAGGAGGCGAGGCTCTGCTCAACATGCTTGATATAGAGCTGGAAATTATTATTAATCTGCTTCAGCGCCAAGATTTAAATCTGTGAAGATTGCCGAAAACAAGTCAAGCCCTGCGGGCCGGCGAAATCGATGTGTGCGTCGTTGGGTCGTCACGACGACGTGGGTCGTCACGACGACCCATGTAAAGACTTCACCGGCTGCTAATTCTGTTAATGCCAATGCTCGGGCTGGCTGCGTGCTGCACGACCATCCATCGGAGGCGGAGGAGGTGGTTGACCGGGACTTGTAGCCTGGGCATCGGCGTGTGACAGGCCACGAAGCTGTTGCACGCCGGGCCCGGCAACACCTCCGGGGCCCTCATCAAGACGGCGCTCTGCTGCTCGCGATGCCTCGGCACTGCCGCCTGCCGCCTCCATCGTCCTCAGCGCCGCGCCCATCACCTGCTGCCCGTCCATGACAACTTGCCTACATTCGCCGTCCTTGAGGGCTGAAGCACCATTCACCTTGTTCTGTTTGCGCGCCTCGGACAGGGCGACATCTTTGGCCTTCCAATGGAACTTGAGGCGCATTGACAGGGCCGACTTGCGATCGAGCACGCGGCTGTTGGTCTTGTTTGAGCGCTTCCGCTTCTGCTGAAGCTTTGCGCCGCTCCCCATTCCCTCCGTATCCCACGCCCCCGCCTCGCGAATGCCCGCGTCCATATGCTCATAAGCTCCTCCGCCCACGTCTCCACCCACAAGCCCGACGTGTCCTCCGATGCAGACACTGTCCTGCTGCGCAAGGGCGGTCGTGTGCCCCAGCGCCGCCATCTGCCGCTCCTCCTGTTGCATCGACTGCAACGCAAGGAACATGAGACCGGCCGGCTTCGAGCGCCCCGCCGCTCCTCGCTTCGTCGGGTCTGCCTTGTGTCCGGGCGTGTCGTCACCCAATCGGCTCCGCGACGGCAGCAGGTAGCCTGGACCCTGCCACGTGGTCCCCACGCATCAGCCGCGCGCGCACGAGACAGGCACGGCAACTGCGTGAAGCCTACCTGTCAGCAGGCATGGCACTGTATAGATCGCACGTGTGGGAACTGGGAGAGCACAGGGGGAGTGCCCAACATCCTACATATGAATGATAAATATCATTCAATCACATACACATACACATACATATTCTTGATATGCCATTCATATAACCGAGTGGACAAAGGGCGAGTACTGCGCGCGCACACGCACACACACACACACAAACACAAATTCACACATACATTCACACACATATATTCACGCACACACACACACACACACACACACACACAACAACTTCACACACACACACACACACATTCACATTCACACACACACACACACACACACACACACACGCACAGGCACCGCGAGGGTGGTCAAGCGGACAGCTTCGCGCATTTCGTCAGTCTCGATGATCCGCTTGGGAATATCGTGGCGCTCAAAGAGCTTGTACCACGCCAGGTCTGCGTCCGCGGCCAGCTGGCTGTTTCGTTCCTTCAACTTGCGGCCTATGTGCGTGTGTGTTTGTGTTTGTGTTTGTGTGTGCGTGTGTGTGTGTGAGCACAGCATGGTGACTTTTAGGTGGCACTTTCCCCCCTTCTGATTCATATGTTCATATTCAAATATATATATGCACATATGGTAACTTTTAGGTGGCATTTCCCCCACATCTAATTCGTATTGCGCTTTCTTTTCTTTTTGAGAGAGACAGTCAGAGCGAGAGAGAGAGCGAGAGAGAGAGAGAGCACGAGCGCGCGCGAGCGAGAGAGAACCCTTATATATATATATATATATATAGAGAGAGAGAGAGAGAGAGTACCCAATTTAGATGTGTGTGTGTGTGTGTATTAAATAAGATACATACATATGGAGAGAGTGAGAGAGAGAGAGTATACCCTTGAGCGGCATGCCGTCGACGTCGACGGGGGGCTGCACGTCTACCGCGGGCCTCTCCCGGCGCACTCTGTAGAGTAAATAAAGTAAGTAACGCAAGTAAGTCACGTGAGTAAAGTATGTAACGAAAGAAGAGAAAGTAAGAAAAGAACGCAAAGTGCGGATGCTTACGTCCATTCGTGCATGGTTTCATTCATTCATATCATTGGATGAGGAGGAGGATTTATTCATATTCAATGATATGCGTGCATTTGTGTATGGTTTCCGGGCAGAACACATTTATGTCTCAATTGGCAGGGTAAGGCGCATTGCTAATGTGCTGCTAATGTGTTGCGAATGCGTTGCTAAGGATCTGGCAAGTGGCAGGGTCTGGCATGCCTCACTTCGCACTCGCATCCCCCCCCCCCCACACACACACGCCTTACCGGACACTGAGAAACGCGTCATCATCATCATCACACACACATACACACACACACACACGCCTCACCGGACACTTTGCAACGCGTCATCGACCTTGAGCACCTCTAGTTCGTGCGCACTGGGCGGGACGATGCAGGGCTTTACATCCCCAGTGATTTGCCGGATGTGCTCTTTTATCCGCTTTTTTGTACCACAAAACAAAAGCCCGCACTTGGTACAGCAATAACGTGAGTTGTTGCTGCCAGCAGTTCGAAAGGTGAAATAAAAATAAAAAAATAACATGAATAAAAATTATATGTAACAAACGAATTCGAAAAAGAGAATAAAAAAAATAATGTGAATAATGATAATAATATACAACTAATGTAAAACGATGATCAAAATAAATAACGTGAGTTGTTGCTGCCAGCAATTCGATAAGTGAGTGCGTGTGCGGGTGTGGGTGGGTGTCTGCGTCTGTATGTGTGTGTGCGCGTGCGCGCATGTGCAAAAAATGAAACATGGTTGCAGACAAAAGCTCGCAAAATTCTGTGCCTACGTGCATGCTACAGAAAACCAAATAGTACGCATCCTGCTGACTTGCAAACATTCTACATGCTTTACATGTATATATAACCTGTGTGTGTGTGTGTGTGTGTGTGTGTGTGTGTGTGTGTGTGTTCCTGCTGACTTGCAAACGTTCTGCATGCTTTTTGTGTATCGTGCTAGCTTCATGCTAGTTTCCCGCAGCATGTACAGTGAAATAGTGAAACTGAAACTGCCACCTTAATAGTAGTAATAATAATATTAAAGATATCGCTGCCTTTTGAGACTCCCTACCTGCGTGACCCCACCACTAGTTGTCGTTTTCTGTATAGCGTACGCGCGCGCGCGCCTACTTTGGTATGTATCTGCACAAATGCGTATATAGAGAGAAGATGTTGTATACAGAGAGAATACATCCTGTGTAAGGAGAACAGACGCCCTCCCTGCGTGACCACACCACCACAAGTTGTCGTTTTCTACACGGGGCATAGTTTCCAACAGTATGCACAGTGAAATGTTTTTGAAAACCACCACAAGAGAGAGAAAGAGAGAGAGAGAGAGGCGACTTTTGAGACTTTCTACTTGCGTCGCTCAACCACGAGCACGTTCCCCAAGCGCTCCACACTGTTGTTCGGCCGTGCCACCCACACAACTCTTCCATTTGGCAGCTCGGCTTGAGTCCAGCCGTCATCGCTGGGGGGCGGATTACTTGCCAGGTACGGGCTGGAACAAATTCTGAAATGTCAGTGCCGCAGTATACATTGCCGTACGGAATCACGACAGCGTTGACTTTGAAACACACACGCACGCACACACACACACGCACACACACATACGCACACGCACACACACAAACGTATAATACACACACACACACACACACACACACACACACACACACACACACACACGTGTCCTGCCTGTTATAACGCGCATCTGCATCGCCCTGGGGATCGTCGGCTCGCATAACCTCCTCCTCCTCTAAAGTGGGCTCGTGCGGGCAGCTGGTATTTTGTGTTTTGTGTGCGTTTGTGAGCTTGGGCGCGCTTACAGACTTTTGTGTGTGTCCAGCCGTGCGAGCAACTAGCACATTTGTGCACATACATACCAATGTGTTCTCTTTATATATACGCATTTGTGCAGATACATACCGAAGTAGGCGCGCACACGCGTACGCTGCATATGAGAAATAGAATCACCTATAAAAAGTCGTTTCACCAGTTTTAGGATACCATTTTTTACAATTGAAGAGACTAACATGCACACATGCACACCGCACGCACACGCACCCGGTGACGTTGTTGCCAATCCGTCGCAGATGTTCTTTGACGCGCTTTTTGGAGCCCCAAAACATGAGGTTACATTTCGTGCACATATACCGCGCCGCGGTAGCGCGCCGCTCGATCACCAGCATCGCTGCCAGCCGCTCCACTGATATTAACAAACTATGAAATAATGACAATATACTTCAAGAATTATTAGCTATAAACGTTGATATAAATTATTAATACCCGCCAGCCGCTCCACCGAATTCTTGGGTTCAGATACCCATATCTCCGTGCCGTCCGCAGCCTTGGCCTTAGTCCAGCCCTGCGGCTCAGGAGGAGGCTTGCTCGCCAAAAACGGACTTGCCACGTCTCTCTCTGCCGAGAGGCCGCTCTTGTATTTGCCGGGCCCTGTTCGAATTTTTCGCGCAGCTGCCATCGCCTTGTGATCACCCTTGTCCAGGAGTCCATCCCCTGCGCTGGCGCGGGAGGCGCGGGAGGTGCAGACGCGCTTAGCAAAATCGTCTTTCTGCAATGTATCCTCCTCCTCGGGGGTTATGCGCACCGTGCACCCCTTCACGTCACCTGCCTGATCTCGCAGGTGCTCCTTGATACGCTTCTTCGAACCCCAGTACATGAAATTGCACTTTATGCATAGGTAGCGAGAAGTGGTCGCACGGCGTTCCACGACGTAAACACAAGGCATACGCTCGATTTCGTTCTTGGGCAACGCAACCCAGATCAAGCGCCCGTCGTTGAAACGCGGATCTTTGACCTTCCGCCAGCCCTCTGCCTCCGGAGCGGGTTCGTCACCTGGAAATGGGCTGTTACAATCTGGATTGCGGGACTCCAGCTCGGCCGGCTTCTTGCGCTTGCGCGACCCTTCCATGCTTCCTTCACCGTCTGCGCCAGCCTCCCGTGACGCCCCCCCAGGGTCCTGCTCGTCGTCTTCGAGACAAATAGCCGCCTCCTCTGGAGTAATGGGCACAGTGCAATTTCTGGCATCCTTGCCTTCACCGCCTTCACAGCGCAGGTGCTCTATGATGCGCTTTTTGGATCCGAAGAACGTGCTTTTGCACTTCAAGCAATAGTAGCGCGCAGTCGTCGACTTGCGCTCAATGACAAGGATGCAGGAAATGCGCTCAACAGCGTTCTTGGGCGTTGCTACCCACACCATGCGCCCGTCAGGCAGCTTCGCAGTGCTCCAGCCGTCTTTGCCGTCCTGTGCGACCTTGCCTGGGGGCGGGCCGCTGCAAGCACAGCATGACGGCATCGTTAGCACAGCCCAAGTCGTTGCTTCGTACACTCCGCAAGGCGCCGCGCAGGACCCGCGGACGGGGCACACGCACCTTGCGGGGTAGGGGCTCTCGACCTCTCGGCGTACAACAGTGCTGCGTGATCGCACCGATGGGCCCGGCAGGCCCCACGGCAGTCCTGCGGCACTTAGCACTTTCACCAAGCACGTTCGCATGCCCGTCAGTGGCACGGGCGGGCGGGAAACGCACCAGAGCCATCTTGCGGCGGAGGCCGAACCAGCACGGTCGTCGTTGCCGTTGTCAGCAGCGCGGTCGCTGCTGTTGGAGGCGGCGCAGGAACGACCAGCTGCGGCGGCGGCTGCGGTGTCGGCCCTGCGTCGCCTTCCTGCATTTCAGTATTTGGTTTCGGGTTTAGTTTTCAGTCGGGGTTTATACATACCTACATACCCTCAAGCATCCTCCTCCGCATTTGGCCGGGGTTTTTCACAGTGCTCAAGTTCTATGTTCGTGGCATTTTTGAATTCGTCTCAAGTTCTATGTGATGCGCTGTGTTGACAATCCAAGCGCCCGACGCACTGCCCGGCGAAGAGCGAGTTGACCCAGACGCACGATGCCGCCCAAGGCAGGGCGAGGCGCGAAGGGCAAGGGCGCGGATGGCAAGAGCACAGCGGGCGGTGACGGCAAGGGCTCGTTGCTTCCGCAGGAGTGGAACAGCTTCGTGGACAGGGACACAGAGAAGCGCCGGGAGGACCTCGCGCGCATCGAAAAGTGTGTGCGCGAAGTGCACGGCCAGAGCACCACTGACGGGCTGCACAGCGCACTGCTGGCCCTGCGCGCGGTCGACGCGTCGATGCCTACGTCGCTGTGCGAAGTCTCCTTCTCCATCGCGCTGGGCAACGAGGTGGACTCGATAAGATCCACAAAGACCCTGAACCCCACAGGCTAAACACTACCCTTAAACCCCTAACACTGAGGCCTAACGTACACCTAAACCTAGGTGGGGCTCGACAAGATCCGCAAAGAGGCCCTCATCAAGGCCGCGGCCAGCGACATCGCCGGCGTGCGGCGCCGAAACCAGCGGGACGCGCCGCCGCCGGTGCTGGATATCGATACGGAGATTCCCAACGCTGACGTCAAGGTGACTGAGGTCGAGGACTGGAGTAACCCCGACAACCCCTCGGTCCCCGAGGTACGTCTGGGCATGTCAATCGTAGCCAACGATGATAAGCAGGCGCGCGACATAGTGGACCGCATCCTGCTTATTACAGAGGACGATGGAAAGCAGCGTCTTTGGCCCACGGTACTGATGAGAATAATGGACGAGATTGATGATTCTGACTCAAAAGAGTACGATGAGTCCAAGTATATTCGGTTCGTGACTCTGCCAACAATGTCTTAAACCCTAAATCCTAACCATTGTTTCGTTACTCTTCCACAATCCGCTCCACTACCACCAGTATATTGCAAGTGTGTGTGTGTGTTTGTGTAACACGCGCGCGCGCACACACACAGGTTGGTGACACTTCCGACAATCCACTCCAACATCACCGAATTCCTCCGTTTCTCTGATCAAGTCCAGCCCAAGATTCCGCAGGGGCACCTCCCTATGAGAGTGTTAGTAATGGGGGGACGTGACCCCTACAAAAATGACCTCGTCAAGTGGATGTGGGGTCTGGAACCCCAAAGCCCTGTGTCTGTGTGCGTGTGTTTGCGCGCGCGAGCTGCTGTGTGTGAGTGCATATATCTTACACATACAGGTCTGGAACCGCAAAGCCGGTTCCGATCTCGAGAGATGGAAAAGTTTCACTCTTGGATCGTGTTTACTTCGTCGAGCTACCCTGATGACTGGAGGTTTAGGGTTTAGGGTTTAGGGTTTGGGGTTTTCTGCGTCGCGCTAACCGGATGACTGGCGGTGTGTTCATGTGTGTGTGTGTGTGTGTGTGTGTGTTTGTGTGTATTATATGTATAGGTCCTATCGCCTAGACATGCAAGTGGGCGCGCTCGATGTGTGTGTGTGTGTGTGCTTGTGTGTATGCATGTGTGTGTGTGTGCATATTGTATACATATATAGGTCCTATCGCCTAGCCATGCAAGTGGGCGCGCTCGACGTGAAACTGCGAGAGGTGCTGTCGATGAATTACTCCGAACTCAACGTTCAGTTTATGAGAGCCCTCGCTGAGTACGAGGACGCCGAGGCACGCTCGGGGTGTCTGACCAAGCAGCAGTTCAAGGAGATGCTGATTCGTATATTTTTTTTAGTTTTTTTTTCAAGGAAATGATCAGCAGTATCAAACTCACTCGTCCTCTTCTTGCTCTTCTCTTACTAGAATGTGTTCCCTTACTAGAATTTGTTCTCTTGCTAGGTATCAGACTCACTGGCGCTCGCGGCGAGAGCATCAAATTAGAGGAGCAGCAGATTGACGCCCTGTTTGGGGCAAGTTTTCAAAAGTTCGCACATAGTAGGTCTCTTTTGCCCTTGTAGCAGGTCTCTTTTGACACTTGTTTGGTCTACCCAGGCGGCTGACATAGATCGTGATGGCACCATTTCCCTCGCCGAATTTCTCGAGTGCTTCAAAAGCGCTGACTCAGATGCCTCCGGCAGCGGCAGTGCAGCGAAGCAGGCGCGGAAAATGGCAAACGCCGCCCCCGAAGACCTAGAGAACCACGCAAAACTATTGTCTCTCTTGAATGACGTGGGCGAGGTGTCGAGAGATGCTGCAAAACAGAAGGAGTTTGCCAAGAAACGTGAAGGTCAAGTCAAAGCACAGGCATAACATTCTCAACAGGCCTCTACATAGTGACTTTACACAGTAGACATACCAGGGCACTGACACTCGAGGAGGGTTCTGCGTTGAGGCACTGACATTCGAGGATAGGGGCACAGGCCAAGGCAGCAGCTCTGCGCGCCAAGTTCCGTCAGGCCATCACGGCCGCAACAGAGAAGCTGGAGTCGTCAAAGAAAGCCATTGCCACGAATCAAGCAATCCTTGATGCCTCGGACGCTGACCAGAAGGCCATCAAAAAGGCACAGCAGGGTCTCAAGGAGGCGCAACGCGCGCTCGACGACGCGAAAAAACAACTGCAGCAGGCGCAAAAGCAGCACGACGCTGCCGTGGACGCCGTGTCCTCTGTGCATGACCCGTTTTCGGGCGCCGCCGGTTCCGGGGCGCGCACGCTGGAGAAGCCGGAAGAGACAGAGCAAATGCTCCGGAAGTTGTTGGGTGGTGACGGTATGCAGGGTTTGAACCGGGCGTTTAGTGAGTTTGATGAAAACACGGACGGGAAACTGTCGCTCAAGGAGGCTTCGCAGGGGATCATTAACTTCTTGGAGGAGAACGGCTACTCGGTGTCGACCAACATCGTTGTGCAGATGCTTGCCAAGGTGGACGAGGATGGCGATGGCTACATTCACCTCCACGAATTCGTGGAGCAATTTGAAATGACGGAAGAGGCCATTGCCCGGCGCGCGAAACCATCGCTGGAGAACCTGCCGTGCCGGGCGATGTATTTTGGGGGTGCGCGCGTGCCAACGTTTGTCAAGGACGAGCTGAAAATCTGGTCGCCGATACCCCAGCAAGATCACGAGGCATCGAACAAGGCGTACGATGCTGTCATCACATGCCGCATCTCAGCCTCGCGGTACCGCGTCACGTTTGTGCACAAGCGGTCCGACCCCCTCGCTGCGCCCAGTGATGCACCCAGCATCCTATACGAAGCCTTCACGGACTATCCTGACAAGGAGTCCGTCATCGTGCAAGAGTGCCGCGTGGAGGATCTGTGGATGGAGGTGAGCACGCTCGGGCTCGCAGGGCTGTCGCCGCTGAATGAAGGGCGCCTGCGTCTGATGCAGGAGGAGCTCAACCACCTGCTTGTAGTTGAGATGGAGAAGCGTGCGCAGAGCAAGCCGCTCTTGTACGTGCAGCAGTTCAAAAGGGAGATGCTGGAGGCGAGCGCCATTGGGGCAAGGGATGCCCGGCACAAATTCTCAAACGTTCTATCTATAGTGGCTTTATTTAGTACGTATACGGGGGCCTGACTGTTGAGAATTCGCGTCTAGGCTCGAGATGATGCTGGGACTCTGGGACAGCAGATACTCGCTGTGGGAGCCGTCTGCTCCTGGAGGGCTCCATAATGCAGAGGTGCAACACCTGCAGACCAAGGCCAAGGTGGAGTTGCTGCGGCGCAAAATCGGCCAGGAGAGCATACAGGTGGGCAAGCATCTTGACGCGTGGAAGCGAATAAAGAAGCTCCAGCAGTCGGCCGACCTGTTCGTGTCCAGCCAGCTGACAATGTCGACGCGCTACGCCGGCAAGCCTGTGCCGCCCGTGGTCATTCAAGCCCCGGAGCTGCTGGCCATCAACGCACCGCAGGAGGAGGGCACATTAGACGTGCTGAAGACGGTGCGCAGCTTCTTCGGCGATCCCAGTTCGAAAGAACCCCTTGAAAAGCAGATCAAGAAGAAGTTCGACGACGCAGATGTCGACAAGTCCGGGGCGCTCGACCAGAAAGAGATGAAGACGCTCCTCCGCAACACTGTCAACCGGGGGGCCGAGCGCCTTTCGGAGCACGACATGAACAACTTGATTGAAATCCTCGATGCCGATGGCAGCGGCTCGATTGAGGTCGAAGAACTGCTCAACGCCATCAAGCCCCGCGGTTCCGAGTGCCCGTATGACCAAGAGGAGGCGCTGACTGTGGTCGCCGATATGGTGGACAAGGTGCTCATCCTCGTGGACCCGCAGCACACGCGCTTCAACCCGTGGGAAAAGCACATGATCTGCACCCTGCATGCCTCTTGCCGGAGTAAGCTCGTCTTCGCTACGATGGTCACCGCAGAGCACCAGAACCTCTTCAAGACGCCCAAGGCCATCCTGAAGATCGCACATGCCACCGCCGCTGAGCTCGGCGCCATGACTCGCGACAAAGAGGTGTCAAGAGAGCTGCGAGAGAACGTGCTGAGTGTGGGCACTATTCTAGACCACACAAAGGCACGCGACGGCACCTACGTCATCAAGGGTAAATCCAAGGCGTCTAAGGACAAGTGGCGCGCGCTCCCCAACTCGCTGAGCCGCGTGGTGGTGAGCTGCTTCACGCACGAGACGGAGCATTCAAGGAACATGCTGCGCGAGACGTGTGACTCGATCAAGGTGCTTAACAGCTGCCTCCTCAAGGGCTGGCGTTACTTTACCAAGCACATCGAGGGGCAGTCGGATGTAACCGAAGACGAGATACAGGCCGGGAAAAATAAGCTAGCCGAGGCCGCGCACGCGTTGGCCAGGGCCGGTGCCCTGCTGAAGAAGAATGCGCATAAGATTATGAAGGAGCTTGTCGCCATCGACTGCACGAAGCTGCTGACGTTGGCGATTAGACTGGCAAACGAGTCCAACAAGGTGTCGCTCGTCGTGCTGAAGGCCATCCAAATGGACGGTGCCACCACAGCCGACCAGGAAAAGCTCAAGAGGGATGCTCTGGAGCGGCGCCGGCGCGTGGAGACAGCGGTGAGGCTTGGGAGCGTGGTGGAGTGGACCACCAAGGAACACATTGATTGCTGGGCAGACCTGGTGCTGGAACGCAACGACCTGGACAAGGACCCAGTGGCGAGCAGTGCATTGAAGAACATGTTGCGTGGCAAGAAGATCCAGAGGGTAGGGCAACTCGTGAACCTCGATCGCTCGGCCCTCACCTCGTTTCTCCACTCGTACCTGCCCGAGAGCGAACGCCTCAAAATTTGGCGGGAAGTCAACCGGGTGCGCGCTATTTTTTGGGGCCTCACCATTCCTACGCCCGTTCGTAGCCTGTGGCTGTTGGTGCGAGAGCAGTTTCTATGCCTTGAGGACCTGCGGCTGGGGTATGCCATTCTACGAGGCGACGTCAAGATACCAGACTACTGGCACACCTCCTTTCGAGACTCTCTCGTGCTTCTCACTCAGGGGCTAGATGACGCGCAGAAGCCGCTTCAGTTGATACCAGTGGAGGAAAGCTTGAAATTGCCCTACTGGGATGGCACGCGGCGCGAAAAAACAATCACATCTTGGTATTTTTCAGACATGCAGAAATGCGGAGAGCGGTACAGAATAGGCAAGGTCTCCGCGCAAGTCGTCGCTCAATTCATTCTTCACCTTCGAAAGGACGTGGTGGAAACGATTGGCTGGGTTCCTACTGCTGATGATGCAAACGATGACGAATGAGAGAGGTTGAGGATATTGAGATGTGTATCTGAAACCCTGCAGGCCCGGACACGTGCAGCGGGCGCGCGGAAAAGTGGGCTCGCCGTGTGCTGGGTCGCCTCCATCTGTTCCACCGCAGGCGCACGACGGCCTTCGCAGTGGGGCAGGCCTCGGACTTGCGGCGGGGACGAGCGCCGGGCTGCGCGCAGGGCAGGGCCAGATTCGACGACACGCGCCGGACGGAGGAGGGACTACGACGGACAGTCGGCGGACCACACCGGGTGAAGGCTTACCGCCGCCTGTGCCAACGCGGACGCGTGGCAGCCTTCGTGCGAACATCGAGTGTGCGGGCACCTGCATCGTGGGAGGCAACCTCCCCAAGTACATTTACAGCTTGGAGACTCTCTTGCGGGAGGCCCTGCAGCAGGCAGACGGCGGAGTGGGCTCACCAGGTGCGGGGTTGCTGCAATTTGTGCCGGTGCGGACGTGTGACAACCCTCGTGCGAGGAGCGGGGGCGCAGGTGCTTGCATCGCGCGGAGAAAATCCTGGCCTAGTGCCTCTACATCGCCGACGCGCACGTTGACAGCAGACATATAGACAGCGTACGATGGCAGAAAATTGGCAGCGACAACAAGTCACCGACGGTCGTGCTTTCTACCAACCCAGGGACCAGTTTTCCCCAAATCTAGATACTTGGTGGACAAAGATCACGCCTACAACCAACAATCATCATTTGTAATGGCTTCTAATACATTACTGAAGATGGTCTTGAATACAACCTCAACTTGTATTCCGGAGCGTCTTGCCAAATCCCCCCCCCCCCCAAAAAAAAACAAAAAACAAACCACAACACAATCACTGCATGCAGAGTACACATTTCTTCGAGGCCCTGCCTGCATTGTAGGAGTGAGAAGGGGAAACCCTGATTAAGAACACTCCGATGTTTCGATAACCTGGTTACAACTCAGTCAAAACGTCCTCGGTCCGAAACACGAGGGACAGCAGAGACCCCTTGACTCGAAAGAGTCCCGGATAGGAGCGAGCAGGGGAAACCTTGGCCAGGACCTCCGACGTGGGCGGCAATCATCTTCATGGATCGCCCTCTGGACCTTGCGGATGATTACGTTACCGCGAACTAGACTCTACAAAGTACAAAGTACAAAGTATCTAACAAGGGTCAAGGATGATTTTGCAACGGTTCAGGCAGCAGGACAATAATATAGTCAAGTTTTGTGTAGTAAATCAACACGAAGATGTTTTAGGGAAGTGATCATTACTACACGATTGATCAATTTTTGTCAGCAATCAAAAAGAAAAAGAGCAAAGCATGACAGAGCATGTGGGACGATGAAGCATTGGAGCAAGAGAAC
>Ga0315899_10005612_pt1 | contig 13535 bp, 12 predicted proteins | sample LakEriMetagenome_2_FD_203518 | JGI IMG/M metagenome (GOLD analysis project Ga0315899, IMG submission 203518) | Freshwater fungal communities from buoy surface, Lake Erie, Ohio, United States - Buoy 4 MA112 | ecosystem: Environmental > Aquatic > Freshwater > Lake | place: USA: Lake Erie, Ohio...
CAGCCCACGTTCGAGTCTGCGTGCGTGGGCTGGTGCTGCTGGCCAGGTTTGCAAGGACGAAGCCTTGCGCCCCTCGGTTCCTCATGATCCCAGCCACTTAATGAATGGGACTGGGCGCGGCGGTGACTTTTTTGTCACAACCTTGGTCCCCTCGAGACGCTGGCCATCTAGCATTTTGCGTAACCCAGATGGAGACTCGGGCCCTTCTCCCCCCGTCCCTCCCTCCCTCCCTCCCTCCCTCCCTCCCTCCCTTTCGCAATCAAGTCTGAATAGCGAACGACCTCTCAGCATGAGCATCCAGCGCCCCAGGATTGCCTCAACGAGTTTGCATGGGTGCGAAGAATTCAGCTTTCACAGCAACCCCCCCGTGAGGAGAGGGGCAGGCTCTCCTCAGTCTCCTGTGCCCGCAGGCCTCTTGGTGTGTCATCTTTACTACACCTGGCACACAGTCTTTGGTGTCTCATGTTTAGTTCTATTGGAAGCATTTTTGGTTCTATTGGTAGCGAGTTTAGTTCTATTGGTAGCATGTTCAGCTCTGTTGGTAGTCACGTCACAGACTCTGAAAACCTAAACCCCAAACCCTAACACGTGACCCTAAACCCTATACCCTATACCCTAAACCCTAAACCCTAAACCCTGATCAGAGGGACCAACTATTGAAAGATACAAAAGACGTTCTAAACCTAAACTAAACCCTAAACCCTAAACCCTAAACCCTAAACCCTAATCAGAGGGACCAACGATGGAAAGATACAAAAGACGATCTAAACCTAAACTAAACCCTAAACCCTAAACCCTAAACCCTAAACCCTAATCAGAGGGACCAACGATGGAAAGATACAAAAGACGATCTAAACCTAAACTAAACCCTAAACACTAAACACTAATCAGAGGGGTCAAAGATTGAAAGATACGAAAGACGTTCTAAACCTCAACTAAACCCCAAACCCCAAACCCTAAACACTAATCAGAGGGAGCAACGATTGAAAAATACGAAAGACGTTCTCCACATGCGCCGCAACACGTGGCCGAATAAAAAAGGAAGGGCATGGCAGCCCGACGCCGAAGTCGGTGCCCACCACAGTGATGATTCGAGCCACGGTCCAGGTCTGATGGCTGCGCAAACGTTGATGCGCAGCGGCAGTAGGTGTGTCTTGTCACGAGTAGCCTCAGACCCGCGCCCATCATGAGTTTCGATGCTGTTGCAGTTGCTGAACCTAGCCGTGTGTGTGCGTGACTCGAGTGACAGGCATCCTGTGGATTAACAACAAGGACAAGTTGGTGGTCGCCGGATTCACGCCTGGATCTCAGGCCAAGCAGGCGGGCGTGCTGTGCGGCGACATCTTGCGGAAGGTGGACGGCCAGGACGTTCTCAAGATGAAATCCGAGGTGTATGCCTAGCCTCTGTGTTGCGCGTGCCGTTGGTAGCTTGAGCGGTGAAGTGCAACTCAACCTAGATTCGGATGATCGGAATCAGACCAGACACGCTTGGGGCCGCTGAGGCTAGCGCCGAAGTTTTGGCGCCGTGACTGTGGAGCACCTTAAACGCAGGGACAGAGACATCCCGCGGGCAGTCTGCTAGTGGGCCCTCACGCGTCCACGCTGAAGATGCACTTATTGAGGGTCAGTTCGTGCCTCCCTCCGTTCATGTAGCAGTCATGTGGCAGACTGCTTTTGAGTGAGTGAGTGTTTTGTGTGTTTTTATTACTGCAGTACCTGTTACAAAGCTGTTCGCATGTTTTGCATCAACACTGAGCAGGTAGACAAAGATGCACCGGAGCTCATGTCGAACCTGAAGCTCATTGAAATCATAGCAAACGTGGCGCGGCGAGTGCCGACAGGAGATGCGGGCTACAAAACTGACGTATTCTGATCTCTCTTGAAAAAATAGAGGCGTAGAGAGGCCCGGGGTAGCTTGGTAAGTGAGGAGAGGAGCCGGGAGCAGGAGAAAGAGGTCTGAGCAATAGAAGAGCGGATGTGTACTGTGTACAGTAGGGTCCCAGAAACTAGAAACCGGGGATTGCTTCAGGCCTAGGCATCCGGGTTTTAGGCAAACGCCCCGAGGACCCAGGTAGCCAGCGGGTTTTCTAAAAGGAGACCTACAGCCTCTGAAAAGAGACCTATTTCCGCCGGTTCCACAAAGCCTAGCCAGCCAATTTCATACACAGAGTGGAAGAAGCTGTCAAAACCTACACTGCAAGAAAGTTGCTGGAGGAGGAGGAGGATGATGATGAAGAGGAGGGAGGTTTAGGATAAGGTTGGGTATGCTGTCGGATTCAATAGATGCTTTGCGAGCAGCTACTGCGCACAGGGATGGTCACGGTCTGTTATTTTGCTGTCTCTTGTTTTGCTGTTGGGCAACATACACTCTGAGAGCCTTGATCGGCTGTCTGAAAGAAAGAGAGAGAGAGAGAGAGACAGAGATAGAGAGAGAGAGAGAGAGAGAGAGAGAAGTTTATTGACAATCAAATAGAGGCTGTCTCAAAGTACTTGCTCTCGCAGTACGCTTTCGCCTCCGCCTTGCCTGCTTCCACGCCCTCCAGGAACGCACTCTTCTCTTCTTCGCTCGCAAACTTCACCCACACAGTATCTCCCCGCGCACAGGGGCCAGAGGATGGCGTCCCAGGTATCTGCGAGTACCCTGCCTTGTACCTAGGAGCCGCGGCGGCTAACGCGGAGCCTCCTCCCTCGACCTTGAGCAGCGCCAGCGCGAGCGGCAAGGAGGGGTCAAGGGACGCTCCCAAGACGTTGGCCGGTACAAACTCTCGGATGTCCACCACGTGCAGATCGAGAATATGCCTGATAGTATCACGTGTTTGTGTGTGTGTAGCGCGTGCATAGCGGTTTAGGGTCGAGTTAGGGTTTAGGTTTTAGGGTTTAGGGTTTAGGGTTTAGGGCTTAGAGTTTATGGTTTAGAGAGTTTAGTGGAGTCCTGCACCCGTTTAAGCACGCTCGCGCGCGCACATATGCATACGCTTACAAACACACACAAACACACGCGCGCGCACACAGTACCAGCGGTGCGTACTACTTTGCAACTCGAGCTGCCTTGCAGCTTCCTCCGCTTCTCTCCTCAACCACGCGCCCACCCTATGCCTCGCAACACCATTCACTGCCGCTGAGCGAGATGTGCTTCCGGCCTCGGATCCCATTGCGATAGTTGCGTTTTTAGTTGCAAGTTTAGTTGCAAGTTTAGTTCCCCAGCCCCCCTTTCCGTCACGGCAGGCTATCCCCGCGCACTCCTGGGAGGGGGCCTCGGCACACGCATAACAGACTGCCTGCCACTGTCCACCACCAGCAAGCGCCGGGGGTCGAGGGTTAGAGGTAGAAGCCAGCTCCCTTACCAGCATGACAGAGTCATTGAAAAGCACCAACAAATGCCGAACCCACCAATGCCCCCCCCCAGTTTTCGGACCCTTTGGCCCGCGGGTCGACCTTCCGCTGGGCACGTCAGCGCCGCCCAGGCCGGCGGCCGCCGACCGTAGCAGCGTCATGAGATTCCGAGGCAGCACCTCCACGCCGAACTCCCGCATCGCGCGCCTATGAGCTGGCACCCAGCCCACCCCCTCCCGGTCCCACCCCAAGTCTCGGAAAGGCGACCGCAGAGCACACTCTGCCATCGTCGCACACCAATCCTGCACACTGCTGCGATAGCTACCAATGGCCCTGCCCCCCGCCCCCTCCCATTCCAGGCTCCCACCGCCTCCCCCAGACCCATTCAATGCTCCTGCTCCTGCTCCTGCTCCTACTCGAGTCTCATCGTACCGCAGCATGGCGCCGCATTGCACGTACTCGCCCAGCGCATCCGCATCCTGCCGCCTGCCCTTGCGTTGTGCCGCGCGCTGCGAGTCCACACACTCCTCCTCCTTCTCCTCCTCCCCGTGCCCCTCCCAACCTGCCGCCTCCTCCGCCGCAGCGCTCTCGTCCTCGCTGTCGTCAGAACTACTCCTGGCCACCCCCTGGTGCGCACCCGCATTGTGCGCCGCTACAAGCGTGGGAGCAACCGCCGCACAAACGGTGGGCAAATTATTTCTGAGCATTGTGGCAGCGGAGGAGTCCACTTGAAAGTCAGCTGGCGGCGGGAGCACAAGGAGTGCGTGGAATCCCACGAGCCTGCACAACTCGGAAGGCCGTGTGGAGCCCATGAAAGAGAGGCTGTCGTTGACCGCCTCCTGTGACAAACATTCTGGAAAATCAGTGCCCTAGTCTGGAAAATCAGCGCCCAATTATATTTACTGTATAAAATTACTATATAGCGGACTTTCGAGAATGTGTTGCCGCCACCCCGCGCAGCTCTGGCAGTAATAAAGCATCGCAGTGATCGGCAGGCGTGAGAGCATCCTCCTGCAGCGCCCGCAACAGCTCAGCAAGAAGCCGCACCGGCGTCTGCACCCCCACGATCCCTTGAAATACGGCACGAGATGTACCCGTCATGCGAGCCTCAGCTTTGATGAGTTCTCCTATAAACGCCTCCTCGCGCATGCATTGAGAAAAGGCCGCGACAACATCACGGAAACGCAGAGCCACCGGCCGCAGCGCCCGCGCCCACTCGACCATTGCCTCTACAGCCACAGCTAGACTCAGCGAAGGCTCGTCGACCATACATAATCTCAACTTCCGCACCAAAACCTCGGACATAACTCGGAAACCCTTCCCTGTGTCCACTGGAGCCCCCCGGCCACCACCCTCCTTACCCTCCCCCCCTTTTCCCCGGGTATCTGGCCCAGGGTGTGATGCTGGATTGCACATGAGGCGCGCCAGTAGTACAGGATGCGTTGTCGCCCACGAACTCCGAGATAATGGGCGCCAGAAAATGAGATGCTGCATGGTCAACGTGTGCACCATGACATCTAGCTGTGAGAGCACATGGCTGATTTTCAGAAACCGCGCTATGAACAAGTGTCCCAACGCCAAGTCCTCCCGTTCCATGTGCGCTGCTGTCGCACACGCTACCTCCATGATCCCCGCCCCCAACAACTCCCGCACCGCATCCATCGCCGGCACTGCAACCAACCGCACACCCTCCCCGTCTTCCACACTCCCCACATCCACCTCCCCAGCACGGCCGCGCCTGGGGCTGGTAGCCCTTGCAGGGAGAGTGGTGCCAGACATTGGAGGAGAGAGAGGGAGAGAAAGAGCCCGGCGCGGCTCTTCGGGCTCAGCACCTATAGAAATTCTCAAAAGTCAGTGCCCTAGCAGTATAGATATGTACAAAATGACTGTCGGTAACGGTCAACCATAAATTTATGAAGTAAAATGGCACTCTAACGAGCACCACCCTTCATTTTACTTCATGACCTTCATAAGCTTACACTCCCCCCTTATGCGCCGCCCACGGCGTCGCAATCATGAATGGGCGGATGGGCGAATGGGTGGGTTTAAGCGTTGGTTTCATTAATATAAACGATATGTACAATAACGATGTCGGTAAGGGGGGAGCATATGCCTATGAAGCTTATGAAGCAAAATAAAGGGTAGCGCACGTTAGGGCGCCTTTTTACTTGATAAATCTCTTACCGACATCGTTATTGTACATATCTATACGACTCGCCCTACTATATTTACAATGTAAAGTCATCACATAGAGGACTTTTGAGAATACACACACAACACACACACACACACACACACACACACACACACACAACACACACACACACACACACACACACACACCACACACACACCAGTGGAGCAAGGACAAGGACTGGCGCCAAGGGCCTAAAGAAATTCTCACAAGTGAGTGCCCTAGAATATTCACCATTAAAGTCACTGTATAGAAGACTTTTGAGAATATATACAGCAGCAAGACAGATGCTGCCCCCCGACACGCGCCGCACGCGTACGCTGCTGCGGCCACCGCCCAATGCTCCATGTGGTAGCTCTGGCGCCGCCACTGTAATCCACACAACGCCCTTCTCCACCAACAGTACGTCACGCCGCGCCTCACCCCCCAACCCGCCCCCCCCCATGACGGCGGCGTCTGGTCCCCTGCTACTTACACTTGGTGTGCCCGGAGAAGACCATGCCCATGTGACTTGTCGGGCAGCATCTGCAAGTCGGCCCAGGGAGTCCTCGGGAAGCAAGGCTAAGACATTTGATGATGTGATTGCTTGCAGGACCTGCTTGCGGCGAGCAGTGAGCAACGGCTAAACTAAACTGAACTTGAGCAACGGCTAAACCAAACCCAAACCCTTGCATGACCTGCTTGCGGCGAGCAGTGAGCAAGGGCACGAGACACGTGGCGACAGCGCGTCGATCGAAGCACCGCACACGCCCCGCCTTCTTGCCCCAGGCCTTGAGAGTGTAGGAGAAGTTTAGTCCCTGCGCGAGCGTGGCGGCCATCGTGGAAGGTGCACTTGACGTTGAAGGCGCACGTGACGTTACTCCTCCACTGTCCAGCCCCCCAGGCGTGTAACCAACGAGAGACCCAGCCCCAGCGACGGCCAATCCCTCGTGAAAATCCTCCTCCTGAGCAGAGTGGGCGGAGTAGGAGTGGGACGAGCGCCGTGCTGTGTTGTTGGCGCTTGCAGAGGAGCTACTGCCCGTGTCTGCGGAACGACAGGTGAGCACAGCGGTGTCCGTGCTGTTGGCGGTGCCTGCTCCAGCGCTGCCAGGGTCGGGCCCCTTTGCCCTGAAGATGAGGCTGAGCTCGCCGTCGAGCACGAGAAAGACGGTCCCGTGGCGGCGGTTGTGAGTGTCGATGAGCACCTCGCGCTCCCGGAAGGAGCGGAGCGACGAGGCCGCAACAAGATCGTGGGCATGATCGCGCACCACGTGCGATAGCCAAGCGCAGCGCTGTGCTGCCGCCACCAGCTCCGAGAGCTCTTCCTGGAAATCTGCCGCACCCGGCATCGGCGGAGGCACAGACAGCGGCGAGAGTAGCCGGCGCAGCTGCGTCGAGTCCGTGGCTGGCGTTGCGGTGAAAAGCGCCGCGGGCGCGGCATCGCTTTGCGCCAAGCGACCTGGAGGCGGTCCCGCGTCCTCCAGGTAGCCACGCAGTTTGGTGATGATATCCTGCAAGTCCTCCGCCCCCCCGCTTGTGCCCGCAGCGTCTGCCGGTGCTCTTGGTCCGCCGTCCGCCGCCGTGCCTCCCGCCGCGCCTGCCTCGTCCAGGTCTTGCCTCAGGCACGCAATTAGGTCGTTCCAGTCGCCCCACGTGTTGCTCACGGTGAGAGTGTTGCTCACGTTGCTGGGAGAGAAGACAGACGTCGTTTGACGTTGTCGCGAGGCGGTCGACGCGCCCACCAACGGGCCTGAGCTGGGATCCATGAGAAGCGACTCCAGCTGATCACTCTCTCCGCGAGTACGGCGCCTTGACTCAGCGCTGCTTTCAGCAGCGCAGGCAGCAAAGCATCGAATCTTGGTTCGTGAGGGTTCATGCAGTCAAGAGGTCCTGATGTGCTAGTGGCCCTGCTGACGCTGTTTGCGCGGCTGCCGACCGCGAGTCCGCTGTGCGCGGTCCACACGCGGGCTTCGACGCGCTCCACCACAGGCTTGGAGCGAGAGGCACGGCATGCACTAGTCTTTGCCTCGCCGCTGTGCTGTCGCCTCCGCGGAGGCGCGGTGTACAATGCGTCGTGGGAGCCGTCGTACCGACAGGGCTCTCCGACCATATGGGCTGCAGCCCGGATCGGCGACCTCGACGAGCTGCGCAGGGCGCTGGATACTCACGCGCCGGACTCGGCCGACGACGAGGGACGCACGGCCCTGCACTGGGCAACAATTGCTGGTAGACTGGAGCTCGTCTCGGAGCTCCTGCAGCGCGGCGCCAGCCCCCTGACGATGGACAATTATGGCTGGGCCCCGTTGCACTGTGCTGCCAGCTGTGGCAAGGCCCTGGTTCTTTCCGCGGTCCTGTCCGCCGCGCAAAACACCAGCGCGGGGGCTGACACGTTCGCCGCCGACATGGCCACCGCGGACGAGCGCGGGGCCACGCCGCTGCTCTTGGCGTGCGGGAAAAACGACACGTCTGCGGTGCGCGTGCTGCTGTCTGCCTCCACAGCGGCAGTGAGCACGCGCTGCAAGGACGGCTTCACTCCTCTCCTGCGCGCGGGAATGCAGGGGAACGTGGAGATCGTGGATCAGCTGTTAGCAAGTGGTGCGGGGATCAATGAGCAGGATGCGTTGGGAAACAGCTCCCTGCACTACATGTGCAATGGTCTCTCCAAGAAGCAGATCCCGCAAGCGCTCGCCCTGCTAGAGCGGGGCGCCAACCCATTGCTCAGAAACGCGGCAGGCGACACGCCCGTCGACTATCTTGACTTTGACGTGGCGCGGCTGCTGGCGCGCGATTACCTGGCAATGAAGCGCCGCAAGGGTGCGGCCACCAGAAGCGAGGACGAGCAGCACGCACTCGAGCTGAGCATCATGCACGAGTCGGTGGAGAACGTTGCTTTGCTCCGCGAGGGCCCTGAACACGTGCGTACACGCATGCGCACGCGCTCTATGTGCGTGTAGTACGTGCACGCAAGGGGCCAGGATGGGTATGTGTATCTAGGCCGCCCCCACCCAGCATGCTCTTATATATGCTCTTGCTTATGCCCACACGCGCGCATTACACATGCGCTTGAGCACCCACACACTCACCCATACATACATACCAAACCCTACACCCTAAACCCTAAACCCTAAACCCTGAACCCTAAACCCTAAACCCACACAAGCACCCACCCAAACACAAGCATACTGGCGCATGCACATACAACATATGCACAGTGTCAGCACCCAGCGTAATGTCCTTAAACCCCTAAACCTAAACCTAAACCCTAAACCCTAAACCCTAAACCCTAAACTTTAGTATTGATTACGGTTTAGGGTCAAAGCCTAAACCCTAAACACTAGACCCTAAACTCTAAACCCGAAACCCTAAACCCTAAACCCTAAACCCTAGATATATGCACAGTGTCAGCACGAAGCGTTCTGTCTTTGAACATCACATCTCTAGGAACATCACATCATCTCTAGGAACATCACATCGCATTTAGGAACATCGCATCACCTCTCTACCTTCTCTCACCCATGTGTCCACACATCCGCACACACGCACGTGCGTGCAGGGCAGTTTGGCGCTTAGGGTTTCGGGTTTAGGTTTAGGGTTTAGGTTTAGGGTTTAGGACTGACGCGGAAGAGGTCTTGTGCAAAAAAAAAAAGTTCAAGACGTTTCATGACAACTGTGGCCTACACGGGGCCGAGCATGGCGACAATGTGACGCATGACCCGTCTATGTGCACCCGCGTTCCCCTAAGTCAGTACTCGTGATTCGTGCCGCTGATAAAGAGGATGTGGAGGAGGAGAGTTGTCAGAGAGAGAGAGAGAGAGAGAGAGAGAGAGAAGAGAGAGACAGAGAGGCTTTATTGAAAATCAAGAAAGAGGACGAGGAGTAAAAGGTACGGAGCACACGCACTTGCCGACAGAGCACACGGCACTTGCTGATGCTGAGGAACAGAGCAGATGCGGCGGTTTCTACGTTTTCCATCCCTTTGGTCTCAATCTGCCTTCTTCTTCGCACGTTTCCATTTGCGAAAAGTCTCCTGATCGGAGAACTTCGCTTTGGCCTCTTTCATCCCCATCCCAAGCTCTGCGTCTGTGAACCTCTGCCCTGGCTCCTCCTCTTCCCACAACGTCTCTATGACAGCAAGGCGCAATCTATCGGGGGGCGCATGCGAGCCCGCTCCCGTCCCTACCAGAGTTTCCTCAAGCCCTCGCGAGTCTGACAAGGCCTGTTCAACCTGCTCAGAAGCGGCCTGGGCCTTGGGGAGCAGGAGCTGCGTCGCAGCACGAGCCTCGTCCACATCGAGCCACAGGTGCTCCGTTGCTGCACCCAGAAGCTCCTTGTGTCTTGCAAGATGCGCAGCGCGCTGTTGCAGCAAAGATACAAGACGTGCGACTTCGGACCGCAGCGCATCGATGGCGGCTACGTCGCCAGGGCGAGCCCCCGCAGCGCCGGTCACGTCCCCAGACGTCTTGCGGACCATGGCGATTGCCTGCTGGCGCAGACCGTTGAGCAGGAAGCGGTACTGTGTAATTGCATCGTCTTCGGTTGAGCCGGGAGTGAGGCGCTCCCACAGCCATGCCCGGACAGCGCTTCGTTCCTCGGGCTGTCGCCATACCAAATGCTGAAGCAGTAGGCAATCAAGGGCATCCACCCGCCTTCTCCCGTGGCTGGCAGCGCTCAGCCTCAGTAAGCGAACAGCCTTGACAAGGCGTCGGTCGCTCACTCCCACTCCAAACTCCTCGCGCATGTACGCTCGCAAGTCCCGCAGCAGCACGAGCACCTCCCCCCCCACCTCCACGCCATTCGCCGCCGCCGCCAGGTCATTCGCCACGGCGTCCAGCGCCCCAGCAAACATGCCCATTCCCTCGCCCCCCTTCGCCCCATCCCCGCCATCCGCACGGTAAAGTGTTTGGGAGTGGTCCATGCCCACGCCGCTTGATTGCGTGCTCGAGGCCCCCGGGGAAGGCAGAGCAAGAAGTTGCAGGAGAGCGGCATCCGAGACCGGGAGCACTTCCTTGCGGAGGAGGAAGCGGTCGTAGAGAGCGTCAAGCTCATCGCTCTCAGGCAGCTCGTTTGAGGCACCGACGACGCAGCGAACGGGGCAGGACTCGCGGGCGCCGGCGCCGTTGTCGAACTCACGCTCGTTGAGAATAGTGAGGAGGGTGTTCAGAATGGCCGAGTTGGCTTTGAAGATTTCGTCCAGGAAAGCAATGGAGGCGGTGGGCAAGTAGCCTTCAGTGCAACTGCGCCCAAGACACACGTCAGCGGTCACACGGAACCGTCACAAAGTCACTTGCTGACGGCGCAACTCGCGTTGCGACAGACTACACGCCAAACAAAGAGACGCACCGGCGGTATTGGTCGTTTTCGAGCGCACGCAGCGACAGCGGCCCAAAAATCTCCTCGGGGGTCGAGAAGCGCGTGAGCAGCCGCTGGAAAAAGGCTCCGCCGCACAGCTGCGAAAGACGCCGACCAAGTGCCGACTTGCCGGTCCCAGGCGGACCCAGAAGGAGCACATGCTCCTGCGCAACCATGCCCAGCACCACCAACCGCGCCTCCTCGTCGCGCTCCACCAGCCCCTCGCTTACCCTCCGCACTGCGGCTAGCAGCTGGGGATAATACCGAAAACAAGAGCCGTCGCTGTGCCGTTCTCTGTCCAGCTCCGTGGGGCTCCACGCACGTGCCTGTAAATCCAGCGCCACGGCCCCTCGAAGTGCCTCCACCGCCTTGTCCACCTCGCCCTGGACGCCGCCTGTCGCTGCCGCCCGCTCTGCCCGTTGCAGCGACCCCGAAGGCCTTTCCCCACCTGCCCTTCCTCCTGGCATGTCTTCCTCCTGCGCTTCCCCGTCAGTTTCCACCATCTCCTCCACTGCTGCCTCCTCCTCCTCCTCCCACAAGTCGTCTTCAAAACGTGCACGCCTGCTATTGCTCCCCTGCCGCCCCCCCGTCTCGCCCACGCCCTTCCCACCTTTCTTGCCCTTGCCCCCACGCCTGTCGCCATCCCTCCCCGCCATCCGCTCGCTCTAAAAACAACATGATTTCAGAGTCCGAGAGAGGACGGGAGAGAGGGATAGTTCTTAGTGTAAACATCCATCCACTCACCACCAGCCCACCCACCCACCCAACCACCCACACAGTACAGAGCCTCACCTCTTCCGAGAACACAGACCCTTTGGCTGACAGAGAAGTCGGCGCGCCACAGCCCATGAACCTTCCCGCGCGTTCATCACGCGATGCGGACCCCGATCCCCAGCCACGCACTCCTGCCGCACTCCAAGTCCTCCGTCCGAATAAGGGCAGAGCCCACCCCCCCCCAAGCCCCCCCAGGCGTGAAGGGGTGGAGCGTGACGCTGCGAGGATCGGCAGTCGTTGAGTGGAGGAGGAGGACATGACATCGCTGGGGGCGGCGAGCGCATCGTATCGAAGCAGGAAATTGTGAGTGTGCGTGCATATTTGTTCGAGAGGTTTGCTCTCCGGCTTGCCAACCAGCAGACCGTGCACCTGCAGTCCGGAGTTCTGCTGAAGGCGATGTAGGGAGTCCATGACCTTCTCTGATACAGGCGGGTTCGGCAGTTCTCCATCCGTTACCAGGAGCACGTCTGCCCCTGCCATACTCTCCTCACCGAGGGTAGTCATGGCGTGCTTGAGCGCGCCGGTGACGTCAGTACCGCCCTCGAAGGAATGCGCCAGAAAGCCTAGCAGGCGCCGCACTCCAGAAGCATCGCAGGCAATTTCGCCGCAGTCCATCACGTCGTTCTCAGATGAAAAGGCCACCACCTGGCATTTGCGCTTCTGGCGGTGCGCAGCCGTTACACACGCCAACACCACGGCCTTGGACAGCTGCTCCCGCTCGCCCGTCATAGACCACGACGTATCAAGGCACACAATGATCGGGCCTCCAGGCGCCGAGGGAAGGCGTGTGTAGTAGCGTGGTTGCTCTTTCGGCACGGTGGGGGTATCCGTCCAGCCTGCCAATTGGTAGCTCAGCAGCTTTGACTCGACCCTCTTCGCCAGAAACAGGCGCCGGAGTGTAGACGACGCGCTCTTGAGTAGAACGGCCTCAGACGGCAGCATTTCCGAAAGGCTGTTGCTCAGCGTCAGCCCCTTCACCGAGGTCCTCTCGGCAGGGTCCAGTTGCGCTCCGAATGGACTGTCAGGAGAGGCAGTCTGGGGAGCGAATTTGTGGACTTTGGCACCTCGGGCAGCGGGCCGGCGCCCGAGCAGAGAGACGAGCTCGCGTAGCTCCTTCATGTCTGACAATTGGCGTTGTAGCCTCGGTAGGCATCGCCAGCCGCTGTGTCCCCAGACGCCATCCTGCAGTCCGAACCCTCCACCGCCCCCGCCCTGCCCCGCCAAATCCACCAGCCCATGCTGCAGACCAAAGAGCTGGTCAAGCGTGTGTACCCCGCCGATGACACCGCCCCACTGCTCGGCCATAGCTTCACTCACTTGATCCGCGAGCGCCTCCAGGTCCTCTGGAGACAGCTTCTCTGGGCCAGGGCCTGACGGGCTCGCATCTTCCTCCGTGTCGAGCTTGTCATTGATCTCGGGGAGCAGAGTGTCATCAACCTGCTGCTGCGGGGCGAGCTGCGACTGCTCGCTAAACTCGATGGTGAGCTGCAGCATGCTGAGGAGCACGGCCCCAGCGGTCTCGGGGTGTCGCAGCACAAAGCGTGGGAGCTCGAGGTCGGCGAGCACGGTGATGAAGCGGGAAAACAGCGGGCCCGGCGGCCACTGGCCGCTATCGCCGAAGTCGGCCGCTACGGGCAGGCGCCCACGCTGCAGGACTGCCTGCCACACTTTCAGGCCCGACGCTGCAGACGCCACGCCGCCGAGGTTGAAGCCCGGGACGTCGCGCGCGGCATGCAGCAGGAGGCGCGCGAGCGGCGGGTCAACATCCCCAGTGAGTCCTGGTGCCCAGAGCGCAGAGTCTTGGTGCTCAGAGCTCACCTTCAGGCAACTGCGCGCAGTGCGCCGCGCAGGCGGCCGCAAGCAGGACGTTGCCGCGCGGCCGCGGGCGACGCCTAGCCAGCACTGC
>Ga0315899_10005617_pt1 | contig 13526 bp, 17 predicted proteins | sample LakEriMetagenome_2_FD_203518 | JGI IMG/M metagenome (GOLD analysis project Ga0315899, IMG submission 203518) | Freshwater fungal communities from buoy surface, Lake Erie, Ohio, United States - Buoy 4 MA112 | ecosystem: Environmental > Aquatic > Freshwater > Lake | place: USA: Lake Erie, Ohio...
AGCGCGAATGCAAGCAGCAGCCGAGGGAGTGAGCAAGAGAGCAAGCGCGAGCGGGGGGGGCGGGGAAAGATTGAGTCCGCACATGACACCAACGGTGTTTCTTGTGCTCGGCTGTGTGTGTGTGTGCGCGCGCGCGTGCGTGTTTGTACGAGGTTGCAAGCAAATTGTGGTCACGCATGTACGTTTGCACGCGAAGAGACAGACCTAGACGAAGGAGTCTGCGTGTGATCAACGCGTACTTGAACAGTTTTAGCCACAGCAGAAACCCGTTCGCTCCCGTTAGCTGCCGCACACAGTGCGTGTGTATAGACAGTCACAGAGTATGTTAAGTTACTATCTATCAGTCTTGGGGGTGAAAGGGTAGGGTGCAGGAATAGATAGATAGATAGATATTGCGTACCTGATCCTGGAAGGCAATGGATTCGGCAATCTGACGGAATTCCTCTTCTATGGTTGCCACCGTTTTTGAGGCGTCATACTCAAGTTTCCCCCATAAAGTCTGAAGGTACGTTACCTTGTAGTACGCCCCTGTCCTCGCAGAGACAAAAGGAAGGGGATTATGGAAAGAAGGGGGGGCGCATGGGGGGGAGGAAGTGACGGGGGCGGGAGAAGAGGGTGAGAGAGAGTATAGTGTGTGTGTGTGTGTGCGGGTGTATATGTGTGTCTTGCGAGTCTACATATGGCGCAAGACCTTGCAGAAGCACGATTGCGTTTTCATCGACATTCATTCCAAAAGGGCTTTTTGTGAGGCAGAACACCAGGCGAAAAAGATAGAAGGCATCAAAATTGCGCACACACAAATTGGCTGGGAGAAGATTCACGACAGATACCTACGAGGAAAAGCAAATAGTTGATGACGTCGAGCTGCACCCAGGAGATCTGTGAGAAGTAGCGTTGCCAGCCCTCGTGTTTCCAGTGTATGTACTCTCGGTACACGTAAAATAGTACTGTTGCGTACACAAGAAGCTCGAGTCCTGTACAGAAAAACACACATATAAACACGGTAAGGAGAATTGCGCGCTAATTATCTCAGAGGCAGCGTCTTTGTAAGGTTCCGGGACGTGTCTGCTCACAACAGCAAAGTGCGCTGCAAATCAAGGATCAAGAAAGCAGAGTTTGTGTCGTGAGAATCAAACCACATTTCAGAAAATTGATGCTGCAGCGTCAGTTTATCGCCGGTCATGGCCGAGGAATGCAGTTTCTGTACAATGTACGTACAGGAAAAATGGGATTCTGCACCTATTTTTCGCGACGAGGTTTCTGGGGGATAACGATCCAACAAAAACCCATACACTGTAATAGTGGGCACTACGAGGCCTCCAGGGATGAACTCAAACGCCACGCGACAACTGGCAAAAATGTCGTCGTTGGGACTGTGCATGCACACACGCGCACACATATATACAGAAACAGATCCAGCAGGTCCGAACATGCAAATGCCGTTAGGGCACATGTCCAGTGTATGAAGCACAAGTAGGCCCAGGTGGCAGAAGTAGAAATGCTTCTCAAAAAGCTTATCACACGACAAGATGGCATTGGACAGAACACATACTTGCAAAAATGTTGAACATCGCATTACACGCACCTGTAGGCGAGAAATTCAAAGCTCACAAAGCGTGTCTTGGGATCAAGCCAACGAAGCTCATTTATTTTGGACATGGTTTCTTCAGCGTGCTTGGGATCAAGTTCCGCTATAAACCCCCCTCCATGGTATTCTCCGTATCTCCCATAAGTCTGAAATCAAAGCAGGCACGCAAACCCACATTAATTACAAGGATGGACGCACATCAAGTGGTGCATGTGTACAAGGTCACGTAGTGCAAGAGTTGTAGTCCATCCCGCGGAATGCGGGTGAGACCTTTGTCAATTTTGTGACTTCAGGTTCTTGGTACTTGAGAAAGGAGTAGTCACCAACCACCTGCGCCGGGTCGATGGGTTACATAGTTCAGTTGAGATTGTCACGGTAGGCAGAAAAGCCAACAAAGGAGTCTCGAGCAATCGTGGCAGCCAACGATGATAGTCATGGTCACCGTTGTTGTCGGGAACAAAGAGAAATGCATGCATGCATGTGGGTGAGCAATCGCACTCGTGTTAACGCGCCTTTATGGCGCCTTCAACGCTGAAAGTCTTCTCCTCCACCGCGCCGATCCAAGGGGAGTAACATTCTGCCATGCAAGGCGCACGAAGTGTATGTGTCTCACATTTTGTGTGCATGCACGCACGCATGAGAGTGGGGGAGAGAATAAGAGAGTGTGTGTTTACATGTGAACAAATAGAGAGGGAGGGAGGGAGGGAGGGAGGGAGGAAGGAAGGGAGAGAGAGGTGCTTGCGTGTTTGCGTGCGCGCTCCTCCCTGTGCTGTGTGAATGTGTGTTGTGATGTGTGTGTGCGCGCACGCGCATCTGCACATGCAGGGCCATGCCAGCCCGAGAAAAATATGCGCAGGCTCAAAGACAGTCAAATCGACACGAGACGACGCAGACCTTCGGAAAAAATAGTGCCCTGAACTTCTAATTTTCTGTGAAGAGAGTGGCATTCGGCAGCTCTCACACGCAATTGCCGCAACTTTGCCGGACCGATAAGTGCTGACCCATATGGGGACCCCTGAGGGTGTGAGCGAAAAGAGTTATATGCGAGAGCATGTGGACCACACGTTTACAACGCCGCGCACATGCACGCGCGTGCCTGTCTGTCTGTCTGCGTATCTTTGAATGAGGGGTTGCGTGTGCTATGAGATCATTAAACGATACTTGACTTGTATCTATTTGCTTCCTTCTGCATCACACGCACATCGACACCGATGCATTCATTTACGTGAGCATATACATATCCATACCATTTTGCCGGCGTTGGAGTAATTTTGCTGTTCAAAATAGTCTGTCCGGAAAAAGTCGTTGACAATGGTTTTGTTGAAAAATTCCAGTGTAGTGCCCCAGTCCGTGATGCTGGAAGTGCGGTCCTTAAGAGTTTGTCGCTGCAGATATATATAAAATATTCTTGCTCAGGCACAATGAATCTTCAAAAACGACGCAACAACGCTGATTCACATAATCTTAAAAAGCAAGCAATTCCTTTGTTATTTGCGTTCTTCAGTCAAGAATCTTCACAAACGTGTATTCCACTGTTGAATCTCAAAGAAACTGTCAGAGAAGACATTTAAAAATGCCGATGTGAACGCCATTAATGTGTAAAACCCTACGGTTTAAACGACTTTCATCATCACAGCGCGGATTGCCGCTGGCGCGCGGATCGCTGCTCTGCCGCGGATCGCTGCTCTGCCGCGGATCGCCGCACGGATTCATACCAGCACGATCCACGAGATGCCTGTGGAAGGAAAGCATGCGCCCTAAGCGAGGCGCATGCTTTTCTTTCAAAGGAATGCTTTAATTTTTGACGGATAGGCCCGACTGTGTAAGCTTTTAACGCGTGCAAAAGTTCTTACCCACATCAGCGAGTATGCATTGATGAGGTCTGAATTGCGTCCTGCCGAGCCCCGTTTCGCAGATCAGACTCACGAGAGCGAGACAAACACAGGCCAGCATGGGCACATTGAGGCGAACGTACCGATGAGCTGTGAGTAGGTAAAAGCGACGAGGAACACGAAGTACAACGACGTTTCTCGAACGTACTTTCCGATCAAGAAGCGCCCATCCTGTCGACAACGGGGCGTGCAGGCAGCACGCACCACAGGAGGAACCCGCAAGAATTCGACGTGTTACGACTGGCAGCGAGCGTGTGTGGATCAAAAACGTTTGTGGAGCACGAATGCACGATTCCGGACGGGACCAACCTTTGTCTCGTGCCCAGTGATCCAGACTTTCTTCTTCTTCTTCTTCACGGGCGGTGGAGCCTCAGGCGGGGCCTTTTTCTGCGAAATCGCAATCGCCGGACGCGACAGCACGTGAGGGGCGGGAAGTATCCAAGCGCAAGTTTACGCGCATCTCCGGCACCATTGCCTTGTGTGTCGTAAGGTACCTTATTGTACTCTTCATCATCGCTGAGCTCATCCGTGTTGATGTTCACTGATTTCGTCCTCTGCCTGGCCTGTGCGTGCATCAGCCGGCATGCACGCAGCGTCAGCGTCGCCCGCGGGCGCAGCAAGCAGCGAAGCGGTGTGTACATGCTCAAACCGTGTCGTGATGCTCGCCGCTGCGTTGGCTTTGGTGTGAATCGGCGCTCGCGGGACGCTTCGCGTCGTGGGCGTCTCCGTCCTGGGCGTCTGCGGGCTCTCCCGAACACGTGGAATGGCAAAAGAGCGGGCAGGTGAGGGGGGGGAACCCGAGCGCGCGCGATGCGTGCGCGCTGAGACAGCCGGGGCGCGCTCAGGAGTACGGGGCATCGCGTGCATCTCTCCCACCAGGTCCGCCGCGATGCAGCCCCGTGCTGGACGCCATGGGTTCCGTTTGATTGTACCCACGAACTGGACTTGTACATGGTGGACCATTATGCGGTGCTGGGGCTGCAGTTCGGGGCGAGCCAAGCAGACATCAAGAAGGCGCACAAGAAGATGGCCCTCAAATACCACCCCGACAAGAACCCGGGCAACGAGACCGCCGCGAAGAAGTTCATGGAGATCCAGGAGTCGTACCAGGCGCTGTCAGACGACAAGGTGCGCGAGGCCTTCGACAAGATGGTGGAGGCCAAGATGCAGCAGGAGGCCAAGAAGGGGGAGATGGACAAGAAACGCAAGGCAGACGTCGACGCGCTCGAGGAGCGCGAGCGCGCGGCTGCCAAGCGCAAGGCCGGTGGCGAGGACGGGTACACGAGTGCTGTGCGGAACTACGAGAGCCAGCTCGCCCGAATGCGCGAGCACAACAAAAAGTTCATGCAGGAGATGGAGGAGAAGCGCCGTGAGGAGAATGAGCGGCAAGCCCAGACGCTGCGGCAACACCCGCAAAAGTTTTTCTGCCCCTGCGCGTGCTCAGGTCAGCGCTGAGGCTGCTTCCTGTGGCAGGTCGACTGTGGAGATCAAAATGGACGAGGCACAGCGCCAACGGGACGCCCACCTCGAGCTCTCGCGCACGGTCCCCGGCCCCGGCCTGCCCTTGCGATTCCTGCAAACCCGCCCCGCTCCCATCCCGCCGTCAGCCTGGCAGCGATTTTACATGGCTCTTGTGCCTGGGTGCGTGCGGATGAGACTGTGTGCCAGCGCAGTGACATGGGGTCGGGTCGGGGCTGCAGGTGAAGGTGAAGTGGGCAAAAAAGGGGGTCGTGGACACCGCACTGCTCAACAGCATCTTCGGAGCATTTGGCGACGTTGACCGAGCGGTCGCGGGCAAAAAGTGAGTGCTCCGCTGCCCGGCCTGCTGCACGCGAAGACACGGTGCTGACGAGGAAGCGACGCGGTATGGGCAGGTCGGGCATGGTAGTCTACAAGGACAACACAGCAGCCAGCAACGCCATGCACGCAATCCGCAGCGGCAGTGTAAGCGCAGCCATCGACGCCGGAATCACGGTGGAGTGGGTTCAGGCAGAGAGCGCCCCGGATGCAGCGGCATCTGCCGCTGGCAGTGCGACGCCCTCAACTACCACGGCTGCCACGCCCAGCGAGCAGGGCAACGGCAGGGGGCATGAATCAGAGCATGCAAATGGCGATGCTTCTTCTCAGCCCCACTCTGCTGCGCCGCCGGGCGCACAGGCCGCTAGTGATTCCTCGGCGGAAGAGGCAGGCGGAGGACGCAGTAGCGCAGGAGCTGCAAGCATGCCACGGTTCTTGAGTTGGCAGCCAGGCGTTGACGCAGGTGCAGACAGCATCCTGAATCACCGTGACTACGAGTCTGTTACCCTAATGCGGTCCTTGCCCCCCCCACCCCGCCCCTCGTACGCACTGCCGCCCAGCTGTGCGCAGTCCTGGGCCAGCGTGTACGCGCACTCGAATGAGTCGAGATGAGTCGTGTCACGTCTGCTTCTCACTCGCAGCTCAGTGCGTGTGGTGGGTGCGGAGAGAGAGAGAGAGAGAAAAGAGAGAGAGAGAGATTGAGAGAGGTTGATATGAACGGAGGCAGGCCAACCGTGGGAGGAGGCAGGGCAACCGTAGGCTGTGCCCCCACAGGCGGCTGCTTTCTGACGCGATTATGTGCACGCAAACTGCGCGGTCTGTATCTGCAGCATGCGGCAAGCGGCCGAAAGGCAGAAGCTGGCGGAGCAGATGGCGGCTGAAGAGGATGCTGCTGAGGCTGCCGCAGCTGCAAAGTAGGTTCATCTAGCGGTGATCTGCTTCATCTGTATGCCTAGGTGCGTTGATCAGTACGCCTAGCTGCTGCTTCATCTGTACGCCTAGTTCCGGGCCGCAGGCGGGGGGTGAACAAGATGCATGCCGTGAGTGTGACGAGTAAGAGCCAAAAGCGCCCTCGCTTCACGCTGGCCTACAGATAGTGTAATAGTGCACCCCGCGATGGCGCTCTGCGAGCTGAGTAGCATACCCATACTCCCGCCCACAGAGCGAGAGCGCGCGCGAGAGCGCGCGCGCGAGAGAGAGAGCGCGCGCGCGCGCGAGAGCGCGCGAGAGAGACACCCCCAGCGCCGCTGCTCCAAAGCTGTCACCCGTGTGCGGGGTCGTGCGGGCCGCCGAAGAGAGCCCTCCCGAAACAGAGCGTGCTGAGCCCGAAAGCGCGCCCGGCCTTGATCGTTGCAGAGGGCAGTATGACAGAATACTTGTTTAGCCCTGTGTGTGCACACGCCACCCAGAGCTCCGCGCCAATGTCGACTTGCCAAGGCGCTCGAGTTAGTCAAACGTTTAGCGGCTCCGAATGCTCTGGACACAGATCAGATTGCACTCCAGCTTGCACGCTTACGCGTCGGCTCGGGCAGGCGAAAAGGCCTATTCCCTTATCCCTTTCTCTGCTGTCACAGACTCCCAATTGCGCAAAGGAGCGGTAAAGGTACATCGCCTCCCGAGTATGCTCTTTATTCCAACTCAATTTGCGTTACCAGCGCGCATGCCCCTGCCTGTTTGCTGGCCACCTGCTTGCTGGCCACCGGGGCGCCCGCCCCCGTCCCCTCTCCCTGCTCCGCCAACAGAATTGCCCTTTGCTCTGCCACCTCCACGATCGCCGCCTGGCACAGAATCCTTCCGCGGCCCCTCATTGCGTCCGTGTTCACGACGCGGACCAGGCGGGCGTTGCTCTGCAGTATCTGCACCTGCCTCCCGCCTGCCCGCGTCCTTTCCACCCTCTGCCGCTGTAACCGCACCTCCTGCGGCTTCAGAATGCGCTGGCGCTGCAACCGGATCAGGGGGAGCTGGCTTGTTCTGTGGCGGTTTCGAAGCCATTTGAGCCCACGATTTGGGCGCCGCGTCTTGCTTAGCATTCGACGCTACGTTCGACGCCGCGGCCGCGTTGGACTCTGCACCCGAGCTCTCGCTGGCCTTACCAGATTCCTTGCTCGCCGCTCCAGACGCCTCTCCAGAGTTTTCCAGCACGCTCGTCGCCAGCGGTTGCTGCGCAGCGACCACGGCGGGCGCAGGGGCGCTTGGCTCAAGCTGTTGAGGCGCTGCAACCGCAGGAACAGCAAGTGGAGGAGCTGTTACAGCAAGTGGAGCCGCTCCCCCATCAGATGTCGGCTTTTCCCCCTCATTAGTTGTAGCTTGACCGGGTATCACGGCCACGTCTGCTGCCGGAGGCTGCGCGCTAATACCATCTGCTGAACCCGCAACGGACTTGGGGGCTGGCGGCACGTCGTGGGTACCACGTGCATTCGAAAAGTGCTGCTGCGGCTGCGGCGGCTGCACGGGGGGGGCCAGGCCTATACCCATACCCATACCATTCTGATGGTAACCGCCTCCACGACCAGCATACTGTCTGTGCTGCTTGGTGTGTGGCGGCAAGCGGTGGTGCGGGGAGTGGGACTGCTGGTGCGGAGCGTTGTAGTTTTGCTGCTGGTGCTGGTACGCTGAGGCCAATTGCATCTGCTGCATCTGCTGCCATACTTGCTGCTGCTGATGCATCATCTGCATTTGCTGCTGTTGAAAGAAAGCTTGCACCATAGCAGGGTTGTTGGCCATGCCCATCATCCCCATACTCATTCCCGCTCTCGAGAGCTTGTCCGCCAGGATGCAGAGCGTCTGCCCGCACCACAGACGCACGTTAGTCGCAGCCCTGCGCAACACTGCATTAACTTGCCTACAGAAGGTGCGTCAAGGCCCATCAGAAGAGAAACAAGCAAGTGAGCAAGAAGAGCAACCCGTGCGCGAGCGCAGCCTGCAACACACATGCAGCACATTGGGCCTTGCTCGACTTACGTTGCCAAAATGCCAACCCTTGTCAACCGCCTCGTCATGCGGATCGAGTCGACCATTCGCATCCCTCGGCCGAGGGACCGGGGGCCTTGACATGGGACGGGCGTCATAGCCAGGGTTTTCGAGCTGGAGATACTCGCTGAGAGTTGCCCATGGAGCACCATTCCTAGGTCTGCCCATATTTGGTTTGCCGTTTCCTTGCTTGCTATCGGTCGAGACGAGTCCACACGCCAGGGAGCCCAAGTCTATGGGCGCCCGCCCCTGATTTCCGCCCCCGGCCTCCTCTGCGAGGCGCGACAATGTGATGAAGTCAGGGCAGTGTTCTGCCGCTGCCAGTTCCAGCATGCCAAGTTCCACCATCTGCAGGCATACAAACAAGTGAGAGGCGAGAGCGCACGGCCCAAGTGAGCAGGCCCCAGGGCTGTGGGAGAAAAGGCAAGTGTCAACACAGTGTGACATACGCCGAGTGTGAACATAGTGAAGGCAAGTGTCAACATAGAGACCGGATTGTGGGCTGCGATGAAGCTGTCGTGATCTTGACGCATGCACTCTTTGACGAACGCCACTACCTGCGCTACCGCTTGGGCGGTTGGCTTGGCCTCACCCTGCAACTGCTTCAATTCTTCTGCACTCATGAAGTTGGAGTCGAGGGGTTGGTTAGGGTCCACCTCACACTGGAACGTCTTTTTCTCCAAGATCTGGACCGGAGTTCGGTGGTTGGGAACCTTGACAAAAGCGGCCCCAATGGCCACCAACTTGTCGCGGCCCAGTTTGGGACCCGTGGTGCGCACTACCAAGCTGATGATGTGCGCTGGGAACTTGAACTTGAGGCTCGACTGCTGCGCCATGTCCATCTATGCCCAACACAACAACACCTCCCGTCACATATGCAAACGCTCGGTCTGGGAGCATCAATGCACCAACAAGACCATCACGACCAACCCAAACCCCAGAACCTAAGCCCTAGGCCTAAACAAGACCAACAAGACCAACAAAGAAATAGAGAACACATTTGACAGAGAACGCAAGTGAAACCTTTCTGTAGAGAACACATTCAGACCAACAAGACAAACAAGACCAAAAAGACAAACAAACAGCCTATTTTGATTAGCAGAGGGGCACCTGAGGAGGGTACGGCATGGCATAGGCGGGCGGCAAATTCTGCTGCTGCGCGTTGCCCCCCACCAAGGGCCCAGGCATCGCCTCAGGAGCATACCCGCCCGCGGTGTTCATCATCATGTTGGTGTTGAGCAGCATGTTGCCTTGGGGCTTGCTCGTCGCCTGGGAGACAGCGGCTGCAGCGGCGTCCGACGTAGGGCCGCCGTTTTGTCGCGCGCTGGGTGACTGTGGGGTGGACTGCACACGGGCGGCTGCTTTTGGCTGAAACAGAGCCTGAAACGTGGGTGGCACCACTGCCTTTTCCAGCAGTGGTGCCACCCACGGTGCCAAGCCAGGCACACGATTGGTCGCCTTGACAAGGTCGGCCAGCGCAAACCACTTGCAATCTGACTGCTGCTGCTGGGCCGCGACAGCGCTGCACGGCCTCCATTTGGCCGTAGCGTAGTCGCCATCTACAGCCACATCCAGCTTGCAGACATTGATGAACGTCTTGGCACCCGGCTTGCCGACCAAGTTCTCTGACTTCATGCTGCGCAACACATTCACGGCGCGCTCGTTCAGTCCCTCTCTTCAGCGCCAGTATACTCATTATCAAACCAATAACACTTCAGGGCCTATCGTTCCTGACGGCCCAATTCGCGCACAGCGCTTGTGTGGCAATTTGTCGAACTGTTATCTCCCCTTCCAATTATCCGTTCTTAATGGTATGTAGCACAATTTGGAGCTCACTAGGGGGATACATACACTCGGTTCCCACGCGATTTCGCTTTTTGTCTACATAGTTTTTGTTCACCGATGGTGACAGCTTGCTTACGACGCTACCACGCTGCACTCGCTCCGTTTGCCCTTCCGGCTGCAAACGGCAGCGCGCACGCCCGAGAAGCGCCCGGGAGGCAGCCCGAGCAGCCCCCATGCGCTGGCCCCAGGCGCGCGCCTGGGGCCAGCGATCGACAATCAGCATACTGGCGATAAAGCGAGAGCGCGACAGCACCTCACCGCTTGATGCTCATCAGACCAGGCGGAAGACGTTCTTTCTTTGCTCCGCCAATGGCCGCAAAGTCAGTCTCCGGCATGTCGGCGCAGTGTCCAGCATCCAGCGCAGCCACCCGCAGCGCAGCCAGCATCAAAGTCTTGTGCTTGATGTCTTTATCCTTGGAATGGAACCCAGCCATCTCCTCCTGAAGCATCTCACCGCCACAAAGCACCCACTCTGGGCCGGCATCACCGCTGCCAGAATTCTGGCATTCGAATGTCCGCCACCCGCGCATGTCAGAGCAGACTGCCGACTCAGTCGGCGGCAAAGCGCGCAAGGATCCGCCGACAAGTCGAAGCAGGAAGCAGAGGGACGGGCGCAGGCTGGCGCAAACCTTGAGCAGAATGTCGAGCGCATTATTGCCGGCTTGTGTGCGTGCAAACACTACGTGCACAAACGGCCTGCTGCTCAGCACGTTCTGCTGCGCCGCCATGCCGCGCGCGTGCCTCGAGAGAAGGCGCTCCCCACGCAGGAGCGAGGAGGCGGGCCCCTCAGGGGACGCTCAGCGGCCAGCACCGGGAGCGCAACAGCCCCTGCGATGCCCGTCCTGTCCAGAGAGATTGCCGAGCAAATCGGCCCCCTGCCTCCGCTCCTCTTTCCTTCCTTCCTCGTCTCGGAGATTGCCGAGCAAATCTACCCCCTCCCGCTCCCACCAAAAGGTTCAAAGGTGACGAGAGGGTTTGTTCGTGGGGCCTGTGACCTTTGAAATGCAGAGCTCAGCGCGGGTGGCCATCCTCGCTGCGGCGATGTTCGTGGTGAGAAATTGAGCCGGTCGAGGGGGAGGGACACAGTGTTCCGTCTCTTTCTTCAGCTCCCACGTAGCCGCGCATATCTCTCTCTCTCTCGCTGCCCGCATGCTTGCCCCGGCGGGTGTAACCGAGTGAGCCGCTGCTGCAGGCGCTGCTGCACGCACGGGGTGGGGAGAGAGTGGGCGGGATGCAGCTGTTGTCGTTGATGCCAGGCGAGAGCAAGGTGGCGGCCTCCGACTATGAGCGGTGAGGGGCGCGTCCGCGTGCGTGCGCTGCGCGCGCGGTGCCGGTTGCTTCACCCGCTGCTCTGCGCATCGTGTGTGGTGATTCGCAATGAGCTACAGGTACCTTGTCCGGGAGGTCTTCAACGACGGCAAGAGGGGGCCTGCAAGGAGGGCGGCAGTGCGGGGACCGCGAGGCGTACTGGTCTCTGGTGATCATACTTATCACATCGCACGCAAGGCGATCAAGTCTCCGGAATTGATGAGAAGCTTGTCGGCACAACAGGCACAGCGGGACTTGGATGCCTATTGGGGAAAGGAGTCGCAGAAGTACACCGCCGCGGACGTGCGAGATCCGAGGCCCGCTCGCAGGCTGCAGAGGAAGATGGCCGTGCACAGAGTGAGGGCTCACCCGTCTCACCACTCGCAGTACCACTATGCAAAGGGGCACAGCTTCGACGACGAGCGCGCCCAGGGCGCCGTGCCCTGGGAATACACGTGGAGGCGCCCCAGTGGCGCGTCAGCGCAGCCCCTGGAGAAGTACGATACAAAAGCGCAGGGGCTGAGGCAGACAGGGGCATCAGCACGCCCGCATGCCCCTCACGATTTGCCGCGCATGCCCGGCTCTTTCGAGAGCCTGGTCAAGAGTCTGCATGTCTGATTCGCTTCAGCCTTGTTGTCAGGGCGGGCGTGGTGGGTCACGTTTACAGAAGGAGGGCGGATGCGGAGCGACGGCGCCTCTTGACACTAGTTCGCCTCTTGATACTAGTTATGCTTCGCGCATGTGACGCAGCTTGTTGCGTGCATATTTAAAACAAAATACTGCATTGGCCTTGGCGCACGACACATGGCAAGGGAATCGAGCGCCTACTCGAAAGAACGCGTTGGGAGCACACGTGCCTGTCTTTCGTGGCTCACCAACACAATGCAGCTGCTGTAGATGGCTGAGAGAGAGAGAGACAGAGCTTTATTAGGAACTACGGTCCATAACGGGGGGTCTAGGACGGCGTCCGCGGCACGGACTCCGCATCACCACGCGCTTCCCTGCTTCCCCACCCACAATGGTGGAGTAGCATCCTACAAGGCGAAGACTTTCCCCGGACTCTGATGAGAGGCTCGCCGGATGGTGCCGTTGAGCCTGTTCGCCATCGCCAGGAGACACTGGACCTGGCTGCGTGGCGCGAGTGAGCGACTTTGCCAGTTCTCTCGGGGGCCCGTCTAAACCGGGCTAAAAAAATGAAGGGTCTTGCACTCAGCCCACTGGCCAGTCACACACTCAAGCGGATACATGTGTGTGCGGGGGGGAGAGGCATTCCCTCCCCCTTCCCCCACGGGTGCCAGCAATCTGCAGCCCGTCCTGCATCATGCTGGCGTAGTGTCTGCTCAAAATCGGTTGACGGGTGAGCTCTGTGTGGCGGTGTCGCCAATATCTTGTCAGAGGAACCTGAACCTCTGTGGCTCGCCGCGCTCCTCCTCAGAGTTCCGGAAGCCTTTGGACGTCATGTCAGTCTGCACTCGGCCAGCTCAGCATGTTGCTGACGACCGCGTTGGGCCGTACCAGCCTCAGGTGCCAGGGGCGGAGTTCGGGCTAGGAGTGAGAGTGAGATGGAGGCTTGCGTTGACCTCTATAGGGGTTCCAGGACCATCCCTCGGCAATCCACCGGTGGTGGTTTTTAGCCTCGGGCTTGGTGGCGTGCCAGGGGAGGGTCCCGTTGCCGGACAGCTCAGTGGCACACTGCCGCGCCGGGACCCATCTCACGTTGCGCGTCCCTTGTACATCCCTGTTTTGGGTTCCAGGGCTGGTATGTGTGTGTGCATGCGCGCTCGTTCGAGAGCCTGTGCGACGCACACGGCGTGCGTGCATGTGTCTGTGCGAGGCACACGCGTCTGTGTCTGTCTGTGTGAGAGTCTCCTGCTACTATACATGTCTCCTGCCCCCGTCATGCAAGTGGAGTTCTTGAGAAAGCATTAGACCTTAGCATTTTCCAACCCACCCCACTCTCTCGTTCTCGCCCTCTAGCTCACGCTACGAGCGACAGACTTCATCCCCTTTCTGCCCCTTCATGTCATTTAACACAACGGCGCAGCTGCATGGAAGCTCGGTTGAAGTTTAATGGAAGCTCGGTTCAAGTTGCATGACTACGCCGCATCGCAGCCTTGTACCTCTTG
>Ga0315899_10005618_pt1 | contig 13526 bp, 15 predicted proteins | sample LakEriMetagenome_2_FD_203518 | JGI IMG/M metagenome (GOLD analysis project Ga0315899, IMG submission 203518) | Freshwater fungal communities from buoy surface, Lake Erie, Ohio, United States - Buoy 4 MA112 | ecosystem: Environmental > Aquatic > Freshwater > Lake | place: USA: Lake Erie, Ohio...
CGCATGGATCCGGGGGCGCCGCGGCCGCGCTGGCGGGGTGGGCCTTGAGGTGCGGGTGCGGGGGGAGCGGCGGGAGGTGCGTCGGTGGCGGCGCGTTCGGTTTTTTTGCCAGTGGGGATGGCGGTCTGGATGAAGATGCGGTTGCCCCAGACGATGGGGGAGGATGCGCCGGAGCCGGGGAGGGAGGCTTTCCAGCGGAGGTTGGTTTTTTCGTCGAACTTGGTGGGTGGGGTGGCGTCGGGTGCGGTGCCGTTGTGGGCTGGGCCGCGCCATTCGGGCCAGTTGGTGTCGGCGGTGGCGGTGGCGGCGAGGAGTGCGGAGAGAAGGGTGGAAGTGAGCAGGATGGACTTCATGGTGGGCATGATGGGGGTGGATCGGGGGGAGGAGCAAGGCGGGCGGGGGGAGTGATTGCGTGGATTTCCCGCTGTCCGGAGTGGTGAAGTGATGGAAGGGAGAGGGGCTATGAAATTGCCTGCGTTGCCTGAAGATCCTGCTGAATTTGCCCGCCGAGTGATGGAGGGGGCGAAGTTCCCGATGCTGGCGACCGTGCATGGAGGGCAGCCGAGGGTGCGTCCGGTGTCACCGGTGAAAGTGGAAGGTTTCACGGTGTATGTGGCGAATCTGCGGCGGTACGGGAAGACTGCGGAGATCGAGGCGAATCCGAGGGTGGAGTTGTGTTATCTGGACGGCAATCACGACCAGGTGAGGATCACGGGTCGGGCGGAGGTGCTCAACGATGCGGCGGTGATGGAGGAGATCTGGAGCGGAAATCCGCTGCTGCGCCGGTATCTGGGGAGTCCTGACAATCCTGAGTTGGTGGTGTACCGGATTGTGCCGGAGCGGGTGCGGTGCATGAAGGAATGGGCGCTGGAGTATGCGGAGGTTCCGGTGTGAGGTGGGGCGGTCAGATGTTGGCGGCGTGGGCTTCGGGTGAAAGGCCGGTTCAGGCCTGGTTCAGATTCAGCGATCAGCCTGCGTGGGTTGGGGGCATTCAGGATAGAGCTCTTGCAGTTTCAAGCGGATCGCCCATAAGTTAAATTGTTATGATCAGCCGGATGTATTTGTGTTATTGTGGGCTGTCCTTAATCGCCGTTGGATCGGCCTGCTCACAAACGTTGGTTGAATCGAAGCCTAAGCCATTGGTTGAAAATGCGGTTATAAAGCACCTTGGCGGTGAGGGCGGGAATCTTGAGCGGCTTGTGGGGTGTGACGATCACAAATGGAAAAATGGCGGCTTTATGTTTTTGGCTGGGGAAGCTTTCCCGTTACCGGCGGGGGGGCTCATGGAGCGTGTCATCTTAAATGTCAGTCCTGGAATCGATTTCATGCTTCTCAGCAGCTCGATCGATGTGCTGACAAACACCTACGAGCCGGGCTACGTTCCTCCGAGTTATCATGTGATGGTTTGGACAAAAGGAAATGGGTGGCGGGCAGCTGTCGGTGACGATGGCAAGCCGACGGTGCTTTGTGGTGAACTGGAAAGCATTCGCACGCGGGAGGGTCGCAAAGAATATGGCTTTCGCTGGTATGGTCGCGGTCGCGGCGCGCCGCTTGGTGTGGATGTCGTGACTGTGGTTGATGGAAAGCTGAAGGTAGTGGACACGAATCGCCGTGATCTGGATGATTTCGATGGTGAGAATCCACGGCCAGCGAAAGACCTGGATTTAACGGAGGCGACGTTTCAATGGGAGTGGATCACGCTATCAGGGCTCGTGAATGGCAAGCCTTGGCGGGATGATGATATGCCTGCTTCGAAGGAAGAGGTCGAGGGACTGGTGAGCAAAACGCCACCGATTACCAAGAGAGATTTTGTGGCGTGGGTGAAGGCAAAGGAGAGGAGGCAGTGAGAGAAGAGGTGAGGGGATGGCGGGCGGATGAAGTTTGGATAGTGGTTGCTTTCGGGCGGGATTTTGAGGATGTGTTTTGGGTGGGCGCCGATTTTCTCAGTGTTCCAAGGGGATGGTTAGCGCGTGTTGTGAGAAGAGAGAGACGGCCGGGAGGAGGCGGGGGCGGAGGGGGTCGACCCAGAGCGATGCTCTGGGCTGGTATGCGGCTATCCCAGAGCGGTGCTCTGGGCTGGTATACGGCGTTCCTACAGAACGCGGTTGGTGGTGGTGATGGTGTACCCAGAGCGGTGCTCTGGGCTGGTATACGGCGTTCCTGCAGAACGCGGGGCGGGGGTGAATGGTGTCAGGTGGAGACGGGGCGAACCCCTACGGGGTTCTGTGTTATTGTTTTTTGAACCGGGGGTACCGCGAGTGGCTCGCGGCACCCCCGGCTATTGATAGGTCGTCCCTACGGGACGCGGGTTCGGGACAGGGTTCTATTGATAGGTTGTCCGTACGGGTCGCGGGGGTTGGTGGTGATGGTGATGGTGCACCCAGAGCGATGCTCTGGGCTGGTATACGGCGTTCCTGCAGAACGAGGGTGGTGGTGGTGGTGATGGTGTACCCAGAGCGGTGCTCTGGGCTGGTATATTGTGTCCCGTTGGGACACGGGGCGGGGGTGAATTGGCGGAAAGTAGAGGCGGGGCTTCTGGTGAGGGGACTCGGTTCAGGCCTGGTTCAGATCTGGCGATCAGGACGACTTATCTAGGCGGCAATCAGGAGGGGGCTTTTGCAATTCACTGTGATGAGCTCTGGTGTTGAGGTCACAGCCAATATGGCTGTGTCGCTTTGCTTGATGCGGAGGTGGTCAGATGTTGGCGGCGTGGGCGAGGAGGCGGCGGTATTCTGTGAGGATGGTTTGGACGGCGATGATGGCGGCGTCGACGCGGAGGTTGAGGGGAGCGAGGCCGGGGGTTTCGAAGACGATTTCGAGGGCGCGGGGACGTTGCTCTGGAGGGGCGCTGAGGATGCCTGGGTAGCCTTCGCGGATGATGCCGCGGTCGGCGCGGAAGCCGTCGATGACTGGGGCGTGGTTGCGGGGGAGGAGGGAGGAAGCGGCGTGGAGGGCGGGTTCGAGGAGGTGGGCGCTAAGGAGGGCTCCGCTGACGAAGCCGTAGAGGCCGTCGGAGGTATCGTCTTCGTGGAGGGCGATGATGACGTCGTAGCGTTCGGCGCGGAGTTCGGCTTCGAGGTGCTGGACTTCTGGTTGGGTGGAGCCGTTCCAGAATTCGCGATTGAGGTCGAGGCCTGCGAGGGAGTGTCGGGTACCGGCGGCGAGGCCGGTGGGGTTGCATTCCGGGAAGAGGTGGAGTTCGAAGCCTGACAATTCCGGGGGGCTGAGGCGGGCCCATCTGGCGAGGGCCTGGCAGGCGGCGGTGCCTGAGGGTTCGTCGCCGTGGATGCCGCCGAAGACGCCGGCTTTGAGGAGATCGCCTGCGCCGTGGACTGGGGGGCAGGTGAGCTTGGGGAGGTGAGGTGCGTGGGAGGATCCGGGCAGGGGGTGACGGGCGAGCTGGGGGCGCGCCAGCCACACGGGTGACCGTTCCATTTCTTCCATGACGGGGGCGACCATGGGATGGGGAAATTGGGTTGTCAGCCGGAGACCTTGGCGCGAGCGGCGTCGGCGAGGGCGGTGGAGAGGTGGATTTGGATCAGGAACCGGAGGGGCGGGGGCGGGAGTCGGGGTGGTCTTGGCCGATGCGGGTTTTTTCGTTGGCTTCGATCTGGGTGACGCGGCCGTCGTGGACGGTGATTTGGACGGAGCCGAAGCGGATGGCGCGGACTTTTTCCCGGACGACGGCGAGCCAGATGGCTTCGTCGGGGGCGGCGGAGGGCTGGGGGTCGGTGCTCATGGGTGGCGGGGATGGTGGGATTGCATGGCAACCGAATGTCCACTTGTCAAATGGGGATTAAGCGGGAGGTCTTTGGTGGGGATTGGCGGGGGTGGGTGGATGTTTGGGGTAAACTCCTCGTTGTGTTTGGGGTTTTCCGGGTTAGTTTACGGGCTCATTTTTCCGAGTAACAAGCATTCGACCGCCAGAAACATTCCCATGAGTACGACACCGAGCGACGCCCTGAAGAACGCAGCCACGACAGGAGAGGGCACGAATGTTGGAGACGTGATGCCTGGAGCTGAGGTGCTGGTGAAGTGTATGGAGAGGGAGGGCGTGGAGTTGATTTTTGCGTATCCGGGAGGTGCGTCGATGCCGATGCATCAGGCTCTGACGAAGTCGAAGCAGATCCGGACGGTGTTGCCGCGGCATGAGCAGGGGGGGAGTTTTGCGGCTGAGGGGTATGCGCGGGCGACTGGGAAGGCTGGGGTTTGCATGGGGACGAGCGGTCCAGGGGCGACGAACATGGTGACGTCGATTGCGGATGCTTATCTGGACAGCACGCCGCTGGTGGTGATTACGGGGCAGGTGCCGACGTTCATGATCGGGCGCGGGGCGTTTCAGGAGACGGACTTTTTCGGGGTGACGCTGCCGATTGTGAAGCACAGTTATCTGGTGACGGATTCGAATGAGATTCCGCGGATTGTGAAGGAGGCGTTTCACATTGCGCAGAGCGGGCGGCCGGGGCCTGTGGTGATTGACATGCCGAAGGACGTGCAGGAGCGGGCGACGAAGCTGTGGTTTTCGGAGAAGGTGGAGTTGAAGGGGTATGATCCGAAGCGGGTGCTTGATGAGGCGGCGATTGAGGAGGCGGTGGCGATGATCATGAAGGCGGAGCGTCCGGTGATTTACTGTGGCGGCGGGATTATCAGTGGTGAGGCGAGCGGGGCGCTGCTGGAGTTCATGGAGCGGACGGGGATTCCGGCGACGTCGACGCTGATGGGCGTGGGTGGTTTTCCGGAGACGCATCCGCTTTCGATCAAGTGGCTGGGGATGCACGGTTCGGTGGCGGCGAACAATGCGGCGAACGAGGCGGATCTGCTGCTGGCCTTGGGGGTGCGGTTTGACGACCGGGTGACTGGCAAGGTGGAGAAGTTCTGCGAGCACGGGACGATCATTCACGTCGACATCGACAATGCGGAGATCAACAAGAACAAGCTAGTGCGGCTGCCGATTGTGGCGGACATTGGTGAGGCGCTGAAGCGGATCAACGAGTTGCTGGAGAAGGCGGGGTGGACGAGGAAGACGTCAGGGTGGCCGCAGTACGGCGCGTGGCGGGAGCAGGTGGATGCGTGGAAGCGGGATCAGCCGATGACTTATGAAGAGGAGCCGGGCCGGATTGCGCCGCAGTGGGTGATTGAGAAGCTGTATGAGGTGACGAAGGGGGACATCTTCATGACGACAGGGGTGGGTCAGCACCAGATGTGGGCGGCGCAGTGGTTCCACTTCGACAAGCCACGGCGGTTGATCACGAGCCTGGGGCTCGGGTCGATGGGTTACGGGCTGCCGGCGTCGCTGGGGGTGAAGTGTGCGTTTCCTGAGACTGAGGTGGTGAATATTGACGGGGATGGATCGTTCCTGATGAACGTGCAGGAGCTGGCGACGGCGATTGCGGAGAACATTCCGATCAAGTGCATCATTCTGAACAACCAGCACCTTGGGATGGTGGTGCAGTGGGAGGATTTGAAGTACAAGTCGAATCGGGCGCACACGTTCCTCGGGAAGCTGCATGCGCCGACGGACATTTATCCGGATTATGTGAAGATGTGCGAATCGTTCGAGGTGCCGTGCGAGCGGATTTTCCTGAAGGAAGATGTGGTGCCTGCGATCGAGCGGATGCTGGCGTCGAAGACGGCGTATGTGCTGGACGTGATGGTGCCGTACACGGAGCACGTGCTGCCGATGATTCCTGGTGGGATGACGTACAAGGACATCATCACGAAGCCGATCCGGAATGCGGATGGGACGAAGGGATTTGGCGACATCAAGGTGGCGACGGCGCTGTGATGGGAGCGGGCGGATTGCCTGCGATGAGCCATGGACACTGACACTGCGAAACCGACACCGGCTGCTGGCGGGTTGCCTCGGGCTGCGCTGACGGGCCTGCTGCCGGAGGAGCTGGTGGCGGAGCTGGAGTCGTGGGGTGAGCGGAAGTACCGTGCGGCGCAGATCCTGGAGTGGGTGTTTGAGCGCCGGGTGGGTTCGTATGAGGAGATGACGAATCTGGGGAAGGAACTGCGGGCGAAGCTGGAGGCGGCGCACCCGTTGCAGACGCTGACGGTGGCGAAGGTGCAGGGGGCGCAGGATGCGACGCAGAAGTTTCTGTTCCGGCTGCGGGACGGGCGGTATGTGGAGAGCGTGCTGATTCCTGCGAACACTGGTTATGACGGGACGCAGAGCGACCGGCGGACGCTGTGTGTGAGCAGTCAGGTGGGTTGTGCGTACGATTGCAAGTTCTGCGCGAGCGGACTGGCTGGGTTCACGCGGAATCTGGAGGCGGATGAGATTGTGGAGCAGGTGCTGCTGGCGGAGCGGCACGCCGGGAAGCGGATCGACAATCTGGTGTTCATGGGGATGGGGGAACCGCTGGCGAATTTCACGCGGCTGACGAAGGCGTTGCGGATTCTGAATGCGCACTGGGGGTTGAACATCGGGGCGCGGCACATGACGGTGTCGACGAGTGGATTGGCTCCGCAGATCCGGAAGCTGGCGGATTTTGAGATTCCGGTGCGGCTGGCGATCAGCCTGCACGGGGCGACGGATGAGGTGCGGGAGCGGATCATGCCGGTGAACCGGAAGTATCCGCTAGCGGAATTGTTCGGGGCGCTGGAGTATTTCGGGTCGAGGCGGAAGCAGAAGGTGACGCTGGAGTATATTCTGATCGAGGGGGTCAATGATGCGCCGGAGCATGCGGCGGCGCTGGTGCGGCGGGCGCGGGCGGTGGGAGCGAAGGTGAATCTGATTCCCTACAACACGGTGGAGGGATTGCCGTGGGTGCGGCCGACGGAGGCGGTGCAGGAGGCGTTTCTGGGGGTGCTGGCGCGCGCGGGGGTGCCGGCGACGCTGCGTCGGGAGAAGGGGCACGACATTGACGCGGCGTGCGGGCAGTTGCGGCTGCAGCAGGAGGAGGCTGAGGGGACGGTGGTGCGGTGAGGGGATTTCAGGTGAGTGAGGTGCCGTCGAGGAGGGGGAGGTGGTTGGCGCGGTGGGAGATGTTGGTGGCGGTGACGCGTGCGATTTCGGAGAGGGCTTCGTGGGTGAGGAAGGCCTGATGGGAGGTGATGAGGACGTTAGGGAAGTTGAGGAGGAGGGAGAGTTCGTCGTCGATGAGGAACTGACCGGAGAGGTCCTCGAAGAAGACGCCTTCTTCTTCTTCATAGACGTCGAGGGCGACGCCTGCGATGCGACCGGATTTGAGTGCGGCGATGAGGGCGGTGGTTTCGATGAGTTTGCCGCGGCTGGTATTGACGATGAAGACGCCTTTTTTGAGGCGGTTCATGGAGTCGGAGTTGAGGAGGAAGCGGGTGTCGGGGAGGAGGGGGACGTGGAGGGAGATGATGTCGCTAGTGGCGAGGAGGTGTTCTGTGGAGGTGTAGGTGATCTGGTGGGTGGCGGCCCATGTGTGGTCTGGTGACTGATCGGAGGCGAGGACGTTGGCACCGAAGCCTCGGTAGATCTGGGCGGTGAGGCGGCCGATTTTCCCGGTGCCGATGATGCCGACGGTTTTGCCGTGGATATCGAAGCCGACGAGGCCTGTGAGGGAGAAGTTGAGTTCGCGCACGCGGTTCCATGCGCGGTGGATTTTTCGATTTAGTGTCAGGAGGAGGGCGACGGAATGTTCTGCGACGGCGTGAGGGGAGTAGGCGGGGACGCGGACGACGGAGAGGCCGAGGGATTTGGCGGCGGGGAGGTCGACGTTATTGAAGCCTGCGCAGCGGAGGGCGATGAGGCGGACCCCGTGGGATGCGAGGATTTCGAGGGTGGGGCGGTCGGCGTGGTCGTTGACGAAGATGCAGACGGAGGAGGCACCGGCGGCGGTGGCGGCGGTTTCGGCGGTGAGTCTGAATTCGTGGAATCGCCAGATGAGTTGGTCGGCGGCCGGGGCGTGGGTGAGGTATTCGCGGTCGTAGGGTTTGGTGTCGAAGACGGCGACGGTGTGGTCGGGCATGGGAGTGGAAGTTAGGGTTTGATTGAGAGGGCAGGAGGGTTAGAGGCAAGGCTGGGGCGGCCTGTTAAGGGGTGAGTTCATGGTCTTTGGCAATTAGGTCACAGGCGGGACGCCCGTGCCACTTTGCTTGGTGTGGAGAGACTTCATGGGTTTGGCATTGGGGTCAGAGGCGAGGCTGGGACGGCATGTTAAGGGGTGAGTTCATGGTCTTTGGCATTGAGGTCACAGGCGGGACGCCCGTGCCACTTTGCCTGGTAATTGAACGCTGCCTAGATGGGTTAGCGAATTGAGCGGAGGGTAGAGCGGAGTGAATCGATTTCGTCGAAGAGGGTGAGGGTGAGTTGGAGGGCGGCAATTTCCATGCCGTAGGCGGTGCGGAGGTGTTCGATGCGGTGGAGTCGGTGGATGGTGGCGTCGTCGGAGGCTGTGGGGAGAGCGGGGTGGGTGGTGGCTGGAGTGAGGAGCCCGTGGGCGTGGTAGTGGAGGACGGTGGTGTGGGAGAGCCCGGAGAGTTGAGCGATGAGTTCGAGGGATGAGGAGACGGGCGGGTTCATGGCGTGGCGGGGGCGTGGGTGGAGGCGGTGCGGAGTTGTTCCCAGAGCGTGCGGGATTCTGGCGTGAGGGATTCGGGGAGGGTGATGTGGAGAGTGATGAGGAGGTCGCCGCGTTCGCCGGATTTGGCTTTGGGGAGCCCGCGGCCGCGGGCGCGGAGTTGGTGGGCGTTCTGGGTGCCCTGGGGGATGCGGAGGCGGATGGGGCCGTCGAGGGTGCGGACGAGGGATTCGGCACCGAGGACGGCGTCCCATGGGGGGATCTCGAGGTCGAGGAGGAGGTCTGGGCCGTGGGAGGAGAAGTCCGGGTGGGCGGCGTGGCGGACGCGGAGGTAGAGGTCGCCGGGCGGAGCGCCGCCGGAGCCGGGTTCGCCCTCGCCGGGGATGCGGAGACGGCGGCCGTCGATTGCGCCTGGGGGGATGCGGACCTCGAACTGGCGGGAGGAGACCTTACCGGTTTGGCGGTCGATGGATTGGAGGGAGAGCGGGCGGAGAGTGCCGTGCATGGCTTCCTCGAGGGTGACGAGGAGATCGCCTTCGATGTCGCTGCCGCGGGTGGGTGTGGGGGATGATTGGGCGTGGCGGGAGTGGGCGTGAGGAAAGCCGTAGGGAGTGCCGGAGGCGAAGTATTGTTCGAAGAAGTCGCTGAAGCCTGTGCCTGTGAAGTGGAAGTCGCGGTCGCTGGCGGTGGTGTTCTGGGGATCGGGTTCGGGTGGGAGGGATTTGAGCTGGTCGTAGCGGGCGCGTTTTTCGGGGTCGCTGAGGACCTCGTGGGCTTCGTTGATTTCCTTGAAGGTGGCTTCTGCGGAGGATTTGTCAGTGGCGGTGTCCGGGTGGTGGATTCTGGCGAGTTTACGGAAGGCCTGTTTGATGTCTGCGGGGGAAGCGTCTGAGGGGATGCCCAGGGTGGCGTAGTAGTCTTTGAAGGTGGCGGGCATGAGATTTGGAGGGGAGGAGTACGTATTGGCGGGTGGGTGCCTTCCTTGAGACTGGGGGATGCGGCGGGGACGGAAGTGCGTGCTAACCGTTAAACTGTGACGGAATTGTCACGTAGCAGAGCGTGACTGGTGCCGCATAAGCCACAATATCCGGGCGTCCGACTTGAAAAACCCCTGACTAAGAATCTGTTATGCGCATTCCGGTACTATTGGCGGCATTTGCTGCGAGTTTTGTTTCCCCTGCTTTGGCTGGTGATCCTCCGCCGGTGACGGCGGTGGCTCCTGAGGCGCCGAAGAGTCTTGGGGAGAAGTTGGAGAACCTTGGGTTGCTCTATAAGAACGAGAGTGATCCGGTGCTGCAGGAGCTGTGGTTTCTGGGTCGTTTTCACGGCCAGTATCACTGGTCTGACGGGAGCAACGGGAGCAATGAGGACTATGAGACGCGGCGGTTCCGGATTGGGGGTCAGGCGCGGGTGTTCAAGAATCTGATGCTGCATGCGCAGATGGTGAGCGGGAGTGATTTCGAGCCGTTTTACAATGGGTTTACGGAGTTGTGGGCTGGCTGGAAGTTCAACGATGCGGTGATTCTGACGGTTGGGCAGCAGAAGCACCGGTTCACGCACGACCGGAACATTTCGAGCCGTTACATCAACTATCTTGAGCGGAGCATGTTCACGAACATGATGGGGTTGGACTACACGCCTGCGGTGACGCTGTCCGGGAAGGCTGGGAAGTGGAGTTACTATACTGGGGTGTTTTCTAATGCGACTGGGACGGACATGGGGTCGGCGTTTACGGAGTTGGATTCCGGGTGGTCGTTTCTGGGGACGGCGACGCTGGACATGGGTCAAGCGATGGGGATGGACCATGCGCATTTGAACATCGGGTACCTGCACAGCGATGCGAATGAGAACGCGACGAATCTGAACCGGTATGACAATGCGGTGGCAACGGCGTTGATCCTGACGAAGGGATCGATGTCGCTGGTGACGGAGGCGACGGCTGGTTTTGGGAGCACCCGTGGGAACGGGGTGTCGCTGAATGTGCAGCCTGCGTGGTATATCACGGACAAGCTGCAGTTGTCGACGCGGTATCAGATTGCGATGAGCGATGAGGAGAACGGGTTGACGGCGCAGCGGCGGTATGAGCGGCCGGCTGGGTTGGGGACTGGGGATTTGTATCAGGCGGCGTATGCCGGGTTGACGTACTTTGTGGCGGCGCACCGGCTGAAGGTGATGTCCGGGGTGGAGTATTCGACGATTGGTGGTGAGGACTGCTGGACGGCGTCGGTGGCTTTGCGGTTGTTCTGGGGACCGCATTCGAAGGGGCCGTTCCCGATGGCGCAGATGCTGAACGGGACGTACTGAGACAAGATTGGGGGGACGCAGCGATTGCGTTCTTTGCGGGTGCGGGAGAGCGTGAGCTTTTCTGCACCCGCTTTTTTTATGACGATGAATGCCGAGATTTCAGCTGTCGGGGAAGTGGTGGTTTTGCAGACGGACATTGTCTGGCAGGACCGGGAGGCGAATCTTGGGGTGGTGGGAGCGATGCTGGAGGAGGCGAGGCCGGGGCGGGGTGCGCTGGTGGTGCTGCCGGAGATGGCGTTGTCCGGGTTCAGCATGGATCCGGAGCGGTCGGCGGATGACGGGCGCGGGGTGCGGGCGCTGGGTGAGTTGGCGCGGCGGTATGGGGTGACGATGGTGGCTGGGGTGGCGCGGTGGCGAGAGGATGGGGCGGCGAACGAGGCGGTGGTGCTGGGGCCGGACGGGGAGGAGATGGGGTCGTACCGGAAGCTGCATCCGTTTTCGCCGCCTGGTGAGGGGTTGGTGTGGCGTGCGGGGGAGCGGATTGAGTTGTTCCGGTGGGGGCGGTTCACGGTGGCGCCGTTTGTGTGTTATGATCTGAGGTTTCCGGAGATTTTCAGGGCGGCGGCGGAGGCTGGGGCGGATTGTTTTGTGGTGGTGGCGAACTGGCCGTCGCGGCGGACGCATCATTGGTCGCTGCTGTTGAGGGCGCGGGCGGTGGAGAACCAGGCGGTGGTGGTTGGGGTGAACCGGTGCGGGACGGATCCTGGGTTTGTGTATGAGGGGGCGAGTGCGGTGATTGATGAGCAGGGTGCGGTGCTGGCGGAGGCTGGGGCGGGGGTGGAGGTGGTGCGTGCGGTGGTGGATCACGAGGCGGTGGCGGCGTGGCGGGAGGCGTTTCCGGCGTTGCGGGACCGGCGGGACGTGTCGGCGTTGCGGGTGGGGAACAGAATGGAATAAGCGCGTGCATCCTTGCGTGGATGGGGCGAAGGGGAGGAATGTCATTTTCCACACTGGGCCTTGCGCCTGGCATTCAGCAGGCGGTTCAAGAGACCGGGTACACCGATCCGACCCCGATTCAGGCAGCGGCGATTCCTCCGATTCTGGCGGGGCGGGATCTGACGGGGATTGCGCAGACGGGGACTGGCAAGACGGCGGCGTTCACGCTGCCGATTCTGACGCGGATGATGGCGGAGCCTGGGGCGCGCGGGACGCGGACGCTGGTGCTGGCACCGACGCGGGAGCTGGCGGCGCAGATCATTGAGAATGTCAGGGTTTATGGGAAGCACCTCGGGATCCGGAGTGCGGCGATCTTTGGTGGGGTGGGTGAGAAGCCGCAGATTGATGCGTTGCGGTCGGGGACCCCGATCATTGTGGCGTGTCCGGGGCGGTTGCTGGATCTGATGAACCGGGGGTGCGCGGATTTTTCGAATCTGAAGCATCTGGTGCTGGATGAGGCGGACCGGATGCTGGACATGGGTTTTCTGCCGGACATCCGGAGGATTGTGGCGAAGCTGCCGAGGGAGCGGCAGACGCTGTTGTTTTCGGCGACCCTGTCGCGGGAGATTGAGACGTTGAGCCGGGATTTTCTGAGGGATCCTGAGACGGTGGAGATCGGGAAGCGGAGCAATCCTGCGGCGACGGTGCAGCAGGTGTTCTGCGAGGTGCAGAAGGCGCGGAAGCCGGCGTTGCTGTCGAGGTTGCTGGAGGATCCGGCGATGAGCATGGTGCTGGTGTTCACGCGGACGAAGCATGGAGCGGACCGGATTGTGAGGCAGCTGGAGCGCGAGGGGATCCGGACGGCGGCGCTGCATGCGAATCGTTCGCAGAATCAGCGGCAGCGGGCGCTAGCGGATTTCAAGAATGGGGCGGTGCGGGTGCTGGTGGCGACGGACATCGCGGCGCGGGGGATTGATGTGGATGGGATTTCGCATGTGGTGAACCTGGATTTTCCGCCGCAGGTGGAGGATTACGTGCACCGGATCGGGCGGACGGGCCGTGCGGAAGCGGCGGGGCATGCGATCAGTTTCATAACTGGAGAGGACCGGGATGCGGTGCGTGCGCTGGAGCGAGCGACTGGGAAGGTGATGCCGCGGATGCTGCCTGAGGGTTTTGATCCCGGGGATACTCGGGAAGAGGGGCCGCCGCCGGCGCAGCGCCAGCAGCGGGGCGGGCGGAGTGGGCCGCCGTCGCGACCGCCGCGTGGCGGGTATGAGCAGCGAGGGTCGCAGGGTGGGCGAGGCGGGAGTGGTGGGGGTGGTGGTGGGAGACCGAGTCAGCCGTCGCGGCCGCCGTCGCCGCGGAGTGAGGGGTATCGCAGCGAGGGGCCGCGGAGTGAAGGGCCGAGGACTGAGGGTCCGAGAAATGAAGGGCCGAGGAGTGAGGGATCGCGGGGAGGTGAAGGATTTCGGAGTGGTGAGGGAGGCGGGAGTGGGGCCGGTGAGGAACGTCAGACACTGCGCGGGCGGCGGAGTCGGCGTTTTTGAGGTGGATTGAGGTGATGGGTGAAGGGGGACAGTGATGGACCAGTGCAGCCCGTCTTACAGATGGTATCTTCTGATTTTGTGGGAAGGAAGGAGGACACAGCCGCTCTGCGGAGTTGGCGGGGACGGGTCTTTTTCCCGATTCTTGTGTTGCTCGTCCGTTGCGAATCCTGATTCGCGCCCTCCTCGCGCCGTGGACTCGGAAAAAATCCCGCGTCCATAAGACACCATCTGTAAGACGGACTACACGAGTTGCGCCTGCGGATTTTCGTTGGTGCATTCCGGTCCCCTTGTTTATGCTGGG
>Ga0315899_10005619_pt1 | contig 13524 bp, 15 predicted proteins | sample LakEriMetagenome_2_FD_203518 | JGI IMG/M metagenome (GOLD analysis project Ga0315899, IMG submission 203518) | Freshwater fungal communities from buoy surface, Lake Erie, Ohio, United States - Buoy 4 MA112 | ecosystem: Environmental > Aquatic > Freshwater > Lake | place: USA: Lake Erie, Ohio...
GGTACCAAGGCTATTCACGCCGGTCAGGAGCCTGACCCAACCACCGGGGCCATCATGACTCCGATTTATCAAACCTCAACTTACGTTCAGGAAGCACCTGCCAAGCACAAAGGCTATGCGTATGCAAGAGGGAAAAACCCCACGCGTGTTGCTCTTGAAAGCTGTCTGGCGGCTCTCGAAAACGCCGAATATTGCTTGTGCTTCAGCAGCGGGATGGGCGCTATTGATACGATAATCAAATTACTATCGCCCGGTGATGAGGTGATTGCTACCGATGATTTGTATGGAGGAACCTATCGCTTGTTCACCAAAGTGTTCGAGAAAATGGGGATTCGGTTCCACTTTGTGGATATGCATGATTTGGCGGCGACTGAGCGATTGGTGAATGCCAAGACGCGCATGATCTGGATCGAAACTCCGACCAATCCGATGATGAAGATTATCGATATCCGTCACTACACGGCGTTGGCGAAAAAGCACAACTTCATTTCGGTAGTCGACAATACGTTTGCTTCACCCTACTTGCAAAATCCACTCGACCTGGGCGCTGACATTGTGATGCACAGTGCAACGAAATACCTTGGCGGTCACAGTGATGTGGTGATGGGCGCGCTGATGACGAGCAACAAGGAGCTCTACGATCAGTTGGCTTTCATCACAAATTCATGTGGACCTGTACCCGGTCCGCAAGATTCGTTTTTGGTGCTGCGTGGCTTGAAAACGCTTCACCTGCGCATGAAGGCGCACTGCGAAAACGGAAAGGCAGTCGCAGAATTTCTCAGAGCGCATCCGAAAGTTGGAAAGGTTTACTGGCCCGGTTTTGAAGATCACCCGAATCATGCAGTAGCCAAGAGCCAGATGCGCGGTTTCGGTGGAATGATCTCGTTTACACTTAAAAGCGACTCGTTTGATGATGCCAGCGAACTTGCGCAGGCTTTGCGTGTTTTCTCGCTAGCTGAATCACTTGGCGGCGTTGAATCGCTTGTTGGTCATCCGGCTTCCATGACGCACGCATCCATTCCTCGTGAAGAGCGCATCAAAACGGGATTGGTTGATTCGCTCCTTCGTTTAAGCGTGGGCGTAGAAGACATGGAAGACCTGATTGATGATTTGCGTCAAGCGCTGGATAAAGTGAAGTAGTTAGCATCACCATCGAAATGAGTAATAAGAAAGTCGCAATTGTTGGAGCCGGTTTAGTGGGCAGCTTATGGGCTGTTTATATGGCCAAGCGCGGATACCAAGTCCATGTATTTGATCGCCGTCCGGATATCCGCAAAATGAAAATAGTGCAGGGCAAGAGTATTAATCTCGCGCTCAGTGACCGTGGTTGGAAGGGATTGGAGGGCGCCGGGATTGCTGATGTAATTCGCGAAGTGGCCATTCCCATGCACGGTCGAATGATGCACGCTGTCGATGGAAAGCTGACTTACCAGCCCTATGGCAAAGAAGGACAAGCGATTTACAGTGTGTCGCGCGGCTTGCTCAATCAAACGTTGTTGAAGTGCGCGGCTGAGCACGCCAATGTCACGTTTGCATTTCAGCACCGTTGCAAGGATGTTGATCTCGATACCAACACGCTTGTCTTTCACGACGAAGTTTCAGGTCAGGAAGTGCGTGATTCATTTGATCAGGTTTTCGGAACCGACGGTGCTTTCAGCGCTGTGCGCTCGCGCCTGACGCGCCTTGATCGCTACGATTATTCGCAGAACTATCTTGATCACGGCTATAAGGAATTGGAGATTCCTGCGCATGCCGATGGCACACATCAGCTTGACAGCGCTTGTTTGCATATCTGGCCGCGCGGTGAATTCATGATGATTGCCTTGCCGAATGTGGATGGTTCGTTTACCTGTACACTGTTTATTCCGTTCGAAGGTGAACATGCCCTGGCCAATTTGAAAACGCCTGAAGCCGTCAGAGCATTTTTTGAGGAACACTTCCCGGACGCCGTGCCGATGATGCCGGAACTCGTTGATGACTTTTTTGCCAACCCGGACGCGAGTTTGGTGATGACGAAGTGCTATCCCTGGCATTACAAGGATCGTGTGTGTTTGATGGGCGACGCTGCGCATGCCATTGTGCCATTCTATGGTCAGGGCATGAATGCAGGGTTTGAAGATTGCACGTATTTGAATGCCTTGTTGGATGAACATCACGATGATTTCGCGAGCGTCTTGCCCGAATACACACGTTTGCGCAAACCGGCAGGTGATGCTATTCTGCAGCTTGCCTTGAACAATTACATTGAGATGCGCGATAAAACGGCTGATCGTGAATTCCTCTTGCAAAAGCGAATCGAAGGTCGCTTCAGTGAGAAGCATCCGCAGCTCTGGAAATCACTCTATGAGCAGGTTTCGTTTTCTCATACACCCTACCAGGAAGCTTTACACAATGGCCATCGTCAGCAAAAGATTATGGACCGCGTGATGGAGATGGAGGATATTGAAACCAAGTGGGACTCGGAAGAAGTGGAACAGCGCATGCTCAAGCTGCTTGAGATTCACAAATAAAGGTTGTTAACTGTGTTGTCTATGCTGCTTCGCGTAATGCGATAGAAGCTAGATTCGAGTTATGCGAATTCTCTTTTCATTGTGTTTCATATTACTTGTCGCTGTGGCTGATGCCCAGCGAGAGCCGCGTGCGATTTTCGTTCCCGGAGGACAATTCAAGAACACGGGATGGTTTTTCTCGCCCGGGGTAGCTTCTATGATGCCAACTCCGCGTACGGAGCAGCTCACGGGTTATGATAATCAAGCTATCCCCGACACGATTTATTCCGGAGAGTTTTCCCGCGATGGGCAGTGGGGGCTTTATCTGGAAGGAGGGCGACATCATTTCACTTCCGGTCGTGGCCCAATCGATCACTGGGAATACGGAGTGAACTATAAAATGCTGCGCGGCTCGGAGGAATTTGCCGGGTTTCTATATGGTAATGATAGCGCTGTTGCTTATGCATCGCAGGCTTCTTTCAGTGACAGTTACCTTGGCGCATTTGCGAATTTCAACAACATTCTACAAGTTGGCGACAGAGTCTGGATTCAAAACGGATTGGGGATAAACATGGATTACGGACTATTCCAACAGCGTGGAGGAACCGGTGTTATGGGTGCCGATTGGTTTTTCCCGGCTGATTTTCCCGTGCAAGCGCATTACAAGTTTGGAATAGGATGGAAGCCGGAACCGGGCATATTTATCATGCCGATGATTGAAACACCCCTGCTTAATTTACTGCCGTGGGAAGGTCTTCAGGGCACGCTTCCGTACTACACAGGACGATACCGTCCATGGTTGATTTCGCTGCGCATTCAATGGTTGTTGAAAGTGCCCGCAAGAGAATGCGATAATCAGCCCGGCCGCAATGTTGATTTATCCAAGGGAGGGAAGCACAGCGATAACGATCTGTTTGGTCCTGATGCCCGCAAAATGAAGCGGAAAAAGAAGGGCTTTTTTCACTTTTTGAAACGGTCCTGACACAGTTCGATCAAAACACCGTTGCTTGATTTGGGATGCATGAACGCAATGAGCTTGTCGTCAGCCCCGGCCTTAGGTTCATCATGAATCATAACATAACCGAGTCCTTTCAAGCGTTCGATTTCCGAGAAAATATCTTCGACGTCGAAGGCGATATGGTGCATGCCTTCTTTGTTTTTCTCCAGAAACTTGGCTATGGCACTATTGGGTGAGGTGGCCTGCAAGAGTTCAATTTTGCTTTCGCCCACTTGAAAGAATGACGTGAGTACGTTTTCACTTTGAACCAATTCCTCTTTGTACGGCGCAACACCGAGGATGTCTTGAAAGAGTTTGTTTGAAGCGGAGAGGTCTTTAACGGCAATGCCGATGTGTTCGATTTTACGCAGCATACCTTATTTCTTCTCAACGATGGAACCCACCTTGTTGTCAAAGTTCACGTAGTACTTGCCTTTGAAATATTTCGAAGCATCGATGTACTGGCCGCGTCCTGAGCTTACCAATGCGCCGAATTCACTGACCACTTCAAAATCGGTTTCAGCGGAGAATTCGATACGATCGGATATCTTCAAATTCTTGATCTTCACATCCGGAGTGGCGCTCTCAACTTTGAATTCTTCGCTGGCATGCTGACCCTTATAATCCATCTGGTAGATGCGGAACGTATTCAAACCGCTGTGCAGTTTGGCCGGAAAGGAGTAGGTGCAGGTTTCCGGTTTTCCTTGTCCTTTCAGTTCACCAATTTTAATCCACTTGTTCCATTTGAATTGTTCGATCACGAAGGTGAGTGCTGCACTTTCATTTTCTGTAGTCCAGGTCATTCCTCCGGCCGGGTCTATTTTCATTGAGCTTACCGTGTAGGTGCTGTTGGGATAGATGACTTCCGGGTTTAGAATTTTGACGTCGCAATTTTCTTTGCAGCGCAATACAATTTCCAAGGCATCACCTTGAGCGAGTTTCCAGGTGGCCAGGTCCACGGCGAAGGATGCGGAGTTCACCTGATCGGCAGTCACGTTGCCATTGACGAGCACTTCGAAAACGCAGTATCCTGCGCCATCTGCAGTCATTGGATTTTTTACATAGAGGTCTTTGCCTTGATAAATGCCGCTGATAATAACAACTTCTGCGAGAAGGTTTGACGCGAAAGAAGCGAGCATCAAAAGAAGGAGAATTCTTTTCATGGGTAAACTGTGGAGGTAAGCAATTGAATTACAACAACGAATGTAATCAATTCTCTCACAGAAATGAAGGAGACCCGGTTCTAGAATTGAACAGAAGCCAGCGCACTGCGCATACGAAGGACCTGTGGCAGATCAAAATCTGCATCGTGTGCCGTTTGAAAGGTGTAATTCTGATTACCCACTTTCAAGTACTGAATCAAGCGGTAGTCATAGATGCTACCGTCGGGAAGTACACGTGAGAATACAATGGATTCATCTTCGTCATCCAATACACGGTATTCAAACAAGCGGTCATTGCTTTGTTCGATTTCCAGGTCGTTGACGGGAGTCTGGTTTTTGCGTGCTATAATATTGAAATCATTGCCGCATCGAATATTGAGTTGCTCTCCGCCTGCGCATAGTTCGAAGGCAGGCTGATGGCTGATCATGATATCCTTCGGCATCACAATGCGAAAGTCGAAATCACCCAGATTGACATGAAACAGCGAGTCGTTCGCTTGTAGCTTAAGTGCCGCGCGTTCGCTCCGGGCACCTGGAATGATGCAAGCCGACAGTGATGCAACAAGCAGCAATAGTAGGAGATAGGGTGTTTTGCGCATGGTCAAACGAATTTGAGACCTTCTACGCAGGCGATAGGTATAAGGTTACGATTCAAAAAAAACGAGGTAAACCGCAAGCGCCAAAAGGATGGAGTAAAGCGCCTTCATGTTTAGTTCGTGATATACAGCATGGGATCGCTGAAGGTAATCTGGTAGGTTTTTAATGGAAAGCTTGTCGGTCCCTTGACAATGGAGCCGTCCATGATGAGCCATTGCGACTCAGAGCACGGATCGGAGATGATAACGTTGTCAGGGTTCACGATGACAGCGCAATTGTTTTCCGGTTCGAAAGCACTATGGCGTTCGATGGCGGTGAATTCAGTGAGGCTATTTCGGAATACAATGATTCCCCTGGATCCGCCGGTGATGTAAACCCAACCCGAGGGAACACTGAGGTTGAAAAAATCGGGTTGATTGATGTTGATGGCGATGTTGACCGGCACGTCCGGTACGCGCGACATGTTTCTGTCGCGGCAACTGAAGAGCGAAAGGAGGGTGAGTAAAAACAGATAGAACCGTCGCATGCGTCGAAGATAATGCAGATCACAGCACGCTGCGCTTGCTGATTCCCGGCACATATTCTTTCAAATAAAACGGCTCGAAATAGGCGACATCCTCGAATGCCCCGCTGTTGAATGCCGCCGTTGCAAGGGAATGCATCATAGGCGCAGTCGGATAATTCGGATGAATGGATAGCGCTGCGCCCGCCCAAGGAGCGCATTTGGATGCGCCGTCGCCTGTGAGCACAATTTTTTTTCCTTCGAACTCAAGGAAGAATGCATCATCGATGATTCTTGCCTCATCGGATTTAATGCGCTCACCGTGCGCATTGAATACGGCGCAATAGACCTCCATTCGGCCTGCGTCAATCATGGGCAGGATAAGGTCGTAATCTGAATGTGTGCGAATGATCTCGTTCGCCAGAATCGACGTGGTATCGAGCGCGATCAACTTAGCACCGGTCGTATAGCAGAGGCCTTTCGCAGCGCTCACACCGATGCGCAGACCCGTGTATGATCCGGGACCTTTACTGACGGCGATGGCGCTAAGTGTATTCCATGAAATGGAAGCTTGCGTGCGTAGTTGCTCTATAAGCGGATGGAGTTGTTCGGCATGGATGAAATGCTCTGAAACGATAGTCTCATCGGCCACGCAAACGCCGTTTACTGTCCAGGATACGGAGCAGCTTTTTCCGGAAGTTTCAAGATGCAGAATCGTAGGCATAGGTGCTGCCGGAGCATTATTCGTTGTGATCTTCCGAATGCTTTTTCGGACTCACTTTTTCACCGGGTTTGAGCGTCTGTGAAACCAATTCATAGGGGCCCGTGATGACTTCTTCACCTTCAGCGATTCCCGATTTAATCTCAATGAATTTGTCATCTTGTATGCCGGTTTCAACGACGCGGATTTTCGCTTTCCCTTCGGTAGCATCGTGCACGAATACGACCGTGAAGGGTTCACGTTCTTCATCCGTGTTCTCATCTGCGCGCTCCAGTTCATCGAGAATAGACGTTGAGGTGGTGTCGTCGCGCGAGGCCACAGCCTTAATCGGTATCGACAATGCGCGATCTGATTTTTCAGTGACGATGTCAACGGTAGCGCTCATGCCCGGTTTGAAAGGAGAGTAGCTTTCGTCTTTGCCTTGCATCAGGTGACTGTAGGATTCAGGTATGATGCGGATTTTCACGGAGAAATTAGTAACCTGATTGAGATTCATTTGATCGCCGATAGCATTCAAGGCGGTATTGCCTATTTCGGTTACTTCACCTTTGAACTTTTCTTCTTTGTATGAATCGACTTCTACAATGGCCGTATCACCGAGTTGCACGCGGACAATATCGCTTTCGTTCACTTCCACGTTGACTTCCATGAATGCCAATGCAGAGATGTTCATGATAACTTCTCCGCTCATCATATTGTTACCTAAGACGGTTTCGCCGAGCTCTTTATTGAGCGCGGTAACCGTGCCCGTCATCGGCGCCAGAATGGTTGTACGCTTGAGATTGTCACCGGCTTCGTTCACGCCGGCCTGTGCGCTTTCAATGGCGAACTGTGCGCTGTGAATGCTCTCCTGAGCTGAGGTCACTTCGGCCTTAGCCGTTTCCCATTGACTGGTGATATTCTCCAATTCTGCCTTGGAGATTGCACCATCATCGAATAGTTTTTTCTGACGTTGAAAGTTGAGGTTGGTGACATTGAATTGCGCCTCGGCTTGTGCTAGGCGAGCTTTGGCGCTGCTCAAATTGCTGCGGGAACTGTTAAGCGCGGCTTCTGCTCTGCTCAATGCCGAGGTATAGAGGTCGGGGTTAATCTTCACCAGCAACTGCCCTTTTTGCACGAGATCCCCTTCCTTGACGGGAAGTTCGATAATCTGACCGGAAACTTCGGATTGGATTTTCACCTCGGTTTCCGGTTGAATTTTGCCGCTGGCCGAAACGGTTTCAACGATTGCACGGTACGCTGATTTTTCGACGCTAACTTCAGAGGCCTCTTTTTTTCCGGCAATCAAACGATAGGTCACTCCGCCTGCGGCGAGAATGCCGACAACGATCAATGTTCTTTTGAGTTTCTTGTTCATGGTTTGATTGAAATGGCCTTGCCTTGGTAAAAATTGAGGACGTTGAGTTTGAACACAAAATCGTATTTGCTGCGCGTGAGGTTGGCTTGAGCGATTTCATAGCGCATGCGCGCATCGGCGTATTCGGTGATGTTGCTGATGCCTTGTTCATAGCGCAGTTCCGCCCAACTGAACGCTTTTTGAGAAGCCGATACACTTGTTTTGAAAGCGTAATAGTTGGCGAGTGCGGCTTTAGCGTCGTTGTAGGCTTGATAGACACTTTGTTCGATGACTTGCTTCGCTTGTTCCAATTGAAGTGCTGCCTGACGGAAGTTGATGTCGGCCCGCTTAACGCTGGTGTGTGTGACAAAACCATTGAACAATGGGATATTCAGCGAGAAGAATAAGGAGCGGTTAACGTTGTCTTGCAACTGCGAACCGAATGCCTTGGTTTGATAGTCTTCCGTATCGTACATCAACTGAGGAAGAGAGGTTACCAGTTCACCGGATCCGAAAACAGTTCCAATCGGGAAGGCGAGTGTATCCGGATTACCTGTTACGACCTTGGCGGCACCGGAATAACCCGTTCCATAAGAGAAGCTGGCATTCAAGCTTGGATAATAGCCGGCTGCAGCGATTTTCTTCCCGAGTGCTGCGGCAGCGACAGAGGTCGTTGCACTTTTGATTTCGGGGAAATTGGCCAATGCCGCCTCTACGATGACTTCCGGGTTAGCCATGAGTTCAAGTTGTTCGATGTCTTCGATGCGCGGGACGCTGATCGAAAAGCTCTCAAGTGCACCGCCATCGAGTTGAAGGAGTTGCATCAGCGACAGTTTGGATAGACGGTAGTTATTTTCAGCCGCTACGAAGTTGGCGTTATCCGAGGCGAGTTGCGCCTGCAGGTCATTCAGGTTGCTTACCGCCAACTGACCGGCGCTAACGAGTTTCTCCAGACGCTTGACCTGACGTTCGGTACCGTCGAGTGTTTTACGCGCAATGTCCATGAATTCTTTGTTGATGATGACAGCCAGATAAGCTGAAGCCACATTCAGCGCGATGTCATTGCGCATCTTCTCATAGTTCCATTTGGCCGTCTCTGTGCTGAGCCCGGCTTGTTTGAGTGTGTTGACCTGTCGAAGACCGTTGAATAAATTGACACTCGTTGCAATTCCAAAATTGTTGCTTTGAATGCGGGAGCTGGCAAATTGGTTGGTGAAAGGGTCGATGCGTTGTCCCCAGTTATAACCGTGTGAGGCCTGCGCATTGAGCGAAGGGAGCATACCGCCCAATGCTTGCGTTTCGTTGAGTTCATTAAGCCCGATATTCTCTTCGCTGATTTGAATGGCGATATTGTGGGTGTAGGCGTGCTGGATGCAACTATCGAGCGACCATGACTGACCGTGTAAGTGCTCGTGGTTGCACAACACGAGTGCAAGGATAGCATACCAAATTCCGGAGGGTTTCATCATTTCAGGCGTAAACTTACGGGCATAGCGGCGTATTTGACTGATAAAAATCGGTGGCATTAAACGAAATACAAAAGGGAAATTCGGAAGTATCGACCGCTGCTTGTGAGATGTAAAGAGCATGGTCGGTGGATTTGGTTCTGCAGTGCTTACAGGTCTGTAACTTCAATTTCGACCCGACGGTTGGCGCTCACTTGCCATTCGGTTTGAGGGTCCGGGTAGAGCATCTGTTTGTTCCCCATGCCTCGCGTTGTAAGACGATCGGCTGCAATGCCATGTTGAACAAGGTAATCGACAACGGCTTCTGCACGTTTTTCGGAGGCTCGACGGTAGTAAGCGTCGGAGTTCTTTTTCTCTTCGTTTACAGGGCAGTTGGCGTGACCGATAATGCAAATTTTCACGGAGGGATTAACGGTCAGGAATTGCACTAACTCTTCGAGTGCCGGAACGGACTTGTGGTAGAGTTGTGTTTCGTCGCCTAAGAAAGTAATGTCTTCAATGCTGGTTTTTAGCCCTGGTGAGATAGGCTTCAATTCCACGCGCTCGTAGTGTGTTGCCGATTCAGCTGGCCAGAATTTGTGGGCATAGTACATATACCCTTCCTTCACAACCGATACCGTGTAGATGCGGTAGTTTTTCAGCATCATGGTGGAGTCAGTGAAATTTTTGAGAACCACCGTTTTCCGCGGATTCAAGCCTTTAATCATCACATCGGCTTCCATAATCATCTTGGAACGAAAGTCGGTGACCGTAATCTGCATTTTTTGATCTTCCGCTTCAGGCACTTCGGTAGAGTCTATCTTGAGTTCCTCAACGAATTGCGCAGACATCGCTTGTGCAGTGAGCAGGAGCGAGGCGATGGCAAAAAAACGGAGGAAAGCGGATGTCATGGTCGTGAATTTGCTAGTCTAGTGCGGGGCTAAAATAACAAAAAGCAATTGCAAAACGGCAGTTGAATGTAAAAAGCAACAATTCTTTAACCGATTTTTTCAACCTTGCCTTAAACAGCGTTCAATGATGAGGCTGTGCCCAGGAATCAAGAGCGGAAGATGGCCGTGATTTTTTTACGGAAGAATACCAAACCGACCGTGGCCAGCAACACATAAGGAACGAGCATGAGGTAAACGATGCCTGCGTTGAGACCTTCGCCAATGCCTTTGTCTACGTTTTCGGTTGCACTTTCAGCCGTGGCCTTGCACATAGCGCATTGGGCGGCTGCGTGAATACCTTCATTGATCAGGAATATCAAGAGGAGCGAGAGGCGTGTCAACACTTTCATTGAATCAAATGTAGGTTACGGTTGGTTAGACGTAGTAAGGACTGATAAATAAATAAACGATGACACCACTGACAGCGACATAAAACCAGATGGGCCAGGTAATGCGGGCCAGTTTTTTATGATTGGCATAGTCACCGCTGAGTCCGCGGTAGACGCTGAACAGAATGAATGGTAGAATGACGGCCGCTAGGACGATATGCGTAAGCAGCACAATCAGATACAAGCCTCGCATCGGCGCATCGGCCGGGTACGACGTATCGCCGCACAATACATGGTGCGCAATGTAACTGATGAGGAAAACACAAGACAGGGCCATGGCGCCAAGCATGATGTTTTTATGCCTGCGATAATTTTTCTGTTTGATGGCGATTAACCCTGCCAGTAATGCACCGGCAACTGTTGCGTTGATTCCGGCATTGATGGTTGCGAAAACATGCGGATTGAAGGGAAGTTGAACCTCCAGATGGATGTACTTCAAGGAAACAACAACGAGGAAAACCACGACGGAACTGATCCAGATGAGCGTCTTGGCCAATGGGTCGTTTCTGCGGATAGCGGGTTCGAGCATGCTAGGGTTCTTTGGAAAGCGTTATTGCATCAGTAAACAATTGATCCATGCTTTTAGTTGAGGTACCGTCGTAATAACCTCGCATACGCAGAGTCCTATCGAGCAGTGTTACCTTGTCGGTATGGAAAATTCCTCCTGCGGCAGTATCGGAAGGGAAAGCCGTGAGTAGAAATCCTTCCTGGGCTAAATCGTAGATGTCTTGCGGTTTTCCGGTGAGAAAATTCCAGCGCGAAAGGTCAGCGCCAATGCCGGTTGCATAACGTTTGAGTTTGTCGGGAGTGTCTGTTTCGGGTTTGACCGAGAAAGAAAGAAAGCGAATCGGTAGTTCGGGATGTTCCAAGCTGAATTTCGTTTGGAGTCGTGCCATTTGTGCGCTCATCACGGGACAAATACTCGGGCAATCGGTGAAGAAAAAGTCGACCAGGGTGATATAGCCTTCGTAATCTTTCTGGGTAATCCACAGGCTGTCTTGGTTGAGAAAACTGAATTTCGGAATCGGGTAGTAGTTGGTGTCAGCCTGTGCGGTTCCATCGGCACCGGTTGTCAGTTCAATATCGAATTCTCCGAAATAGGGAAGGCTGTTGGAGCGTTCCGAAGCCTTCTCATCTGTGCATCCGACAAATGTCAGGCAACACAACAGAGCTAGACTTGCTGCCTTAATGGTATTGATGTTCTCTAGCCTTCTTTTCATGATAGCGTTGCAGGTCAATCTCCTTTTTCAGCAAAGCAACATCTTGCACCAAACCGGGTATCGAGTCGCCTCCACCTCCCAAAAAATGGTATTCCGTGTTTCCGTATTCACCACGGATATGACCTTGCGCATCGATGAGCTTGAAGATGGCTTCCTTTGACCTGTCGCGAATGAGCAATCCATTACGGATGTAAGCTTGCATGGCTTCCTGTTCGCCGGTGAGGATTTTCCATTTATTGGGAAAAGCATTGTAACGCGTGTTCTGCTCTACATAGGCAGCGGTCAGTGCAGGCTGATCATAATTGCAGTCGGTAGAAAACACCACAATAGCGATATCGGATTCATTGCGGTATTTGAAATTCACGTTGAGTAATCGCTCAGTTATGAGAGCAATATGCGGATCACCAAGGTTGTAACACGCGGCAATCCAGACGTTCCCCAGGAGGGAATCACGGGTAATAATCGCGCCCGTTTCATCGGCAAAAGCAAAGTCGGGAAGAATGTACTCCGAGCTATCGCTGACCCCTGTTGGACTGTAGTAGGGCAGCGTTTTGAACTTGTGTTTTCCCATTACGCCAAAAAACACGAGCCAGAGGAGTGGAAACAAAAAAAGTATACCGGCAAGGCCAATATACTTTTTCAATTTTTTGGAGACCGGCATAACGGCTTAACGGAAGGTATTGTTCAATTCCTGAACGGAAAGTCCTTCGTAAAGCCCGATAAATATGAGGTAAAGAATAAACAGAGCATAGGGTAACAATACCACATACTTCAGGTTCTTCCGTTCGTCGCCAAGGTGCATAAAAATCAACACGATGTAAGCAGCCTTCACCAGCGTGAGAACAATGAAGAGCAGCTTAATGGTTTCCCAAGTGAACGTGCTGTTGCGCTTGAAGAAAACGCCCATGAAAATTTCGAATACGGTTACAATCGTAAGAATGGCTGTAACCATATAGAGTTTCTTACGGATTTTCGCACCTTCCTCTTCGCCGTGTTTGGCATTCAGGGAATAGCTATCGTTCACAATTAAATCATCTCTTTCCATAGTGCTGAGGATTATTGCTTGCTTGAATATTCAGGATTAAACGAGGTAAAAGAAGGTAAATACGAATACCCATACCAAATCTACGAAGTGCCAGAAAAGACCAACCTTTTCAACCATTTCGTAGTGGCCACGGCGCTCAAATACGCCACGCACGGCCATCAAGAAGATGATCAGATTGATAATGACTCCTTGCAATACGTGGAATCCGTGGAATCCGGTGATGAAGAAGAAGAAGTTTGCATACTGTTGTTGTACGGCATACTCATTCTTTTGAAGGTTCGCACCAAACACGAGGGTGTTGGATGCCATGTTTTTCATAATCTTTTCAGCCTCTTCGCCTGTTACGGTGAGCTTACGAAGGTCTTTACCGTCTTTGTGCTCGAGGGTGTATTTGTTGAGTACGATTTCCAGTGGGTATTCCTGCGGCGCGGCAGCAGCGTGTGCTTCGGCATGCGCATCATGGCCATGGTCATCATGACCTTCATGAGCTGCATGCGTGATGATGAGTTTCCCGTTGTTGATTTCAATGTGATCACCGTGCTCCAGAGCGTGCTCATAGGCATGGCCCAAATCGCTGGTCATGTGTACCCATGTACCACCGCTGAGGTCCATTGTGATCGGTTGGTTGTGATCGTCGGAGGCCGCTACGGTCATCGGGCTGCTCACTTGG
>Ga0315899_10005622_pt1 | contig 13522 bp, 11 predicted proteins | sample LakEriMetagenome_2_FD_203518 | JGI IMG/M metagenome (GOLD analysis project Ga0315899, IMG submission 203518) | Freshwater fungal communities from buoy surface, Lake Erie, Ohio, United States - Buoy 4 MA112 | ecosystem: Environmental > Aquatic > Freshwater > Lake | place: USA: Lake Erie, Ohio...
TGGAAACAGCTGCCAAATGATCGAGCTTTCCGGATTGAAGGAGTGCATGTTGTGCAGCCAATTCAATGCAAAAACAGCACATCAGCAGCGAACACAACTTCAAACGTTTTTTTAGAATCATGCAGCTACATTACGAAAAAAATCGATGCTCAAACTTCTACAATGGAAGGCCCTTCGGTGTAAAGTAAATAACCTTCAACAGGAAGGTTATAGATGCCTTGCAACTCCTGTTTATATGCTTCCACTTGTTGATGATGTTTTTCGAGCGGTTTTCCTGACTTGTAATCCACCACTACCACGCGATCTTCAAACACCACTACGCGGTCTGGTCTCAGTGTTTTACCTTTCATCGAAACCAGTTCGCGCTCACAGTGTACGGTTGCACCAGGCGCAAACCATTCAACAGATTGAACATCATTTATGATATTGCGCAAATCGTAGGCGAGCTTTGCGCGATGGTTCTCAGCGTCTCTTCTTCCTTTCAATACACGCTCAACGGTGAGCTCCGCTTCAGCCCCATGTTGCAACAGGGAAAGGCATTCGTGAAGCAATTTTCCGTACAGAATTTCAGGTGTGTCATTACGAAGCTTGGAAATCAAGATGAGATTTGGATAAAGCATTTCCTTGCCGGTCAACTGCGCTGTGTGTTTGGAAATTTGAGATGTGTTTTTCTTTTCTTCTTTCTTTTCCAGCGGCTCACGTTGTCCCATTTCGTATAAGCCGTTCTGAGCAAATTCCGGAAAGCAACTAAAGAGAGTTGCATCCACTGATTTATTGAATTGAGTTCCTCCTTTTTCCTGAATGAAGTACAATCGCTCTTCTGCACGGGTAGTTGCTACATACAGGTTATTTATTTCATCGAGAAAGCGCATGGAACGTTCGCGGCTAATTTCAGGCGCCAAGTCAGTTTCGTTTTCATCATCGGTTTCATTCGATTGATTTGTGATGCCCACCTTCACATAGGCTGTTGGCAATTCGCACACATCCGCCGGAACGTCAATCCACAATGAACTCGTTTTGGTACCTTCTCTAAAGTGTGGAAATATGACAACCGGAAACTCAAGGCCTTTCGATTTGTGAATCGTCATAATGTTCACCGAATCGGCACGACTAGGCGATGCAGAACTAAGCTTATTTCTATGTTCTTTCCACCAGCTGATGAACCTGTGTAAATCCAAGTTTTTGCTGATGCAATGCTGTTTGATTAGATCCAGGAGATGCTCTGCGCCACTATCATTCGGTAATTGTAAGGTGCGCATCAGCGAAATGGCCATATGAAATACATTTTCTCCTAGCATCACATTCGAAAGATTTCCGTAGATATCGGAAAGAAAGGAGTTGAGGTCAATGACGGGCCGTTCGCTTTTACTGAGATAGTGCTCTATGAAGGCGGGAAGTGAAATGCGCGAATCGATAGAGGCGAGTGACTGTATTACATCGAATGCTGCGAATCTATTTTGTGGGAACAGACTAAACTCGAAGTATCCCATGATTACACGTACACTCACAGAATGAATGAGCAAGGCATTTTCTGCTGTGGTGTAGTCGATTCTATTTTCCTTCAGGAATTCAGCGCACTTGGCGCCGTCGCTGTGAGACCGAACCAAGATTGTAATATTGCCAAGTGGAATCTTGCTGCTTTCGCATTCGCGAATAGCCGCAATCAGCGAGTCTTTTACAAACGTGTCGTAACCGGCATCATCACTTTTCAAATGGTGATTACCAATGAGGTGAACAAATCCCTTGCGTTCATTTTTCTTGAACTGCACAACCTCTTTATAAACGTCGGCGCAACCGGGCAGACGTGCGGCCAAATCCGGAAATAGTGCATTGTTGAATTCGATGACGGATTGGCAACTGCGGTGATTGGTGAGCAATGGATCTTCCCATAGATTTTCATGGAACGTTTTACCGGCAAGGGGCATGTGAAACTCTTCAGGCACATTGGGCAGCATCGTGAATTGCTCCACGTTGGCCGATCGCCAGCGATAAATACTTTGCTTTGCATCGCCTACAATTAAATTCTCATGTCCTTCGGCCAAACAATTTTGAATAAGTGGAATCAGGTTCATCCATTGCATTTTGGAAGTATCCTGAAATTCATCAACTAAAATGTGATTGTAGCGCGCACCAATGCGCTCAAAGATGTAGGGCGCGTCATTGCATTGAATGATGTTATTGATCATGCGATGAAAGTCGGAGAGCAGAACCGTGTTTTCTTCTTCCCGAATTTGCGCCGCATATTCATTCATCCGGTCTATGAGCCCTAGCGTATACAAGTTGTCTTTTATTTTTAGCATGAGGGTCATTCTCTTTAACGACTCAGAGGAAAGCTCTGCTTGCAAGGCGTCGGCTAGTGAATTTGCACTTTCTACATAGGCCCGAAAGTTTGTTTGGATATTCGAGGGACAATCCTTGTGCAGCCAGATGCGATCTTCGAAGAGCGTCAGAATTCGTTTAGCAGGAGCTTCCAGCTTATCGGCTTGCATCATTTTGTTTAACCCATTCAAATACCCTACGCTTTTGTTCGGGATGTCTTCTGGGGTCACTCCTGCTTGTGCGAGTAATGCGATGATTTCGCCTGCGAGTGATTTCACTCGCTTTTCCTTCTGACGAATTTTTTCATGCAACACTGCATGTTCATTCTGAATTTTTTGTAAATCAATTTCAGCCAGCTTTCTCAACGGCTCCTGAACATCTTCGGTAAAGATTACTTTGGCCATTTCTATGAGCCCTTCGCGTGGATTCCACGCCTTGCCCTCTTCAAGCAGGTATTTGCTGTATCGATGAAGATAGCTGGTCAGCAACTCGTCATGCCCAATAAACTCGAGCATCCTGTCAACCGCCTTTTCCTGCAAATTTTCTGCATTCAATTCTACATTAAAGTCATTGCTCAGCTGCAAGTCGCGCGCAAATGAACGCACAAGGCGGTGGGTGAAACTATCAATGGTGAGAATACTGAGGTTGCTGTAGTTGTGAAGCATGTGGCTATATGTCGCCTTGGCTCGCTGAATTAATTCTTCTTTTGAAATTTCCAACTTGTTGATCAGTTGTTGGACGAAATCATGTTCGGCTGTTCCATCGGTTATTTCTCTGAGTCCCTTCAAAACACGCTGCTTCATTTCGTTGGCCGCAGCATTGGTGAAAGTGATGGCCAAAATGTGTTTATAGTAATATGGTTTATTCTGACGAAGAGCATAGGTGAGGTAATGAAGCACCAGTGTGTACGTTTTTCCGCTGCCAGCGCTTGCTTTAAGGATTGTGAACTTGCGAGTAGATTCCATAGATGTAGAATTGACTTGTGCCTCTAATATCTGTCATTTTTTAGATTTTTACATGCGTTGTTCAGGTATTTGTCAGTTATTTTTGTAGGGTACTGTAAGTGAATATCCCATGAAAAAAAAGAGTATCATTTTGTTCTGTTTGGTGCTGGCGACGCTCGTGCAATCTTGCAGGGAAGAGCCGCAAACCCCAGAGGTACCGCAAACTACGCGAGCCACTGTATCGTTTGACGCTCTGTGGGATGGACAACCGTTTCAAATGCAACAGGTTTATGTGGACGATTTCGGTAATCGATTGCGCACCGATAAGTTCATGAATTATGTTTCTCTTATCAAGCTTGTCAAAGAAGATGGTTCTGAGGTATTGGTGAAAGATTTTATGCTTGTTGACTTTTACAACGAAAATATAGTTTCAGCAGAAATTCCGGCCGGTAAATACACTGCGCTGAAATTCGGAATTGGCGTTCCTCGTGATAACAACAAGGATCAGGATCCTGCACAATACCCCAGTTCCAGTCCTCTAAGTGTGGCTGGTTCACAAGGCATGTTCTGGACTTGGAATACAGGCTATATTTTTGCCAAGTTTGAAGGAAAATGCGATACAACAGGCACAGAAGGTCAGGAATTGCTTACGCCCATTGCCATTCACACCGGAGATGATTTCAGCTACCGCGAATACACTTCCGAACCTTTTAGTCTACAATTGGACGGAACAACACATGCATTTGCAATCCACTTAAACGTTGACCGCATTTTCTCTCCGCTCAACGGAAATGATGTGAATATTGCACTTGATGCCATTACTCATGGAAGTACCAATCCGGATTTGACCAACAACTTCATGGATAATTTTTTAGCGGCATTGAGCTTTCAACCATGAGCCGTTGGCTATGTCTGTTGGTATTGCTTATAGCCGCTTGCCACAGTAAGCATGTGCCAAGTATAGTCGATGAGCCTGTGCATGTGCGCATCCCTGCTGGGTTTCCTTCCATAGAATATCCGGAAGGAAATGAACCAACCAAACTGCGTGTAGAGCTTGGCAGGATACTCTTCTACGACAATCGCCTTTCAACAGACGGAACAACCAATTGTGGCTCTTGTCATGTGCTGAGCGCTGCATTTACGGATGGTCGAACCATAAGTTCAGGTATGCATGGGGTGTCGGGTAAACGCAATGCACCCACTCTGGTTAATCTGGCATGGATGAAACGCTTCATGATGGAAGGGGGAGTTCCTACATTGGAAACACAGGCGTTGGCACCACTACACGACAGCCTTGAAATGGGCACCAATATGATGCATGCCGTTGCTTTGCTCAATCGCGATAATCACCTGGTAGAATTGGCACGCGCAGCTTATGGGCGCGACAGCATAGATCCCTTCGTAATTACTCGCGCACTTGCTTGTTTTCAACGCACATTCATCTCGGGAGACAGTCGATACGATCGCTTTAGACTCGGTAAAGTAGATCAAATGAACGGTCGCGAATTGCGCGGCATGGACTTGTTTTTTTCGGAAAGAACACACTGCAGTGAATGCCATAGCAGTGTTTTTTTTACCGACATGGATTATCACAATATAGGGCTTGACGAAGTTTATAGGGATGAAGGAAAAGCACGTGCAACCCATCACACAGAAGATGTGGGGCGTTTCAAAACACCAACCCTGCGAAACATTCAACTAACTGCTCCATACATGCACGATGGTCGCATGGGTTCGCTTGAAGAGGTAATTGCATTTTATAACTCGGGAGGAATGGCTCATGTCAATAAGGATGCGCGTATTACGCCTTTGGGTCTTAGCCAAGAAGAACAGACCGATTTATTAGCTTTTCTGACAACGCTCACGGATTGGAATTTTGTTCAGAATAAAGACTTATTACCTTTGATGCAATGAGGAACATAGCAGTGAATATGGTGCTTGTAACTGCAGTTGCGCTGTCGTCGTGCAAGCCCTATCGACCTGAGCCGACAGACGGTTCGGATTTCGGCGCAACACCTTACAATTTAGTAATTCCGCCGCTGTTTCCACCCATGGACATTCCTGCCGATAATCCACTCACAGTCGAAGGTGTTGAGTTGGGGCGTTACCTCTTCTGGGAAAAGAAGCTCAGCGCCAACAACACGCAAAGTTGCGGTTCGTGTCATTTGCCGGAACATGGATTTTCTGACCCCAATCAATTCAGTGTGGGTATAACAGGCGCTCTAGGAAACCGTCAATCCATGGCGTTAGTCAATCTTGGCTGGGCATATAATTATTTTTGGGATGGTCGCACAGCGACGCTCGAGCAGCAAGTTGTTGAACCGATTGAAAACCCCATAGAAATGAACAACACCTGGGAGGCCGCAATCGAGTCATTGAGAGCCGATCCTATTTATCCACCCCTCTTTAAGGCGGCTTATGGAACTGAAGAAATAACCAAAGAAAGGGCTGCAAAAGCAATGGCCTCTTTTCTGCGCACGATGATAAGTGCCGATTCCAAATTCGATCGCGAACGAGCAGGTACATACACATTCACGCCGTTGGAAGAAGCGGGCTTTAATTTGTTTATGACGGAAGGGGGAATCAACCCGAATACGGGTGCTCCTTGGGGTGGTGGTGATTGCTTTCATTGTCATGGTCCTGCAGGCATGCAAATGGGCGATTACTTGATGCACAACAATGGGCTCGATAATCAATTTTCTTCCGATCCGGGATTGGCTGGCGTTACGGGTAATCCGCTCGATAGCGGTAAATTCAAAACACCATCGCTGCGAAATATTGAACTCACTGCGCCATACATGCACGATGGTCGTTTCCAAACGCTGAATGAAGTAATTGCTCATTATAACACGGGAGGACAAGTAAGCACAACCATTGACCCGTTTATGGAAGCTGCAGGCGGTGGTTTGTTTTTGGATGACTTGGATCAACTAGCAATTATTGCTTTTTTGAAGACGCTCACCGATACGGCATTCATTCACAACTCAGCATTCAGCGATCCACACTGATGAACCAGCCCCTGCCTGACGTTCTGCGCAAGCATCTCCAAAAAGCCAATCAATACAAGAAGGAAAACAAGAAGTTCCTTCAAAACTTTGTTCGCAAGAAGGATGTAGATGAATCGTTTCATTCCTTGCATGAAGAAGCTTTCAAGAGCATCGATTGTTTACACTGCGCCAATTGCTGCAAAACAACGTCCCCCATCTTTCGTGATGTGGATATTGATCGCATCGCAAAACACCTTCACCTGAAGCCATCGCATTTTACGGATCGCTACCTCCATATCGACGAAGACAATGATTGGGTGCTGAATCAAGCCCCTTGTCCGTTTTTAGGTGATGATAATTACTGCAGCATTTACGATGTGCGTCCGAAAGCATGCCGCGAATACCCGCACACAGATCGAAAAAACATGCATCAAATCATGGATTTGACTTATAGGAATACCATGGTGTGTCCGGCCGTTGCTTCGATAGTGGATACACTTCGCGCACAGCGAGGTTAATAGTATTGCAAGATTCTTTTGACTGAATCACAGAAGGGAATACGGTATGCCATTTCGGAATATATCTTTCAAATAAGCTGAGCGAACGTTGGCGAAAATTTTAATCGCCATGAAGCAAGTAGCCGACCTGGGAACTCTTTTTTTTCCGAAGTATTGCTCCTCATGCAACCGCAACCTGATGCATTATGAGAAAGCAATTTGCATGCACTGCCTCACGCATTTGCCTCGTTTGCATATGCACGATGAACCTGAGAATGCAGTCGAGAAACTGTTTTGGGGACGTGTGGAACTGACTGCGGCAACTGCATTTTTGAATATGCCTCGCAATGGCATTACGCACCGATTGATTCATCGGCTGAAATACCATGATGACAAAGATGTAGGCGAACGTTTGGGCGCCTTGTTCGCTCATGAATTGCTCGAATCGCAACGCTTGCGCGATGTTGAATTGATTGTGCCTGTTCCTTTGCATTCCAAGAAATTACATGTTCGCGGATACAATCAATGCGATTGTATTGCAAAGGGAATGGCTGAAACCTTGGGCATTGAAGTATCTTCCAATAACCTCACTCGCACGCAGTTCAATACCTCTCAAACCAGAAGAGGACGCATATCTCGATGGTCGAATGTGCAAGATATTTTTTGGGTGCGCGAACCGGAGAAACTTGAAGGTAAACATATTTTGCTAATTGATGACGTCATCACAACTGGAGCAACTATCGAAGCCTGCACTACAGCGCTCAAAAAAGTACCCGGAGTGAAGCTGTCCGTGGGTGCGCTTGCTATTCCGGGTTAGTAAAGAAGTAGCTATTGATTCAGGGCTATATTTGCTCATGCATCGTTTATTCCTATTGAGTGTTGTGTTTCTGAACACCATTATCCTTGCTCCGGCTCAAGATACTTTATTGCTCATGAATGGCAGTGATTTGCCATGCACTATCGTAGAAGATTCCGGAACGGTATTCCTCACACTTATTCGCAAACCTAGCGGTCGCATAATCTTCAGGGAAATTCACAAGAACGATGTATTCAGTGTTACCAAAGCGGGCGATCGGGAGCGAGTACTTTATATGCAGGATGAAATGCTAGGCAACGTCTATTCAATCGATGAAATGCGCTTTTATTTAGCAGGTGAAAATGATGCGCGGCAACATTTTTCAGCATGGCCAACATTTGCTGTCGGATTTGTATTGTGTGTGGGGGCCGCCATTTGGGGAGGAGACGGCTACATCACAACTGTTGCACCGCCCATTCTATACACCTTACTACAACTCATTCCGAAAATTAAGATTCGCGAAAAGACAATGAGCCATCCGGAATACAAATACAACGATATGTATGCTGATGGCTTCGAGCCTCCTGCGCGCACGCGAAAACTTTTGCGGGCAATGGAGGGTGGTTTTCTAGGATCAACTGTGGGAGTGGTGTATTGGTTATTGTTTATTAAGTGATGAATCTCATTCGCCGGCTTGTTCTGTCGCGCAGTTGGGTTGCGTTTGGGGCTGCCGCTTGGTGCGTTGAGTCGTTTGAGCGCATCGATGCATGGGTTCGCTGGACATTGGTTGCGCACGTTTTTTTTCTAACATGGATTGCATATTTATTTCTGACAGATGATGCTATTCGTAAGCATCGTGTCTCAGTGTTGTTATCGCTTACAGGTGCTTGTGTTACCTTTCAAGGAGCTGATAACATGTTTGTTCCTCTATGCTGTGGCTTGCTTGTTTTGCTCTATCGATTACAATGGTTTCCCGGTGCTCGTGCCAAGTTCTTTGAACTCCGAAACATTCCATTGCTCAACAATGCTGTCATAGCATGTTGCTGGGTGTTGCTCTGTATGGTTTGGCCTATTCAGCAGGCCGGAGTTAGTTTATCTGATCAAACACCTGCTTTAGCGGCTGCGTTTCTTTGGGTTTGTGCGTTGTCGATGACTGAAGATATGCTCATAGATGCCCAAGCAGATGCCTCTTTGCAACTGTTGGGCAAACGTGGTTTGCGAACCGTCGCTCTGATATTAATTGCATCGGCAATTTTTATCAATAGTATTTATTCGGAGTATGGTATTTCTGTTTGGGTGTCAATGATACTCACTTTGTTGCTCATCCTTTTTATGCCCGTAAAAAAACGAAATCCCCTGAAGTCCTTTCTGATAGATGCTATGGTAGTGCTGCGCTTTCCTTATTAATCAACCCAATACTTTATCCAACGCGTTTTGCATGGCTTGTATGGTAGTGTCGAGGTCGGCCGATGAGTGAGCTGCAGAAACAAATCCTACTTCATATCCGCTGGGACCGAGGTAGACCCCTTGTTCAAGAAGCGACCTATGAAACGGAGCGAATTTCTTCATTTCATCACTATCTATTTCATCGCTGCGTCGAATTGCTTTTTGATCAGAAAACGTCACCCAAAAAATACTGCCGGCACTGAACATGTTGAACTTGTAATTTTTGCTGCGTGCGTAGGTAAGCACATTGTTCACCAGGTAATCTGTTTTTTCTTTCAGCTCTTCGTAGAATCCGGGACGCAAACATTCAGTAAGTTGTGCAATGCCTGCCGCCATCGCTACAGGATTTCCACTTAACGTGCCCGCCTGATACACGGGCCCTTCAGGAGCAACATGGCTCATCACTTCTGCGCTCGAAGCATAAGCCCCTACAGGTAATCCACCGCCAATAATCTTACCGAAAGCAAGTACATCGGGCTGAATTCCGTAGTAACCCGACGCTCCTTCAAAGCCAACGCGAAAACCACTGATGACTTCATCAAACAGCAATAAAATCCCTTCACGGGTGCACACATCGCGCAGGTAGCGCAGAAAGTCGCCTTCTTGCAATAATAGGCCGTTGTTGGCTGGTATGGGTTCTATAGCTACCACGGCGATTTGTCCACGATAATCAGCTACTGCTTTTTCAAGGGCTTCTTTATCGTTGAGTGGAAGTACAATTGTTTCTTTTGCATAGGCTTCAGGAATGCCCGCCGAGCTAGACGTGCCGAGCGTCGCCAGCCCACTTCCTGCTTGCACTAGCAAGCTATCTACATGCCCGTGATAGCAACCTTCGAATTTGATGATTTTGTCTCGTCCTGTATAGCCTCGTGCCAAGCGAATGGCACTCATTGCTGCTTCTGTGCCGCTGCTTACGAAGCGTATTTTTTCGATGTAGCGATGATGCTTCAAAATGAGTTCCGCCAACTCATTTTCCAGTCGGGTGGGTGCACCGAAACTGCTACCATTGGCTACTGTATCTTGAACGGCCTTTACTACCGCCGCATGCGCATGACCTAAAATGAGTGGCCCCCACGAACAGCAGTAATCGATAAACTCGTTGCAGTCTTCATCCCACACATGCGAACCTTGTCCTTTGGCAAAAAACAGCGGGGTGCCTCCTACCGATTTAAAAGCGCGAACGGGTGAGTTTACTCCACCCGGAAAATACGTTTTGGCTTTTTCGAAGAGTTCTGCGGAACGGGTTGTATTCATTTTTTCGATTGAATTGTTTCTGCAAGCAGCGGGAATACCTTTGCTTTGCATGGTTAAAAAACGCGGCGCAAGATACTTGTGCATGCTTAAATACACTGTCATGGATTTTCAATACGACCTTGGGTTTGCTCAACAGCTGGATAAAGCGGATGCACTTGCTTCCTATCGTGAACGATTTCATTTTCCTCAGCACAATGGAGCGCCGATGCTCTATTTCACCGGCAATTCGCTTGGGCTGCAACCCAAGGGCGTAAAGGAAGCCTTTGTGCAGGAATGCGACGATTGGGCGACCTATGGTGTGGAAGGACATTTTCTAGCGCGAAAACCCTGGTATAGTTATCACGAGCGTTTTGCTTTAGGTGCTGCCAAATTAGTTGGCGCGCTCGAACATGAGGTGGTGATGATGAACCAGCTCACCGTGAATCTCAATTTACTTCTTCTTTCCTTTTACAGGCCTGAAGGAAAGCGGAGGAAAATACTTTTTGAAGCGAAACCATTTCCATCCGATCAATACGCTTTTGCATCGCAAGCGCGCTTACACGGCCTCAATACGGATGATGTGCTGGTTGAGCTATTACCTCGTGAAGGCGAGTACAATTTGCGAAAGGAGGATATTCTCGCAAAGATTCAGTCCCTCGGTGATGAGCTAGCCGTGGTATGTTTCGGTGGCGTCAATTATTTTACGGGACAACTTTTTCCGATGCAGGAAATGGTGCAAGCTGCTCACGCAGTGGGAGCCATGTGTGGCTTTGATTTGGCGCATGCGGCGGGCAATGTACCGCTGGAGTTGCATGCATGGGATGCGGACTTTGCTTGCTGGTGCACGTATAAATACCTCAACAGTGGTCCGGGAAGTGTGGGTGGAGTGTTCGTGCACGAGCGCCATACACGAAATCGCGATTTGTTCCGATTGGCCGGCTGGTGGGGACACAACAAGGAAACACGTTTTGAAATGGGGCCCGACTTCGATCCTATGCCGACGGCCGAATCGTGGTCGATGAGCAATGCACCGGTGTTCAACATGATTGGGCATGAAGTTTCCCTTGCGATTTTCTCGGAGGTGGGTATGCAGGCGCTTCGCAAAAAATCAAAGCTGCTGACCGGCTATCTCGAATTTGTGCTGAAAACTGTAATGCAGCGAACCGGACAGCACTTGTTGCAAATTACTAGCGAAGATCCTGAGCAGCGAGGCGCGCAGCTTTCGCTCGTCGTTGAAGGATACGATCACGAGTTAGTGGACACATTATACAAGAGTGGAGTAGTGGTGGATTGGCGCGAACCGAATGTAATTCGTCTCGCGCCTGTGCCCCTCTACAATACGTTTGAAGATGTATTTCGCCTGGGTCCTGTGCTTGAGAAAATATTTACGCGCTGATTAAAGTCCGAGCAGTACTTCTTCTGCGCTCTTTCCGCCAAACAGCATGCGCTCGGGATTCTCGAGCATGTCTTTCACTTTCACCAGGAAGCTTACACTTTCGCGTCCGTCGATAATGCGGTGATCGTAGGAAAGCGCCACATACATTATGGGGCGAATAACGACCTGACCATTTTCTGCAACCGGACGTTCCACAATGTTGTGCATTCCCAGAATAGCACTTTGCGGAGGATTGATGATGGGGGTTGAAAGCATCGAGCCGAATACACCTCCATTGGTAATGGTAAACGTACCGCCTTGCATTTCATCGACCGTGATTTTTCCGTCACGCACCTTTTTAGCAAGGTCACCAATGCTGCGCTCGATATCTGCCAGCCCCATCGTTTCAGCGTTGCGTACAATGGGTACCATAAGTCCTTTGGGTGATGAAACTGCAATGCCGATATCGGTATAGTCGTGGTAAACAATCTCTCCGTTTTCGATGCGCGCATTCACAGCGGGGAATGCAAATAGAGCCTCTGCGCACGCTTTCGTGAAGAACGACATAAAGCCCAATCCAACGCCATGCTTTTCTTTAAAAACATCCTTGTATTTGGTTCGCAAGTCCATGATGGGCTTCATGTTCACCTCATTGAAAGTGGTGAGCATGGCTGTATTGTTTTTCACACTTACTAAACGCTCTGAAATCTTTTTACGCAGGTTGGTCATTTTCTCGCGTCGCTCTGTGCGTGCACCGCTGTGACGAGTTACACTCGAACTGTCGAAACCTGCTGCCATGGCGGTAAGAACATCGCCTTTGGTAATACGTCCCCCCGGGCCGGATCCTGCAACTTGCGCAGCACTGATGCCCTGTTCGGCCATCAGCTTGGCTGCGGCAGGCGAGGGCGTGCCAGATGTATAAGAGGTAGAAGGCACTTTCTCTTCGGCCTTGGGTGCGGGGGCTGCTACTTTTGGTTCCTCTTTTTTGGCAGGTGCTGCCGGAGCTCCTGCCGGTTTTGCTGCAGCGGTGTCGATGGCACATGCCGGGGCGCCCACAGCAACAGTATCGCCGGCTTGTGCGAGAATGGTAATGGTGCCACTAGCCTCTGCTGTAAGTTCGAGCGTTGCTTTATCGCTGTCGATTTCAGCCAATACTTGGCCATTCTCTACGTAATCACCATTCTTCACCAACCAATTGGCAATGATTACTTCGCTGATACTTTCTCCGGGAGAGGGAACTTTTATTTCGATTTTGGACATAGTCTGAGCGGCAATTAAAATTTCGCGTAAATGTATAATCAATCGGCCTTCGAGAGCATATTCTCTGCGAAACTCACAGGGATGTTGTACTATGAGCCGTATGTGTTTCTGTTGTAGATTTGTTTGTCTTTATCCACTCTTAGGTCATGAACATTATAAGCCGCCAGGTAGCAATCATCAAAAATCTCTACAGGGAGAGATTCGCCGGCAAAACTGCATACAAGGCTGATGCTTCCATTGGAATTGCAGAACGCAAAATGGTGGCGCAGTTGCACGAAACAGGCATTGTGGTTGTTCCCGGATTTTTAAAGCCTGAAGACGCCGATACAATCAAGATTGCTTTGGACAACGTGCTTTCACCCGTTTCTTCAGAGGAGTGGAAAGATATAAGGTCTAAAATGGATAGCGAGAATTTGAGGTGGGGTATGAAGAGAGGTAATGAATGGAGCTATTGGGTGAATATCTACCAAAGTGATTTTCGATTAATGTGGGCTGAACATATTCATTCGTCTATTGAGCAGTTTGCACACGACCGGATGCTGATGGATGTAGGTTCAGAATACTTGCAAGAACATATCAAGCTCAGTTTCTGTATGGCCAATAAAACCATCTACAAACCGGACACACCCGGAAGTGGCGGAGGTTGGCATCGTGATAAAAATTAC
>Ga0315899_10005623_pt1 | contig 13521 bp, 10 predicted proteins | sample LakEriMetagenome_2_FD_203518 | JGI IMG/M metagenome (GOLD analysis project Ga0315899, IMG submission 203518) | Freshwater fungal communities from buoy surface, Lake Erie, Ohio, United States - Buoy 4 MA112 | ecosystem: Environmental > Aquatic > Freshwater > Lake | place: USA: Lake Erie, Ohio...
GGGATTGCCCGACGCACGCGCACGACGCAGAATCGCCGCGCTTCCGCCGGAAGAAACGTGTTGCGCGTGGTAGCGCGCGCCGATCGCGCGGTTGAGGCACGCATCGCGCTCGATGATGAGCTCTTCGGCCTCACGTGGCCAACCGAGCAGTCCGAGGCGCGTCGCAACTGCGCCCTCATTCATCACGCCGCCTTCCGACAGTTGGTGATCTTGGCAATGCTGCATGAACGTCTTGCCGAGCGAGTGGCAGACTTCAAGCACGCGACGCATGACGAGCGCGTTCATGATGCACTCGCCGTCGTCAGAGAAGGCGACCGCGCCCGCGCGACTCATCGCAGCCATCGGCGCGAGTTGTTCGCCCTTGCGGCCAACCGTCGCGGCTGCCACAACGAAGACTCGCGCCATCGCCGCTTCGCGCGCAGCATGACGCACAAAGCGCACCGTCGGCACCGTGTCGATTGGCGGGTTCGTGTTCGGCATGCAACAGACGGTGGTGAAGCCGCCGTTGATCGCCGACGATGCGCCCGTTTGAATCGTCTCCTTCGCCTCGCCACCAGGCTCGCGAAGGTGGACGTGCGGATCAACCAAGCCCGGCGTCACGAACATGCCGCCGCACTCAACGACGCGTGCGTCGGCGGGTGCGTCGATGCGTCGACCGAGTCGAACTTCAGCGATGCGACCGTTGACAACGAGGAGATCGCCTTCGGCATCGATGCCGTTCGCGGGGTCGATGATGCGGCCTTGGCGGAAGAGCGTGACGTGGATCACTGTGGGTCCGATCGCGAGGTGCGAGAGTTGCGCGGGGTATGTGACGGGTCGCGATTTAGAGGGCGCGCTCTGGAATATCGACGGGTGGCTCGCCTGAAGCAGGCGCTGGTTCTGCCGCGGGTTCCGAGGCAGGTTCCGCAGCGGGCGCACTCGCGCCTTCCGCCTTCGGCGTCGTGGTTGTCTCCGCCTTCGGCGTCGTATTCGCATCCGCCTTCGGCGTCATGCTTTCTTCCGCCTTCGGCGTCATGGACGTGTCGGGCGTCGACGGAATCTCTTGCTCCGCAGGCAGCGGCTCGACGGGCTTCTCGAGTCCGCCCGGTGGCAACAGAATCGCGTTCGCGATGAAGAGGACGCGCTTTGATGGCTCGGTGATCGCGTCGATCTCGGCCTGCGACTTTCCGGCATCCATCGCGAGATGCTTCAGCATTTCGACGGAGTGCGTTTCGACCACGACGTAGCCAAGCGCGTGCACGCGGCGGCCGCGGCAATTGCGCGGCACGAAGTACGCGTGATCGCGATTCATAACGAGGATGGTCGAGCGCGCCCCTTCAGCGTTCGTATCTTCGATTTCGATCCAGCATCCCATCGTGCGGCAGACATCGCTCACCGTGCCGCTCAACACCACGAGTTGTCCGCTGTCGGCGTATGCAGCCGCGGTCTCGGGCGTCACTTCGGGCGTCTCGCCGCGGATCGTTGGCGTGTAGTTGCCGTACACGATCCAGCCGTGATTCGCGTCATACTCCGCGCGCGTTGGATGCTGGCACGCGGTGAGGAGAACTGTGGTGGTCGTCGCAACGGCCAAGATTTTCATCGCGGTTTTCATCGATGTCATTGTCAACGTCGCCGCATGCAGAGTCGATCGGAGGTTCTTTCGAAGCATGTCCGCGATCATAAAGGAACGCATGCCATGATGGACTGCGCGCGCAGCGTGACGCGCGTCACATCTCACGTGATCTCACGCGTGACAAAAAGCACACCGCCCAGCGCATGGCTGGGCGGTGCGATGTACAGGCTGTCATCTTGCGGTGCGTGTTTCGTTGTCGGTTACCCGCAACGCTTCACGCCCGCGGCGTGATCAGTTCTGCGAGACGGGGCAAGCGGCCTTGCTCGCGCAGCAACCCGACTTCTTCTCAGCGCTGACTGCGCCCGGAGCCGACTTCGCAGCGGCCGAGCACTCGGTCTTTGCCGAGCAGCAACCCGACTTCTCAGCGCCGACGGCGCCAGGAGCGGCTTGCTTGGTGGTGGTGCACTCGGCCTTGGCCGAGCAGCACTCGCTCTTCTTAGCGCCGACGGCGCCCGGAGCAGCAGCAGTGTTCTGCGTGCTCGAGCAACCAGCGAGGAGGGCGACCGAGAGAGCGGCAAGGGTGGCGAAAGTCTTCATTTGCGAGGACTCCTTTCAGAATGGTCCGCGTGTAACGGACTGATGTTCCCGCGACACGCGGGGTTTTGCGGTGTACGGCCGCCACATGGCGGACCGTTGCGACGGGGCGGTGGCATCGACCAAAGACGCCCCGGCGCTTCAGGGAGCGCGAGTGTACCGAGGGTTCTCGGGTTGGTTCTAGCCGAGTTGCAACTTTTGGGAAGGAGAGTCCGCCTACATTGCGGGTCCGTGAACCCCCATTCGCCCGATGCCGATTCACCCGACCCCGATCGACTCGACGGGGCCGATCATGGTGCAGGCGCATCGCGCGACCCGTTTGCGCCGCCCTCAAGCGAGGAAACGCGCGAGGAGCGACTCGGCCGGCTGCTGCGGAAATCGCGGGCGCTGCCCGATGTGCCCGGTGTGTATCTGATGAAGGATGCGGGCGGGAGCGTCCTCTATGTAGGGAAAGCTTCGGTCCTCCCAAACCGCGTCTCGAGTTACTTCATCCCGTCCGCCGACCTCGGGTTCCGCAAGCAGCCGATGCTCGACGTCGTCGTCGACTTCGACTTCATTCCCTGCGAAGGCGAGTGGGAAGCGCTTCTGATGGAGGCGCGCCTCGTCAAGGACATCCATCCACCGTTCAACGATCGGCTGCAGGACGACAAGACGTTTCCCTACCTCGCGGTGACGTTGCGCGACGACTTTCCTGGCGTCTACATCACGCGCAATCCTGGCGACGATCGATTTCGCGGAGCACGTATCTACGGCCCGTTTGTCTCCGTCGGAAGCCTGCGTCACGCGATGCAACTTCTGCAGCGCGTCTTCAAGTACCGCACCTGCGAACTCGAGATCATCGACGGCGATCCGAAGAATCGCCTCTTTCGGCCGTGTTTGCTCGCGGCGATCAACCAGTGCACCGCACCCTGTGCCGCGCGTATTCCGAAAGAGGAATATCGCGCCGACATCGATCGCTTCATGCGTTTCCTCGGATCGAAGCGAAGCGCGATGTTGCGCGAGATGCGCGAAGAGATGGACGCCGCAAGTCAGGCGCTTGAGTTTGAGCGCGCGGCGGTGTTGCGCGATCAGATCAAGGCGATTGAGAAACTCGACGAGCGCGAAACGCGCAACGGTCGTGATGACGACGGGGAATTCGAGTGGCAGCCCGAAGCAACGGGATTCGTGCAGGATCCTGCGGCGGGAGCGCGCAGTCTCGCGCGTGCGCTCGGCCTTGAGACACCGATCCGCTGCATGGAGGCGATCGACATCGCGCACCTCCGCGGCGGCGAAACGGTCGCATCGAAGGTCTGCTTCATCGATGGAAAGCCCTTCAAAGAGGGCTATCGCCGCTATCGCATCACGACCGTGACCAACGATGACTATCGCGCGATGCGCGAAGTTGTGAGTCGGCGATATCGCGATGCCGGCGACGGCGAGGAGCTCTATCCCGATTTGATTTTGATCGACGGCGGCGTTGGGCAACTCAACGCGGCGATGGAAGCATTCGCGCAGTTGCGCGTGCAGCCGCCGCGGGTGATTTCGCTCGCCAAGAAGGAAGAGTTGATTTACACGACCGAGTCCGCTGATCCGATTCGTTTGGGGCGCGAGCATCTTGGGCTCAAACTCTGCCAAGCGATTCGCGATGAAGCCCATCGCTTTGCGCAGCATTACCACCACCTCCTTCGCGAAAAGAGTTTGCTCGGCGAAACCGCGCGCAAGGTGCGGAAGGGGCGTGCGATCAAGCGGCTTCAGGAGCAGCGGGACGCGACCCCCGACCCATCCCCCGACCCAACTTCCGAGGACACGTCGTGAGCGTGCTTCCCGCGTATGCGTCGATCCGCGGCGGCGACCTCGAGATTCGTGTGAAAGCAGTGCCGGGAGCCAAGCGTGACGAGATTGCCGGGGTGCTCGGCGATCGACTGAAAATTCGCGTTTCGCAACCGCCGGAAGGTGGGCGCGCGAATGAGGCCATTCGCAGCCTTCTTGCCGAGCGCCTTGGCGTTGGCATTCGTTCGGTTTCCCTCGTCGCCGGCGCGAGTTCGCCCGCCAAGACCTTCGCTGTCCTCGGCATCGGTGCCGAGGTCAGTGCAGAGGCAATTTGCGCCAAACTGAAGTGAACCGATTGGCTTCGGTGCGGCGGTTGGCTCAAGGTGTGGTATACAACCCGCCGATACGCCTCCTGATGCACGTGCTCGCAACTCGCATCCTCGTCGCCCTGCTCGTCCTGTCGCAGACATGGACGGGGGCGCTCCGTGGACTTGAGTTGTGTATTCCCGTCGGACTTTGCGAAGGTTGTGGTTTGGGGTTCGCGGCGCACGATCATGATCACGATCACGATCACGCGCATCTGCACGGCAACGCCGCGCAAGGTTGTCGGCATCACAGTCATGCCCTGCACGCGGCGGAAGCAGGCTGCGCGCATCACGATGCACACGCGCGTCGGCACGCGCACACGCACGATGGATCGCCAGGTTTAGAACCCGCGTGTGTTTGCCACATCCATGTCGCCACGCCGGACGACGACAGTCATCGCGGTGCGCCGCCATGCGCCAAGTTCGTGGCGTTGCCACTTGCTCACAGCGCGGTGGATTGTTGGATTCTCGCTGCGTGGGATCGACTGGCTTCATCCCGGCAACGCTTCGGTGTCGATGATCCGCCCGACGGCGGAGCGCCTCCGCTTTTTGAACAGGTTGTGATTGAAGCGACCGTGCTTCTCGTGTGAACGCACTGTGAGCCTTGCGTGCGCGGCTTTCCCGCGCGTTTTGTGCAAAGCCCACAGGAGTGCTCATGCAGACATTGATCGATCTCCGCGCGCATAGCTCGCGTGCGATGCCAAGTACAACCGTTGCGATTCTTGCGTTCTCGCTCGCGATTTCGGGCTGCCGCTCGTACGAACGTCGCTCGATCAACCTCGCAGCGCATCGCGAAGCGTTCCTCTCGGGAGCAACGCTCCCCGACGAAGCCGCCGCAGCTCTCACTTCAGCCGAGTCGGAGAGCCGAGTTGGCGTCATCGCGGCGGAAGAGGTGGCGTTGCTTCTCAATCCCCAGTTACGACTCGCGCGATGGCAAGCGGGCGTGGCGCGCGCGAGCGCGGACAACGCGGGACTTTGGGACGACCCAACCATCGGAATTGACCTCTCGAAGTTGTTGGAGGGACCAAGTCAAGGTTGGGAAGTCCTTGGAAGCGTCGGCCTGACCATTCCTCTCTCGGGGCGACTGTCGCTCGAGCGTGATGCGGCGCAATCACTCACCGAAGTCGAGCGCGCGCGCATCGCGGTGCTTGAATGGGAAACGCGCGGCGCGGTTCGTGAGGCGTATTTCACGTGGTGCGGCGCGTACGCCGCGTGTCAGGAGGAGCGCGCGTTTTCCGAGCGTCTCGCGCGCATTCTCACGCTTGTTGAGATACTCGCGGCACGCGGAGAACTCGCGCGCGTCGAGGCGCGCCTCTTCCAAATCGAAGAAGTGGAGGCTGCGGGGAAACTCGCGGAACTCGAGGCCTCCGTTGCGAGGGCACGCGTCGAACTCTTGCGCGTCATCGGGCTCGCGCCGACGGCGAAGGTGGAGTTTGACCCGTCGGCGTTCGCATCGGAAGAAATATCACGCGATGCGCAAGCGGCGGACGCGGGTTCTGTTGCGGAAAGTGCGCCAGCCGAGCACTTCGGCAAGCATCCATCCATCGCGTTCGCAGAGGCCGAGTACGAAGCCGCAGAACGCGCGCTCGCACTCGAAGTCGCGAAGCAGTATCCCGATCTTCAAATCGGGCCTGGCTATGGCGAGCAAGATGGCGATCGGCAGTTCGTCCTCGGACTCGGCATTGCGCTTCCGATTTTCAACGCGAATCGTCAAGGCATCGCCGAGAGCGAAGCGCAACGCGAAGTTGCACGCGTCGCGGCCGAAATCGCGGTCGAATCACTGGTTGTCGAGCGCGCTGCTGCGGAAATCGAACTCGCTGCCGTGCGCGCGCGACGCACTGTGCTCGTCGAGGGCGTCCTGCCACTTGTGGAAGCACAAGCTGGGGAACTGCGCCATCTCGCCGAACTCGGTGGCGAAGTCGATGCACTCATTCTTCTCGATAGTTTGAAGCGCGGGCGTGATGCGCGCCTTGCGATCGTTGACGCGACGCGCGAGCTGCGGCTCGCCGAATCTCGCGCGACCACGTTGCGCGGTCCACTTGCAAACAACCCATCCGCGTCCGATGGACGCGTGGAGGTCCAGCCATGAAATCACCATTGATGAGAGGTCAAGCCATGACTCATCTCCACACACGCGTCCGACGCGGACTCCAAATCGCGCTGCTGACTGCGGTCATTCTTCCAGCGTGCACGCGCGAAGATCCCTCAGCGACGGCCAAGCCGTATGACGCGAAAGTGTCAGAAGAAGCCAAGCCTGCCATCACCAACCGCGTGGATATCCCCGCGTCGGTGCGCCAGAACCTCGGCATGACCTTCGCGAAGGTCGAGTCACGCCCAGTTGCGGCGACGCTGCGACTTCCGGGTGCCTTCGAGTTGCCGCCAACCGCGATGCGCGAGTACCGCGCGCCGCTCGCGGGGCGCGTCGAGTTGAAAGTGTCCGAGTCGGGCGTCGTCAACGTCGGTGACACGCTCTATGAACTCGACGCGCCCGATTGGCGCACGCTTGCCGAAGAAATCGCGGCGACCGAAGCGAAAGTCGCATCGATGGGTCCACTGCGTGAAGCGCACCGCGTCCACGAAGCGAGTCTTGGGCGCAAAGTCGAATTGTGGAAAGCGCGGCTTGTGCAGCTCGAAGAAATTCGTGCGGCAGGCGGCGGAAACGCGCGTGAGATGAACGAAGCACAGGCGACGTTGGTTGCGACCGAGGCCGAACTCGCGGATGTGATGGAGAAAGACGCCGCACTCGACGCCGAGCAGAAGATGGCCGAGGCGGCGTTGCGTGGGTTGCGCGCGCGTCGCGAGGCGATCGCTCGCGCGGCGGGTGGTGAGCTGAGCGCTGCGGGCACGCTTGTGGTGCGTGCGGTTGAGCCTGCGGTTGTCGCGTCCATTCATGCGCCGAACGGCGCGCTTGTTGAGCAGGGGGCCGATGTCATCGAAACGGTGCGCGGAGACGCGATTCGCTTCCGCGCCCGCGCGCTGCAAAGTGATTTGTTGCGCATTCAGGATGGTGCGAAGGTGCGCGTCGTCGCTGCGACGGGCCTCGATCGCGGCGGAAGCGCGACGCCTCTCGACGGAACGCTTCGTATTGCGCCGATCGCCGACGCATCCTCGCGGACCGCTGAAGTCCTCGTCGAACTCGACCCGGCGCAAGTCGCGAACGCCACGTGGGATCGCGCGGGCGTCGCTGCGTCGGTCGAGATCACGCTCGCGGGAGGCACAAACGAACTCGCGATTCCCACAGCGGCCGTCGTGCGTGATGGAACCGCGCTTGTGATATTCCGCCGTGATCTAGCGAATCCCGACAAGGTCATCCGCATGGATGCGGATCTCGGCGTGAGCGATGGTCGCTGGACCGTCATTCAAAGTGGCGTGAAAGCGGGCGACGAAATCGTCGTTGGTGGCAACTATCAACTCATGCTTGCGACGAGCGGATCGGCACCCAAGGGCGGCCACTTCCACTCCGACGGCACCTACCACGAGGGTGAGGACTGATGTTCGCCCGTGCGATTCGCTTCTCGATTCAGAACGCGACGCTCGTTGCGGCGCTCGCGGGTCTCGTCGTCCTCTTCGCGGGTTTGAAAGCCCGCGAGATGCCGGTCGACGTCTTTCCTGAACTCAACGCTCCCACGGTCGTGGTGATGACCGAGTCTGGCGGCCTCGCCGCAGACGAAGTGGAGCAGTACGTCACCTTCCCCATCGAAACGTCGGTGAACGGCTTGCCAGGCACGCGCCGCGTGCGCTCGTCGAGCACGACCGGCCTCTCGATGGTGTGGGTTGAGTTTGACTGGGGCACGGATATCTACCGCGCGCGCCAACAGGTTTCTGAGCGACTGTCGACCGTGCTCGACCAGTTACCCGAGGATGCGCACGCGGAAATCACGCCGGTCACGAGCCTCACCGGCGAGATCATGCTCTTTGCGCTCTCTTCGCCGAGTGGCGAGGCGACGCCGATGGATCTGCGCGCGTACGCGGAGTTTGAGCTCCGGCGCAAGATTCTCGCGGTTCCTGGTATCGCGCAAGTGGTTGCGATCGGTGGCGAACTTCCCGAGTACCGCATCGACGTGCAGCAAGATCGGCTCGCGCTGCTCGGTGTTTCGATTCCCGAAGTCGCAGATGCCGCGCGCGCAGCGCACAGCACGGCAACCGCGGGCTACATGGAGAACGTGGGTCAGCAAGAACTTCCGATCCGCCAAGTTGCGCGCGTGACGAGCGTCGAAGACATTCGTCGCACGCTTGTCGCAACCCGCGACGGTGTTGCGGTCACGATCGGCGATGTCGCAGATGTGCGACTCGCGCCCGCGCGAAAGCGCGGTACGGCGGCGGATCGCGCGCTTTCTGCGGTCGTGGTGAGTGTGCAGAAATCGCCCGGCACCAACACACTCGAGTTGACGAGGCAGATTGATCGCGTCCTCGATGGCGCCGAGAAGGCGATGCCCGCGGGAATCACGCTGAATCGCGATCCCTTCCGCGCCGCGCGCTTTATCGAACGCTCGGTCAACAACGTCGTGCGCGTCCTCATCGAAGCGTGCATCATCGTCGCGGTCATTCTCATCCTGTTCCTCCTCAACGTCCGTGCGACGATCGTCACATTGACCGCGCTGCCGCTTTCGCTCGCAGTTGCGGCGCTCGTCCTTTGGGCGTGGGGACTTTCGGTGAACGTGATGACGCTCGGCGGACTTGCCATCGCGATTGGCGAACTTGTCGACGATGCCATCATCGATGTCGAGAACGTGCTGCGACGATTGCGGGAAAATGCGGCACTTCCTGAGAGCGCGCGTCAATCGGTTGCCGACGTGATCTATACGGCGAGCAACGAGATTCGCTCGTCAGTCGTCTTCGCGACCATCATCATCTGCATGGTGTTCGTACCGTTGCTCTTCCTCGGCGGACTCGAGGGCCGCTTCTTCCAACCCCTTGGTATCGCGTACATCGTTTCGATTCTCGCATCACTTGTTGTTGCGCTGACGGTGACACCGGCGCTCTGTCGCTTGCTTTTTGGGCGAAAGATCGGCGGCGGTTCGCACGGCGACACGCCGCTGGTACGAGTCCTGAAGCGCATCTATCAGCCGCTTTTGGAGCGTAGTCTGCATCGACGAGGGCTCGTGTTGGCGGGCTCTGGCCTCCTCACGGTCGCGTCGCTCTTCCTCCTCTCGACGTTCGGCACGTCCTTCCTCCCCACATTCAAAGAAGGAACCTACACCGTCTTCCTGATGGCACCGCCAGGAACTTCGCTTGCAGAAAGCGATCGACTGGCCCGCGGTGTCGAAGCGCAGATGAAGGAGATCGCTGGTGTTCAGAGTGTGACGCGCCGCACCGGCCGCGCGGAGCGCGACGAACACGCAGAACCCGTGTCGAGTTCTGAGATTGAAGTCACCATCAGTGAAGGTGGTGATGCGGCGGTCATTCGCGAAGAGATCGATCGCATTACGGGCAACATTCCCGGCATCACGACGATGATCGGTCAGCCGATCGAGCATCGCCTCGATCACATCATGTCGGGTACGCCTGCAGCAATCGCGATCAACGTCTTTGGTGAAGATCTCGCGACGCTGCGAACGGTGGCGAAGGAAGTGGAAACCGCGCTCAAAGCGATTCCCGGCACGCGTGATGTGAACGCCAACCGCGAGGTCCTCGTGACATCGCTCCCGATTCGCTACCGCGCACAGGATCTCGCAGCGGCGGGGCTGACGCCCGCGTCGGCGGCGACACAGGTGCGCGCGGCGCTGTATGGCGAAAAGGTCGCCGAAGTCAACGACGGATTGCGCCGCTACGACATGGTGGTGCGACTCGCCGACAGTGAGCGCGAGCGCGTCGAACAGGTGATGGATCTGATGCTTCAGGGCGAAGGTGGCGCCATGGTTCGCTTGCGCGAAGTCGCCGACATCGGCCCCGAGCGCACGAGCAACTTGATCGCGCGCGAAAACGCGCAGCGAAAGGCCGTCATTTCGACGAACATCGCGGAGGGCTACAACCTTGGTGATCTTGTTGAAGTGGTGCGCACCAAGATCGACCCGATCGTCGCGCGCGCGGGGTGCACCGTCGACTACGGCGGGCAATTCGAAGCGCAGCAATCGGCCAGTCGCACGATCTACGTGATGGGTTCGGTGGTGGCGGTTCTGATGTTCTTGGTGCTGCAACTCTCCACAGGCCGCGCGCGCACGGCGGCCCTTGTCATGCTGAACTTGCCGCTCGCGATCATCGGCGGAATCGCTGCGATCTTTCTCTCGGAAGCGTCGCCGTGGCAGAACGCGCTCGCGCTTGCGGGTCTCGGCGGGATGTACATCGCGCCCGTCGTTTCCATCGCGAGTTTGGTCGGATTCGTCACGCTCTTTGGAATCGCTGTGCGCAACGGCATTCTCCTCGTCAATCACTACGACCACCTTGAGCGTGTGGAGGGTTGTTCGCGCCGAGAGGCGATCGTGCGCGGTTCGATGGAGCGGCTCGTCCCAATCCTGATGACGGCATTCACCGCGGCGCTCGGATTGCTTCCGCTTGCGCTTGCTGCGGGGAAGCCAGGCAGTGAGCTTCTGGCACCGTTGGCGACGGTCGTCCTCGGTGGCCTTATCACCTCGACCGTTCTGAATCTCTTCGTTGTTCCCGCGGGCTATGCGCTCGCTTTCCGTGTCCCCAAGTCCGCGCGCGACTGACGCACGCCGGACGCAACCCCTTTGGAGCCAACTATGTCGATCGATCGGAATCAACTTCGTCTCGCCGCCACGCTCGTCACCGCGACGGCACTCTGCGCATGGAGTGCTGGCTGTGGTGAGGGTTCGAACGCAAACTCAGCAGCGCATACGCATGCGTCCGGCGATCATGACCATGATCATGATCACGACCATGCGCACGAGAAGGAGATGGCTCACGATGGTCACGGCGCGACCGTCGAGCTCGGCGAGCAGAAGGCTGGCGAGTTCAACGTGAAAGCGTCGCGCGACGGCGATGTCAAAGCAGGCGCCGAACTCCCGGTGGACATTTGGGTAACAGGTGGGCCGAAGGTTGCCGCCGTGCGTTTCTGGGTTGGCGTCGAAAGCGGCGAAGGCTCGATGAAGGCGAAGGCTGAACTCGAAAAGGACAACTGGCACACGCACGGCGAGGCCCCGTCGCCGATGCCGGAAGGCTCCAAGCTTTGGGTTGAGATTGAGGCCGAAGGCGGCGCGAAGACGCTCGTCTCGTTTGACCTCAAGATGTAACGCGGGCTTCAACCAAGCGCTGTAGAAGAAGAACGAGGGCGTCCCAAGGAATACTTGGAACGCCCTCGTTTGTGTTTGGGTTGTACGCGCTTTAGGCCGGGCTCGGCATCGCGCCGCTCAGTCCCGCATCGGGGTCTTCACCAACGCGCGTTTCGGGCTTCGATTCTGTGAGCTTCGGGCGCGTGTTCTCCGCGACGAGGAGATCCGCAACGGTCGGCTTGCCAATCGACTCGCCACGCATGAGACGGTCGATGTCGTCGCGTTGAAGCGTTTCGTACTTGAGAAGTGCTTCCGCGACCGCGACGACCTTGTCCCAGTGCAGATCGAGAAGGCGTCGCGCATCTTCGTAGGCTTCGTCCGACATACGGCGAATTTCTTCGTCGATGACGCGCGCCGTCTCGGGCGAGTAGTCCTTCTCGGCGAAAATCGACTCGCGATCTTCGCTTCCGGCGTAGTTGACGAAGCCCAATCGCTCCGACATACCCCACTGAAGAATCATCGCGCGGGCGTAACTCGTCACCATGCGGATGTCCATCGAGGCGCCAGAACTGGTGTCGCCAGTCTTGCGTTCTTCCGCGAGACGTCCGCCGCAAAGCACGCGCAGCGTCGCCATGATGTGCTTGCGGCCGTAGCCGTATCGATCCTTTTCAGGCAGCGAGAACGTTGCGCCCATCGCTTGTCCACGCGGAATGATCGTGACCTTGTGCAGCGGGTCCGCGTGCTCAAGCAGCATTTGAAGCACGGCGTGGCCTGCCTCGTGGTACGCGGTTGCCACGCGCTCTTGTTGCTCGATCTTGCGCGAACGATTCGCGCGGCCCCAACGCACCTTGTCGCGCGCTTCTTCGAGGTCGGCGAGTTCAACAAAGTCCTTGTCGGCCATCGTGGCGATGATCGCTGCTTCGTTGATGAGCGCTGCGAGATCGGCGCCAGAGAACATCGGCGTGCCGCGTGCGACCTTTTCAAGGTCGACATCTTCGGCGAGCTTCACCTTCTTCGCGTGGACCGCGAGAATCTGGCGACGGCCCGCGAGGTCCGGCAGATTCACCGCGACGGAACGGTCGAAGCGACCTGGTCGCGTGAGTGCAGGGTCTAGGACGTCGGGGCGATTGGTCGAGGCGATGACGATGACTTGCGTGTTCGCATCGAAACCGTCCATCTCGACGAGGATCGCGTTGAGCGTTTGCTCGCGCTCATCGTGGCCGCCCGACGAGAAGCCTCCGCCGCGACGACGACCGACCGCGTCGATTTCGTCGAGGAAGACGATGCACGGCGAATTCTCCTTCGCCTGCTTGAAGAGGTCGCGCACGCGGCTCGCACCGACGCCGACGAACATTTCAACGAAGTCAGATCCTGAGATCGAGTAGAAGGGGACGCCGGCTTCGCCAGCGATGGCCTTGGCGAGCAACGTCTTGCCGCAGCCCGGCGGGCCCGAGAGCAACACGCCGCGCGGAATACGACCGCCGAGTTTCGAGAAGCGCTTCGGGTTCTTGAGGAACTCGACGATCTCTTGGACTTCTTCCTTCGCTTCGTCGACGCCTGCGACGTCGTTGAACGTGACTTTGACGGTGTCCTTTGACTGCATGCGGTGACGGCTCTTGCCGAAGCTTCCGAGCATGCCGCCCGGTCCGCCGCCTGCGCCGCGCATCTGACGCGCGATGAACCAAATGATGCCGATGATGAGGATGACTGGCAGCAACTGCACGAGGATCACCGGCCAGTACGACTCTTCGACCTTCTTGAAATCGACCTTCGCGTCGGTGAGATCCTTGACCCAGTAGTCCTGCTTGTCCATCACGTTGACGTAGACGGTCTTGCCAGGGAAGACCGCGGAGGTCTCCTTCACGGTTGCGGTGACCTTCGTCGCTGCACCGTTGACGTTGACGCTGTCGCCTTCGAGCGCTTTCGACTCAGCGAGGTTCTTGAATTGCGACCACGTGAGTTCTTGTTGACCTCCGCCCGATTGCCCGAACGCCAAGAACAAAAGAAGAATCACGGCACCGAACATGATCCAGCCCATGACTTGGCGGCCGCCATTCTGTTGCGGCATGCCGGGCTTTCCTGGGTTTGGACC
>Ga0315899_10005624_pt1 | contig 13521 bp, 8 predicted proteins | sample LakEriMetagenome_2_FD_203518 | JGI IMG/M metagenome (GOLD analysis project Ga0315899, IMG submission 203518) | Freshwater fungal communities from buoy surface, Lake Erie, Ohio, United States - Buoy 4 MA112 | ecosystem: Environmental > Aquatic > Freshwater > Lake | place: USA: Lake Erie, Ohio...
CCTCTCCCCCCTCCAAGGCCTCTCCTGGATGCACTTTGCTTCCTAGCAAGAAAGCCACGAGGCTGGCAGAAATTCTCGAAAGTCAGCGCCGTAGCATGTCGACCATGGACAGTCACTATCACGAACTACAGCGCGTAATTTTTTTTTTGAGAAAATAATTTGTGCCTGTCTGAATATGCCCAGCCAGCGGCTGGTGAGGCGCCGATCTTGCGGAGAACTAGGAGCCCGTTACCAGTGGCCATACCTGGGAAGGACAGGTTTAGTTTAGGTTTAGTTGTAATCTAGGGACTACTATATTAGGTTTAGTTTTAATCTAGGGATTTAGTCTTGGGACTAGCAGCCCATTTCCAGTGGCCATACCTAGGTAACACAATAGTTAAGTACTAGCGCACATGTCAACTTCACTAACCAAATTTGATTAGTTAAGTTAACATGCGCTAGTAGCCCGTCCCCAGTGGCCATACCTAGGTAACACAGGCCCATCCACGTGACTGCGAAGCACGAACGCAGGTGCATTTGCTTTTTCGTCTCGTCTGGCTCCATGCGCGAGAGCAAGCCAAAGAGCATGGCGCACGACATCATGGCCATGAAGCCCAGGTACAGCATTGCGACTCCAAACTGACCTACGCCCACGACTTGGAGAGGGTCAGGCCATTTCATCTCCGACACTTCAGACATGAGTTCGCGCAGCTGCATCAGCGGCTCCAGCGCCCCCTGGCTGCTGAAGCGGCAACTATCGGGCTCCGACTCCGAGTTGGGGTGATACATTGTGATAACCGCCTCGCTAATATTGGGACAGGTGGGCCGCGGATGAGAACAGTCGACAGCCACGGCCACCCACTTGGTCGGCTCGGACCCGCGGAGCGAGCGGGACCCGACGACGCGGCCAGTGTCGGTGGAGGCGAAGATGGTCGCGGTGCTCGCCTCCATGACGGCCTCGCAGCCGGCAGTCCTGTTGCTGCCGCTGCCGGCGAAGGGAAAGGCGCGCTGGAAGGCGCCGTGGTTGTCGTTGATGAGAAACACTGTGGCTTTCGACGGCTTCTCTGGCTCAATGTTGAACGAAATGCGCGGGAGCAGATTGGCAGGGTCCTTTTCCATCAAGCTCGTCGTCTTGTCGACGCAGAAGGTCCCGAGCAGCGCCGCACGGTTGAAGACGCAGATTGGCCACCTGACCGTGCGCTGCACCTCGTGCGTCGTCGGGTGTGTCTCGGAGATCTGCTGCGGCGGGCCGGGTCGGAACATGTGCATGCTCCCGAAGAACGGCGACTTGAGAGCAGGGAGCCGGAAACCCCCTGGCAGCTGCATGCTCTGGAGCGCCGCCGTGATCTTTTGCACTGCAGAAAACACCTCGTCCTGTGGGTGAAAGCTCGGTCGCCGTGGTGGAAGGCCGGGCGCCGCCGCCATCCCTAGCAGCAGCACGAGCACGAGCGCCCGCAGCTCAACGATTTCTATCGGCATTTTTGAGCCAAGTCACGTCCCCCCGTGCTGCTCACGTCCCTCACTGGAACACCGTGTGCACACGGTGCACACGATGTTCCAGACCACGCGGGGAAGGGTATTGCAAAATGTGGCGTAGGCCCGGCGACCCGGGTCAACGTGAATGGTACCGTGACAGCGCGGCCGCGGCGGGCCCGATGGTGCGCGCACTACTACAAACATTGTGACTCGGACATGCCAGTGACAGTGACGGCGGCGACATGAGGTAGAGGGTGCCGAATCTGCGAACATGGGCATTCTTCTTCTTTGACTTGGAGACGGCATCATGTCTCTCAGCCCGCCTCATACGCCTTCACAGCCGCGGACTCGCCAGACGCCGGTCGATAGGCGTTTTGTTGACCAACGTAGGTTCATTCAAGTTGTGCACCGGCAGCCCGGCGGTCTGTCACGCCAATTTCATTCGCAGCGCCTCTACCCGCCGTCAGGTTGGACGGTTACAGCGGGCACGAACGTTTACGCTGACAAGGATGAATCGGACGAACTGAGGGGGGGACCGCTGCTGAAGAAGTTGGCAGGGAAGGCAGAAGTGCAGACGCTGCTTGTTGGTGAGTCGCAGCTGCCGGCGCTGGGCATTGCGGAAGCGGCAGCAGACACGGACAGACCTCCGGACGAGACAGACAATGTTGCGTCACTACTAGACCAGGGGGGGCAGCTGCTGGCGAAGCTGGAGGGGCAGGCCTCTGCCGCAGTGGTGCAGGCGCTGCTGGGCGGCGAGTCGCCGCTGGGGGTGGTCATGCGACACCGCATTGCGAAAGCGGCGGCGGACGCAGACAGACTTTTTGACGAGGCGACCGAGGACGTCGCGGCACTACTTGACCAAGGGGGGGAGCTGCTGGCGCAGTTGGAGGGGCAGGCCTCGGCCGCGGTAGTGCAGGCGCTGCTGGGTGGTGAGTCGCCGCTGCCAGCGCTGGTGCGACACCGCATTGCGAAAGCGGCAGCAGACACAGACAGACCTGTGGACGAGACAGACGATGTTGCGGCACTACTAGACCAGGGGGGGCAGCTGCTGGCGCAGTTGGAGGGGCAGGCCTCTGCCGCAGTGGTGCAGGCGCTGCTGGGTGGTGAGTCGCCGCTGGGGGCGGTTGTGCGACTCCGCATTGCGAAAGCGGCGGCGGACGCTGACAGACTTTTTGACGAGGCGACCGAGGACGTCGCGGCACTACTAGACCAAGGGGGGGAGCTGCTGGCGCAGTTGGAGGGGCAGGCCTTGGCCGCGGTAGTGCAGGCGCTGCTGGGTGGTGAGTCGCCGCTGCCGGCGCTGGTGCGTCACCGCATTGCGAAAGCGGCAGCAGACACGGACAGACCTCCGGACGAGACAGACGATGTTGCGGCACTACTAGACCAGGGGGGGCAGCTGCTGGCGCAGTTGGAGGGGCAGGCCTCGGCCGCAGTGGTGCAGGCGCTGCTGGGGGGTGAGTCGCCGCTGCCGGCGCTGGTGCGACTCCGAATTGCGGAAGTGTCGAAGGACTCGTACAGCCCTCATAAGGAAGCGCAGGACTTGCGTCGCACGCTTTTTGATGAGGACAAGGAGCAGAGAGCTATGGAGGCGCACCCTCAAGGCAAGGCTGACGAGCCGGGCCGATTGAGCGACACGGCAGAACAATGCAGGGAAGTTCTGCACGCGGACGGTCACGACCACGGCAGAATGGGAGCACAGGTAAGCACGAATGAGGAGCAGGCGGCCGAGGAGGTGGCCGCCAACCAGGCATTTGCAGATCTGGATCAGGCCGCGACCAAAATCCAGGCGATTGCACGTGGGAGGAGCGAGAGACGGCGGCACAAGACGCGCAAGGCGCGGAATACGCAGAGAGAGGCAAATGACTGGCCCCTTGGCCAGCGAGTCGCCGGACGACCCTCAGCTGCAGCGCCTGCGAAGACAGAGGAGGAGCAGGCGGCCGAGGAGATGGCCGCCAACCAGGCATTTGAAGACCTCGATCAGGCCGCGACCAAAATCCAGGCGATTGCACGTGGGAGGAGCGAGAGACGGCGGCACAAGACGCGCAAGGAGCGGCGGGAGGAGCGGGGCGAAGAGACGCATGCGAAGACGGAGGAGGATCAGGCGGCCGAAGAGATATCCGCCAACGAAATGTATCGTGGCCTGGAGAGCGCAGCCATCAAGATCCAGAGCCGTGCACGCGGCATAAGCGTTCGTAAGCGGCACGATAAGCGTGCGAGACGATCGCACCAGGCCTCGCCTCCTGGAAGGAGACCTGCCATGCAGGTGGAGGAGGAGGAGTTTATGTTGGCTGACGCCGCAGAAACTGCGCTGCCCGACACACCTGTGCGCCCCCGGTCTGCGATGCGCGCACATTCGCGCCGTCCTCACACGCCCCATGCCCCGACTTCTTCGCCGGCAGTAACGGTCGTACATCAGGAGACGGTTGAGCGCAAAATGGCCAAATTTCGGCAGGAGATGTTGGAGGCTGTGGCGAACGTGCAGCGCGACTACCGAGCCCGGTCCGTGGATACGCATTTTTAGTGCATTTTCTGTGAATATTTAGCTCCCTGTGTGTTGTCCTACAGTGCTGCGCTTTTGTTGTGATATTGTGCACGGGATGTCTAGGATATTTCATCTAATTTATTATTATTATTGTTATCATCATCATCATTTTCATTTGCATGGGACGCCTCGCCTCATGATATTTCATGTACCTGTGCCGCTGAACGACACATCCACAGGTGTGCCGAGCTGGAGGCGAGGATCCATGATATTGAGCAGAAGCGCCAGCAGCAGGTTGCGGCGCTAGAGGCCGAGAAAGCTGCAATCTCCGCACAATCCCAGCAGCTGGCTGCAGAGCTTGAGGCGGCGAGACGTAGTGGGGCTGTGGCGGGCGAGGAGGACGGGCGCTCTGCGGCAGAAGTAATGGCAAGAGGGTTGAGCGAGTTGGGGGAGCTGGGAGTGCTGTTGACACAGTCAGCAACGCTGATGCAAGCGCTAGGGCCTCAAGTGGGCCAAAACCTCACTGCTACCATGTTGGATGCGGCGGCGGCTGAGGCGGCGGCGGCGGCGGCGGCGGCGGAGGCGGAGCACAGGTTGCGAAGGGCAGGGGAGTATTTGAGCGCGTGTCTCAGGTACTAATAGCATTTGGGCGCGTGCCTCAAGTGCTGCCTCATACTAATGCTAATAATACTAATAGTCGATACTAATCGTATTTGAGCACTTGCCTCAGGCGAGTTACGGCCATGACAATGCTGAAGCAGAGGAAGCAAGCGCAGCAGAGACGCGAGCAACGGGCGCGCGAGAGAACAGAGGCAGCGGCTGCAGCCCAAAGGCAGAGGGAGGAAGCTCGAGCAGCGGCTGCCCGCGCTGCTGCATCTCTCAACGCCACCGCTCAGGCAGAGTCCATCGCCGCGGAGCGCGCGAAGGCCGCAGCCGCCGCCGCTAAACAAGCAGCAGACGACGCAGCGCAGGCAGCCAATGCAAAGGCACGCGCGACGGTGGAGTTTGAAGAACACAGCAGGGAGTGTGAGCGGGCGGAAACAGCAGCAGAGGTAGCTGCCGCACAAGCAGCTGCGGCCCTTGAACGCTCGCTGCGCGACGACCTGAGTGACGATGCGTCGTCGGTGTACGCGGAAGATTCTGTGCTGCAGGAGCAGGGTGACCTCGAAGAGCTGCCATTCAGCGTAGAGCTGTCAGGCAGCGAAGAGGCGACAGTGAGCGAGGAGGCGCTGGATTTCCTGATTGCTACGATGTTGCAGCAGGCACAATCGGAACTGGAGTTCGATCGGCATGCCGAGAACATCAGCCATGCTGTCCTTGCCACTGCCCTCTCGCAGCTCGAGCAGGAGGACGCGGATGCCTTGACGTACCAAGGAGCGCTAAGTGCGGTGACGCCTGTAAACACCGATGGAGCAGGAGAAGCGGATACAGCTTTCTCTTTGGAGATCGTGGGGAGACCAATTGCAATCCATAGGGCATATACATTGACGCAGGACGATGATGACACGGCGCGGGAAGCTGGCGAGCCCGCAAGGCAAACTCCGTCTCGGCATGTGCGGTTCTCGGACCAAGATGATAGTTATGATAGTGACCTGCTCGTGTCGGCGCACGCCGGAGGCTGTGCGCAGCAAGACCAGAGTGCAGCAGCAGCTACTGCAGACACTGCGGAAGAAGAGGCGCGCGGAAATTTGCCTGTCGAACAGGCAGAGGCGAGTGCAGGGGTGCACGCCAGCCCGCGAGATGTACATTTGCAACAGGAGGGCCTGGAAAGCGCTGCGCCTGGCGGTGAAGCAGCTGCAGCAGACGGAGAGATGGTGGAGTTGTTGCAAGAAGGCGGCAGGCTGCTGGAGCAGCTGCCACAGGACGCCGTTGCAGCATCAGCCGTGGCCGACGTATTTGTGAGCATGGTGATTGCGGAGGCGCAAGATGAGCTCGCGCAAGATGCATGCGTCCGAAATGCAAATGCGGGGGTACACGATGATGTCGCGCAAGCTTCGCAACAGAGTGTGCACGATGCCGCCGAGCCTGAGGTACCGAAGCTCGAGGATGGAGTGCATGCGCGCATGTGCGCCTCCGCTGATGCCACCGCAACCGACGAGACCCTGGCGGTTGTAGCAGCCCTCGAGCGCTCCGGCCCGCACATGGGCCGCCTTGTTCTTCAACTTGGAGACGACATCATCGCGAGTCTGTCTATCAGCCCGCCTCAGACGCCGCGGTCGCTGGTCGAGAGGCTTTTTGTTGACCAACGTAGGTTCAGTGAGCAGCCCGCATATTTGTCACCTGCGCCACAATTTCAGTCGCAGCGCCTCTACTCGTCAGATCGCACGTATCTTGTGGACGCGCTGGGACCGAGCGCTATTACTGTTGCTGCACAAGGACAGGCGGCGTTTGCTCAAAAGCTTGCTGCACAAGGACAGGCACGGCCGCCAACGCCGGTCGGGAGCCTTAATGTCGACGAGCATAGGTTCACTGAGCAGCACGCACGTCTGGTGCCTCAGACGCCGGCCCGGCCGCGGACGCCGGTCGAGAGGCTCTTTGTTGACCAACGTAGGTTCAATGAGCAGCCCGCATGTCTGTCACCTGCGCCACAATTTCAGTCGGAACGCCTCTACTCATCAGATCGCACGTATCTTGTGGACGCTCTTGGACCGAGCGCTGTGCATGGCGGTGAAGCAAATGCAGCAGAAGGAGAGATGATGGAGTTGTTGCAAGAAGGCGGCAGGCTGCTGGATCAGCTGCCACAGGACGCTGTGCAGCAGCTGCCACAGGATGTTGTGCAGCTAGTTGAGGTGCTGGTACAACGTCCTCAGTCCCCCGTCGCTCGAGCGCTGAGTGTGCACCATGCCGCCGAACCTGTGCAATGTGATGAGAATCCGGCAGCTGCCTCGCGCAAGGAAGCTGAAGCATCGGCCGCTCTCGATGCATATGTCGATGCGTATGTGCGCATGGTGATTGTGGAGGCGCAAGATGAGCTCGTGCAGGCGCAGGCGGAGGAGTTATCGGCTGTGAGCGACGCCTTTGTGCGCATGGTACTTGCGGAGGCGCGGACCGAGCTCGTGCAGGCTATGCCAAAGAGTCTGCTACCTGTGAGACGCCCGATTCCTGTTTCAACCCCCTCCTCGCCGTCTAAGGGACATGGTTTGGACGTTGAGGTGACCGTGAACATGAAGTTCAATGAGGACTTCGACTGGTTGACGGCAGATGAGCACAGGAAGACAAGCTGGTCGGAGAGGATAATGGGCATCGTGTGTGATGCAGTAAAAGTGTCGCCACGGAGGATTCGGATGGCTGGCTTGCGGCGCGGGAGTGTGTGTCTCTTGCTGCGATGTTTGCCACTGTCTGAGACGCCCGGACTAGCCGATTCCGACTGTCGCTCAGCCATGGAACTTGGCATCCAAATTTTAGCCTTTGCGTCTGCCAAGGATGCCGGTACCAAGCTTCTCCAGTTTCTGGGAGGTACGCTGCACTCTCCAACCGAAAAGGCGTTGTCCTGTGGCGCTTCGCCGGTGGGCAAGGCGGCGAGTACAAGTGCAGGTCCTGGTGGAAGAGACGAGAGCGCCGCAGAGCTGGACACGCGTGCGAGAGACGAAGTTAGAGAAGAAGTGGAACAACAGGTCGGACTGTCATCAAATGCCCTTTCGCCAAATGCAGACAAAGGGGTTCAAGTTGATGGCGTCTTAGGGGATGGGGAGGAGGAGAAATGGGCTGCTGCGCACAAGGCAAACGACGTGGAGGCGCGACTGGAGCACGAGCTGGAGGAGGAGAAGTCGCTTTCGGACACGATGCTGGAGGAAGCAGCTGCATCTTCGGAGTCAGAGCAGAAGCCAGTTGAACAAAGGAGCAGTGCAGTGGAGCTTGGCTTGGTAGAAGATACGCTTGAGGCTTTACCCACCACACCGCGCGAAGCTGTGCTCATCGACAAAGTGGAGGGCCTGGCGCGGCCTGTGGATATTGATACAGCAGAGGGCGCGCAAGACGAGTCGTCGCTGTCCTCTTTGTCCATTCAGGGCAGCCAGATTGAAGACGTGACGGGCACCCCGACACCCGCGCACAGCGACTTGCAACCGCCACCGCCGCCAGTGGAGGTGATCTTTGAGGACAAATTAGGCGAATTTGTGGGAGCCGCTGCGCCCAAGGAAACGCAGGCGGAACGTGTGGTGGACGAGGAGGATGTTACTCGGCGCCTGTTTTCCAACCCTGATGAGCCAGCGACTGTTGCAGACGAGGTCGCTGCTGAGAAGATGAGTGGGAGCCGTCAGATGATCGACGACAACCAGCGTGCTCAAGTGGACCAGGATAGCGTGAAACGCGCGGGCGGAAACGAACGCTTGATGCTCGGGGACGAGAAAGAGGCAGGAGGAGACTTGAAGAAGAAAAGGCGAAAGAAGCGCAGGGTGAATTTGCGTAAGCCCGGTGCGTCATCCCCGCATGTCCAGCCCAAGATGATAGCAGCCGATAGAGAACGTTTAGCCATCCTCGACACGCAGCGCGCAGTAGAAGAGCAGCACCGCCGCGACCTTCAGGTTGCAGCGGAAAAGGAGAGGCTGCGAGATCGCCAGGACAAGCGTGTCCGCGCTCAGATTCAAAATGACCAGACGCTGCACGTCAAGTGGGTGATGGACCGCAACCAATGGGAGTCAGCGTCTGCAGCACGTGCCAAGAGCCCGCATATGCTCGCCCATGGCGTGGAGCAGCAGCGCGTCACCTATAGTCTCGGGCGGCACCGTGAGGCGCGGCACCGTGCAGCCCTCGATGCTAGTGCCTCGTACCAGACTGCGCGCCCGGCAGCGTCGCGCTCCGCTTCGCCAACGGCGACGCCGAGCGCACGAGTCAACAATATGGCGACATCAACGCCGCATCCCAAGGCCTTCATGAGCGCGGCAACGCCTCACCCCAAGGCCTTCCACAGCGCTGCAAACGGAGATTCGCCCCCGAGTGCCCGGCGCATCGCCTGGTACGAGGATGGCGATTTTGGCGACGATGGCAACGTTGGCGAGAGTGAAAATGTGCATGCTCCCGTGCGACCAAGCACCGCCTCAAATGGCGGGCGTGCACGGTCACCGGGCAGCGCAAGCAGCAGGCCAACGTCGAGCGCAGATATGTTTTCAGAGCCTGTGGACCCCGAGGAGTCACACGTGAAGCCGCGGCGACGACGGCAAAAGCCCCAGCCAGTTTCAACGAGCGACGACGTGCCGTCGCACATTCAGCTTGCGCGCAGTCCGTATGGCTCGACCAAACCTGGTCTGGATTTGCAGCGTACAACCGTAACGACGCCGCCGGCGCGGTATGCCAAAAAGGTGCGACAATCTGCTAGTCCTTCCTCCGCCCCCGCCTCCGTGCATTTTTCGGCGCCGGGCTCCCCAGCCTCCCCTGGTTCACGCATGCAACAGCTGCGAACTCTGGCCCAGAGTAACCGCGAGCGAGGCTTTGAGACTGCTGCGAGTGGAGCGCGGCGACCGTCGACTGCACCGCCAAACAAATCTTTCCCGCCGCACCCGGCACCATCGGACGGGGCTAGAGGCGTCGGATCACAGCTCCCGGCCCCGGATTCGACGCGCCAGCCGATAGACCAAGCGGCAGCGGATCGGCGGAGAAAGGACTTGATCATGGGGGTCTTGTCAGAATCACAGCTGTTTGGGCCGATGCTCGTTGGTGACACCTGCCTTGGGCGCGTCAAGCTGCCTATCGCAGCGCTCCTCAAGCATCCTGGCGCGGTGGGCTCGGTTGAGTTGCCCGTGCACAACTCGAGCGGCCGCCCGCTGCTGGGACTCGACGGACACCTGTCCACTGTGACAATGAGCTGGAAGGACAGCGACGAATGCCTGTCTGTGGTTGTAGAACGCGCGAGCCATCTGCCAAAGGCAAAGCGCTTCGGTCTCTGCGACACACAGGTGACTGTGGAGTGCGGGCTCTACAAGTTTTCGACCGATGTTGCGCGCTGCGACCTCAACCCCTACTTCAACACCGTGTATCACTTTCCCAAGCCGCTAATGCTGGCCTCGGCTGCCTCCCAGCATCTGCTTGTCTCTATTATGCACGTCGACATCAGAGATTTGCTCGAGGACGTGGCGCAACAGTGCCTCGTCGTTGCCGCGGAGCCTGGCGCCCAAATCATGCAGAGCGGTCAGGAGGCAGACCGCATGCTCGTGCTGGCCTCTGGGTCCGTCGGGGTGTGGTGTTCTCAGGAAGCTAGTGCCGCGGGTGCTCACGCAGGAGCTCGCGCGGGTTCCCCACCTCGTTCTCCAGCGCAGACTGGGCGCGGATTGTCTCCGAAGAGGCGTCGCCGAGGTGCGTCCGGCAAAGGTGCCGGAGCCGCGGCAGCAGACGCAAGGCAGCCACAGAAAGAGATTGGCACCATCAGTTTGCGCGGGACCTGTTTCGGCGACCTGGCCGTGCTTACGGGCAAAAGGCCGCAGTATACGCTCGTGGCCTCGAGTGAGGTGTGGTTAGTGCAGGTGCCGCGCGCGGCAATTTCGTCCCTCTTGCAGCAGCAACCTGATGTCGCCGAGCACATGGCTCACGCAGTCTGCCAGCATCGTGAGAATGCTTTTTGGGCGCGCCGCGCCTCCACGCTGGATGTGCACGGTCTTTGAATTCATGTGTGAGAGAGATTCTTTTGTGTGTGATCTTGCGTGTACTGTTGTGTGTGCGAGGGAATGTATGTGCAGGGATGCTGGGCGCGAGCGTGGACGCGTGTAGCGCAAGTGATTTTTTACAGTGGAGTCTTGACGCGATGCATGTACACGCGGGCAGTGCACGTGCACGGCATCCACTCGCTGCCAGAATTCGTCAACCTCGACTTCGGAGAGTGCGACCCCACCGTGTTCATGCAGCTGGAAGGCCAGCGCTCTTGCACTAGTTCGTTACGCTTCAATCGCGCCCCGGGCACTGAGCCTCGCTGGAACCAGTCCTTTACTTTCAAAAATGTTGCCTTCGACGCCAAGGCGGCCGGACGTGCTGGTGCGGGTGGGGGCGCTTCTGCAGCGCCGCACGGGCTGCAGATGATTGTGTGTGAGGTCGATGCCTTTGGGCAGTTGGATTACATCTTGGGCCAGGCGCATTTGCCTCTGACCACACTTTTGCGCGTACGCCGTCTGGTCGGCAATCTTCCTCTCTCAGGTGTGAATTTTAGCGAGTGTGCCTAGAACCCACTGAAACTCTGGATTGTGACAGATGGTGCCCAGAAGTGCGCTGACTAGGTGCCCATTTGTCGCGCAGGAATAAAATCGGATCGGCCAGCATCCGAGACGCTGTACTACGACAGAGCGGGAGGGCCCGCGAACGCCTACATGGAAACCCGTCTTGCTCATGAGCAAGAGGGCCGCGGCCCCTCCCGCGCGGGAGGGGCCGCGGCGGAGGCTGAACAGTACAGCACGAATCCGTATGTTTCTGAGAGGAGGCGTGGAGACGCGGAAACTTGGCAGGACGAGAAAGAGACGGAGCGTGGCATGGACATTTACGAAGACGACGACGATTCGGGAGGAGAGGACGGTAGAAATACTGCGCTGGGAGTGAGCGGTGGTGCGGAGTACGGTGGAGGTCAGCGCGAGCGTGGCAGTTCCGCCACGTCTATCCTCCGGGGTGGAGCCGGAGGGCAAACCAGGCCGGGGGGAGGGATGGGAGGAAGCGCAGGCGGGGAGTCTGCCATGTTGTCGGTGGACGTGCGAGTGGAGGGGTGCTACTTTCCTGGCGAAAAGGATCTGTTGCAGGCGCTGAGGTCTGTGGGCTTTGAGACGTGCTTTGCGGCACTTCGCAGCGGCGGTATCCAAGCTGTGGATGACCTCGTTGTGCAGCACCTCGACGAGGCTCGCATTGCCTGGCTCTGCCCCAATCTTTCTGCGGCCAAACGCCGGCTGCTGGTAGAGCGCACAGAACTGCGTCGCCGTGAAGGCTTTCTGTCGCAGAATGCTGAGCGCGTGGCTCAGGCAGTACGGGCGTACCATCGTCTGCCGCCGCGCGAGCCCACTGTCCTGACGCAAGTGCTTGCAGACCTCAAGCAACGCGCTTGCACGTTGAGCGATTTCGAGTCTTCACGCCCAAATAGTCGCCCTCCCGGGGTCACCAACGTCATCAATGAGACGGGAGGGGCAGCGGAGTCGGTAGTGGGGTCTATCGAAAAGGTTGAGAGAGAAATTGCCGAGGCGCAGGAGCACCCCTGGAAAATTCAGGCCACCCCAGATAATGCCGTCTCTGCCCCACATTCCGCGCCAGAAATCAGGACAAGAGATGGAGAAGAGCTGGCGGACGAGTCTAGCGAGGGGGCGCGCGGAGGTGTCGAGAGGGCCGAGGAGATGGCGGCCGACCAGGTTGAGATGACGGAAGCAGTGAACACGCAGGAGCAGGCCTGTGAAATAGAGGCTGGCACTGATGAGCCTGGGAGCAAGGCAACGGGAGATGCCCAGGATCAAGGGCAGGAACAGCGGGTGCTCCAAGCCGACGATGCCCGCATGGAGGATAGGAAGGATGAGAAAGCAATACTCTTAGGTGAAGCGCGCGAAATGCTGGCGCGCCTGCCGTCAAGCGAGGCTATCGCGTTGCTTGAGACTGTTCGTGGCTGCTCCTCGCCCGTCGCCGGTCTGCTGCGGGCTTCTATGGGCTATTCCGGGGGAGGAGAGGAAGGAAGCGGGGACGCAGAGCTGTCCAGGGCTCTGGTGGGGCTAGAGCAGGCGGAGGAAGAGATTCAAGAGCTGATGGCTGCAGGACGCAGGCTGTTGGAGTTGCTTGCACCGCAAGATCGTGATGAGGTGGTAGGCATGTTGGCACTAGGTGATACTCCCCTCTCCTCCCACTTGCTGGGTCGCATTACCGAGAATCGGGCTTCAATTGAGCACCAGCCTGCAGCGTACCATGGGGCACGGCTGGCGGCTTCGGAAGAGCTGCTGTATGACCTACTCGAACGCGGTCGGGAGCTGATAGATGTTCTTGGGTGAGATGTGCCAGTTCAACGTTTACTGCTGTGCCTATGGGCATGCATGAATCCAATACTGCCGCATATACACACATCGAAGATGCGCGCATGCCTGCATGAATGCACTGCCTATGGGCATGCATGAATCCAATACTGCCGCATATACATACATCGAAGATGCGCGCATGCCTGCATGCATGCACGCAAGCATATAGGTGCGTCCATGTACGAATTCCGCATGCATGTGCATCTCTAGATCTTGCTGGCGTATGCATTAGCGACGCATCCTCGACATTAGCTGCATTCACCGTCACTGACTCCGTGTCTCCGCATTGCCCGTCCGTCCGTCTGCACCCATCCTCCCACGCAGACCTGAGGCCTTCGACGCAATTTCAGCAGCGCTTGCCCATGGCGAAAGCACAGTAGCGGCGAGCTTGCGACAAGTGTCCGTCGACTGCCTCAGAGACAAGGACGCCGCGGTTTCGCCGCACTGAAAAAAACCGTGTCTCAGGCCGTGAGCGCTCCGTTTGTGCTGGGGGGCTTTATTGTTGCGCGTGTTGGCAGGAGAAAAATATTGGACGTAGACCGCTCGTAGCAACGCTTCGAGGTGGAGGTGGAATCATTGCGTTTGCGCGGAGTGGGGAGCGCACGTAGGGTCTCGACGCGCACTCGTACA
>Ga0315899_10005625_pt1 | contig 13521 bp, 9 predicted proteins | sample LakEriMetagenome_2_FD_203518 | JGI IMG/M metagenome (GOLD analysis project Ga0315899, IMG submission 203518) | Freshwater fungal communities from buoy surface, Lake Erie, Ohio, United States - Buoy 4 MA112 | ecosystem: Environmental > Aquatic > Freshwater > Lake | place: USA: Lake Erie, Ohio...
AATTACTAAAGGACTTGCTTTTGATGCGCATCCAAGATTTAGCCCCGATGGAAAAAAACTACTCTTTACCAGTGATAGAAGTGGTGCAGATAATATTTGGATTTTAGATTTTGAAAAACAAGATACACTTCAGTTAACCAAAACAAATGTGGATGATTATGTAAATGCGATTTGGACACCAGATGGTAAATATATTGTTGCTGCAAAGGGTAGAAGAACACCTAGGCTTTGGATGTACAATGTTGATGGCGGAGGTGGTATTCAAATCAATGATCAACCAGGAAGTTTAAAAACCATTGACCCAAATTTTAGTGCCGATGGTAAACTCATTTATTATAGCCAGCGAAATGGTGCTTGGAATTACAATGCATTACTTCCGCAATATCAAATTGGGGTTTACAATAGAGAAAAAGGAGAGTACAATACCGTTACCTCAAGATATGGATCTGCATTTACGCCAACTTTAAGTAAAGATGGCAAATGGATGGTGTATGGTTCACGCTATCAAGATAAAACAGGACTTGTATTACGTAACCTTTTAAACGGGGAAGAAAAATGGCTAGCCTATCCAGTGCAAAGAGATGATCAGGAAAGTATAGCACCACTCGGTGTTTTACCTGGTATGACTTTTACACCAGATTCTAAATATTTGTTAGCGAGTTATGGTGGTAAAATTTGGAAATTATCTGTAGCATCAGAAGCGCCTTCGGAAATTGCTTTTGAAGCGGGCGTAAATTTAGAAGTAGGCCCAAGACTATATTTTAACTATCCAGTAAAAGATACGGCTTATGCACTTGGATCTCAAATTAGAGACGCTGTGCCTAGTCCAGACGGTTCAAAACTTGCGTTTACATCTTTAAACCGTTTGTATGTAATGGACTATCCAAACGGAACACCTAAGCGTTTAACCAATCATAATTTTGTGGAAGCTATGCCAGCATGGAATCCGAATGGAACTGCGCTTGCATTTGTAACATGGAATGATAATGAAGGAGGTAGTTTATACACGGTTAATGCAGATGGATCAAATGTAAATAAGATTAGTACAGAAGCTGCTTATTATGCACAACCAGCTTGGAGTTACAATAACCGTATTGCTTATTTTAAAGCCCCAAACAGAATATTTAAAGAAGCAGAATCACCATCATACAATGGTTCTGAAGCAGTTATTAATTGGATTGAACCAACAGGCGGCACAGAGCATTTTATTGATAATGCAAATGGTAGAGGTAATATTCATTTTACCACCAATACAGAGCGCGTATTTTTAAATGGTGGTGGCGGTACTTTATTATCTATCAGATGGGATGGTACCGATAGCAAAACTATTGCAAGGGTTTCTGGTATTACAACCTACGGATCTGTTGCAGAGGCTGATCATGATTATGTAATGGGTAAGTCTAGAGCCAATTTAGATCCTGTTAATAATTGTATGCTTTCAGAATCGGCAGGTGAAAAAGAGCCACAACAAATGCCAAGTTCTGCAGATATTATTTTAATGGCACCAAAAGGGGATCTTGCCCTTGCTCAAGTAAATAACAACGTTTATGTTGTTACAATTCCAGAAGCAGGTAAAACACCTTCTATTTCTGTAGCGTCTCCACAAAATAGTAGTTTCCCTGCTCGTCAATTAACTGAAATTGGTGGTGAGTTTCCAGCATGGGAATCAAACGGTAAAAAAGCGCATTGGAGTTTAGGGAATGGCCACTGGGTATATGATGTAGAGCGTGCTAAATTTGTAGAAGACTCTGTTAAAACAGCAAAAAAATCAGAAACAAAAAGAATCTCAGATAGCACGGCAGCTTTAAAATTAGCTGGCCCAGCTGCAAAAAAATTAGCTGATTCATTAGCTACTATTGCTAAAGCAGATACGGTTAAAGTAAAAGCGGATAGCATCTATAATGCCGAGCTAAAGAAGAAAGAAAAATATGCGCCACAGGAATCACAGGTAAAAGTTTTCTACCAAAAAGATATTCCTTCTGGAACTATTTTATTTAAAAATGCAAGAATCATAACCATGCGTGGTGATGAAGTAATAGAGCGTGGTGATATTTTGGTAGTCAATAACCGCATACAATCGGTTGGAAAATCAGGATCTATTAAAGTGCCTGCAGGTACTAAAACCATTGATTGTGCGGGTAAAACCATTACTCCAGGTTTTGTTGATACGCATTCGCATATGTGGCCTTTTTGGGGACTACATAAAAACAATGTTTGGTTGTATGCTGCCAACCTTGCGTATGGTGTTACCACCACTCGTGACCCACAAACAGCCACTACCGACGTGTTAACCTATGGTGACATGGTAGACGCTGGTCAAATTCCTGGCCCAAGAATTTATAGCACTGGGCCTGGTGTAGGTTACTGGATGTATAATTTACAAAGCTATGATCAAACTAAAAAAGTTTTAGAACAGTATAGTAAATACTACAAAACACAGTACATCAAAATGTACTTAACGGGTAACAGACAAACACGTCAATGGATTATTATGGCGTCTAAAGAGCAAAAGTTAATGCCAACCACAGAAGGTGGTTTAGACTTTAAATTAAACATGACGCATATGTTAGATGGATACCCTGGTATGGAACACTCTTTACCAATTTATCCTTTGTATAAAGACGTTACCAAATCTTTTGCTACTAGTAAAATAACGTTAACGCCAACATTAATTGTTGCGTATGGTGGCCCTTGGGCAGAAAACTTTTATTACACCACAGAAAGTCCTTTACACGATCCAAAGCTTAATCGTTTTACTCCTTACGAAGAGCTTAACCAAAAAGCGGCAAGAAGAGCTGGAAGTTTAGGAGGTTGGTTTACACCGGAAGATCATGTGTTTCAAAAACATGCCGAAGGTTTAAAAAGTATTGTAGACCAAGGTGGTTTAGTAGGTGTGGGTAGTCATGGACAATTACAAGGGCTTGGATACCATTGGGAGCTTTGGAGCATTGCAAGTGGTGGTATGAAGCCACTCAATGTGCTTAAAACAGCTACCATACTTGGTGCCGAAGCACTTGGATTAGATAAAGATTTAGGAAGTATTGAATCAGGCAAATTGGCTGATTTAATAATCATGAATGACAATCCTTTAACCAATATCAGAAATACAAACAAGATCCAATACGTGCTTAAAAATGGTCGCTTGTATGATGGTAATACACTGGATGAAGTATATCCAAATGCTAAAAAATTAGATATTAGTTCTTGGACTAAAGCTGCGCCGGTTGTAAATACACCAGTAAAGCAATAGTATAGAATGTATTCAAATAAAAAAGCGGCATCCATTTTGGTGCCGCTTTTTTTATGTGCTAAAAGGTCAAATTAATATTTAGGATGTATGCCCGTATAATTATGAGGCGTTATCTTTTTTAATTCTGCCTTAACTGCGGCACTTATTTTAAGTTTGGAAATAAATGCGTGAATCGATTTTTTATCGATGCTATTATTGCCTCTGGTTAAATCTTTTAAAGCCTCGTAAGGGTTAGGGTAATTTTCACGACGTAAAATGGTTTGAATAGCTTCTGCTACAACCGCCCAATTGTTTTCTAAATCAGCTTTTAGTTTAGCCTCATTAAGCACTAGTTTACCAAGTCCTTTTTCGATAGATTTTATAGCGATGGTCATATGCGCAACCGGCGTTCCAATGTTACGTAGTACCGTAGAATCGGTTAAATCTCTTTGTAATCTGCTAACAGGTAATTTAGCGGAGAGGTGCTCTAATAGGGCATTTGCCATGCCTAAGTTACCTTCTGCATTTTCAAAATCGATCGGGTTTACTTTATGTGGCATAGCACTAGAACCCACTTCACCTTTTTTAGTTTTTTGTTTAAAGTAATCCATAGATATGTATGTCCAAATGTCTCTAGACATGTCAATCAAAATGTTGTTGATACGTTTTAAATTATCAAAATGAGCAGCAAAATAATCGTAGTGCTCAATTTGAGTGGTAAACTGCATACGCTGAAGCCCAAGTCTGTCCTCAACAAATTCGTTCCCAAGTTCTACCCAGTTTCTTTTTGGAAAAGCAATATGATGGGCGTTAAAATTACCGGTAGCACCACCAAATTTAGCAGCATATGGAATATTTAAAAATAGTGCAACTTGGTTATGGATACGCTCAACAAAAACCATAAACTCTTTACCTAATTTGGTAGGAGAGGCAGGTTGGCCATGTGTTCTAGCAAGTAAAGGAATGTTTTTCCAGGTTACGGCAAGGTCTTGAATATGCTGCATTAAATTAATAAGGGCAGGTAAATAATCAAATTCCATGCTATTTTTCCAGCTTAATGGAATGGCAGTATTATTAATATCTTGAGATGTTAAACCAAAATGGATCCACTCTTTTAATTCACTACAGTTTGCTTTGTCTAATTGTATTTTTAAAAAGTACTCAACCGCTTTAACGTCGTGGTTGGTAGTGGCTTCAATTTCTTTGATGGTTTTTGCATCCGCTTCACTAAAATTTTCTTTTAGTTCTAGTAAAAATGCTTTTGCTTTTGCAGGTAGTTTAAAAAACTTTTTATCGGCTAAAAAAACAAAATAATCGATTTCAACAATCACCCTGTATTTAATGAGTGCAAATTCAGAGAAATATTCGTCTAATTGTTGTACTTGCTTTCTGTAACGGCCATCAATTGGCGAAATAGCGGTTAATTGACTTAATTCCATAATTTGATATCGATTAATGGGTAATTATTGTTTCTTTGCATGCAAATCTACTTCAATTGAGCAAAAAAATACGTGTTGGAGCTGTAAGTTATTTAAATACAAAGCCATTACTCTATGGTTTACAGCATCATGCCGTATCTAAAAGCATAGAATTAATTGAAGATTATCCGGCCAATTTGGCTAGGGCCTTACAAGATAATACCATTGATATTGGACTTGTACCAGTTGCTGTAATACCTAGTTTACCTGAAGCGCATATTATTTCCGAATATTGTATTGGTGCTACCGGACCAGTAGCATCTGTATGTATTTTTAGTAAAGTGCCCATGGAGCAAATACAATCCTTGTATTTAGATTACCAAAGTAAAACCTCGGTAAATCTTGCCAGGGTATTATTAAAAAATTATTGGAAAAAAGAGATTCAGCTTTTAGAAGCTCCAACAAATTTCATGGATTTAATTGACGGCACTGTTGCGGCCGTAATAATTGGTGATAGGGCTCTAGATAAATACGATAGCTATCCATTCAAGTATGATTTAGCCGAAGCATGGATTAGTTATACTGGTAAGCCATTTGTATTTGCTACTTGGGTGTCTAATAAGCAATTGGATAATGACTTTATTGCTTCGTTTAATGAAGCCAACGCACTTGGTCTAGCAAATATTGATACGGTAATTGAACAGCTATCTACTGATAATAACAGTTATGATTTGCATACTTATTTTACAAAAAACATTAGCTATACATTAGATGCAGCTAAAAAAGAGGGAATGGCGCAGTTTTTATCTCTTTTATAAAAACTATTTATAGTTTTTTGTAATTCTATTTTTTATAAACTTCCAGATGTACTGAAACGAAACCCTGTTTTCGGTGTAAATCACTTCTTTATTGTCAATCAGCGTTTTTAAATTGGTAAGATACCAGTCTTTGTGTTTTTCTACAATGTAGCCAATCAGTGCTGCTCTATTAGGAATGGTATCGTTGGCGAGGGTAGATTTAGCTGTTTGTCTGTAATACAATAAGTGCTCTGGGATTACATGCACGTTTAAATTTTTTTGTGCGATTCGAATGTAAAATTCCCAATCTTCGTAACCCATTTTCATGGCTTCATCGTATCCGCCTACTTCATCCCAGATTGTTTTTTTAACCATGGCGCAGGCAGGACATTGATTGGAAAATAAAAAGTTAGCTGCCGATCCACCTCTTGGTTTTGAACTACCTGTTTTGTTACCAAAAAAACGGATATAACTTGTTACCACAGCGGTTTGTGGCTCCTTTTCAAATACGGCTAAAGTTTTTGCAAAAAAGGTGTTATCAAAATAATCATCGGCATCTAGTGCAGCAATATAAACGCCTTTGGCATGTTTAGCGCCTGTGTTTCTAGCCGCAGACATACGCGCATTGGCCTGATGAATAACTTGAATTTGTGGATCGGTATGTAAAGTATTTAAATAGGCAATAGTGGCTTCGTCTGTAGAGCCATCATTTACCACAATAATTTCAAAATTGGTAAAGGTTTGCTGCTTGAGTTTAGCAATGGTTTCAGGCAAATATTTACCATCATTATAACAAGGAATAACTACACTGATGTGTGGGTTTGTCATATGGGGTTGATTTACCTGTAACAAAATATATTAAGTTGAACATCGTAGATGGTGCCCGTTTGTTTTTGATAAAAAGGCATATCTAAATTATCGGCTGCCATTTTAATGTAGCATTTAAATCCGGCTTCAGAAACAATGCGTAAGATGGTATCTAATTTGTATGTCTCGCTTGCTAAACCATGGTATTCGATAAACATATTTTGCACCCGGTTAAGCTCATTAGCAATGTCTTGTATAACTGGATATTCTGCGCCTTCAATATCAATTTTTAATAAATCAATTGATGAATGTTCCGCTATTATGGAAGCTAATTTTACGGTAGGTACTGTAGAACTACTGTTTCCGGAAACATCAATACTACTAGCTTCCGAACTTTTATTATTAAATGATATAGTTCCGTTTTCTGTCCAAACAGCAGCCTTGTGAAGTGTAAAATTTATAACACCATTTTGAACCATATTTTGTTGAAAGATATCCGCTAAACTATCATCTGGTTCAAAAGCAATGAGTGTTGCATTTGGATAAATGGTCTTAAAGTATAAACTACTAATACCAATATTGGCGCCGCAATCTATAATTATTGGATTTGTGCTTAAAGATTCAAAACGGTATATTTCACATACAAATATTTCTTTATACGTTTTAAGGAGTTCGTAAGGTCTTTTATATAAAACAGATACAGGGCCTAGTTTTCTTAATTTAAGGGTTGAATCATCTTCGTGTTTGATAATTTTCGATGTAACCCATGGAATAGGTGCAAACCTGGTTTTGGCCTCAGTCCAATTGAGGTTTTTTCTAATGCCTTGCAGTATATTTGTAATCAAGCCCATAATTACGTTTCATTAATGAATCAACCACTTGTATCTATATGTATTCCTGCTTATAAAAAGCCTGAATATGTTGTTCGTTGCATCGAATCGGTGCTCAAGCAAACCTACAAGCAGGTTGAAATTGTCATTTCTGATGATTCTCCCAACCAAGATATAAAATTAGCAATAGAATCTTACAATTCTAGCATCTCTATTAAATATTATCACAACCAGCCAGCATTAAAAAGCCCTATTAATTGGAACAACGCGCTTAACAAAGCAACTGGCGAGTTGTATATGCTGATGCATCAAGACGATTGGTTTGAATCGAGTAATGCCATTGAAACCTATGTGCAAACTTTTGATGCTAACCCAAATGTAGATTTTGTTTTTTGTAGAAATACTGCCATCCAGCCAGATGGTCAAATATTAGAATTACAAGCCATTCCATCCTTACTACATGATATGCAAAAGCATCCCAATCATTTGGTAAGGGCAAACGTTATTGGGCCACCTAGTAATACCATGTTGCGTAGTAAGGTAACTGTTAGGTATGACGAAGCATATATTTGGCTTGTGGATGTAGATTATTATGTTCAATTACTAGAAGCGGGTCATGCCTATAAATACATAGATGCGCCTTTAGTAAGTATTGGATTACATGAAGATCAAACAACCGTTTTTTGCCGTAATAACGAAGACGTAATTATTAAAGAAAACATCTGGTTTGCCACTAAAATAGGGAACAAAGCATTTAAGGATATTTTTATTTACGATTATTATTGGCGCTTATTACGCAACTATAAAATACGTTCAGTAAATGATATCACTGTCACAGGTGTTTCTGAAAACACAATTTTACCTGTTATTCGCCACATGCTTGGTTTGCAAAAATATTTTCCATTATCTATTTTAAAAATGGGGGCTATTTCTAAATCTCTTATGTTTTTTAATTATTTGTTTAAACCCAAAAATTAAAAATCATGCTTTCTGTTGTAATTGTAAATTATCATTCTATACCCTGGCTAACAAAACTTTTTGATTCTGTTAAACATTTGTACGGGTCTGATAATATAGAATGGATTGTGGTTAACAATGCTTCGAGCCAGGGCGATCAACAAGGTTTACAGCAGCAATTTCCTTTTATCAACTGGCTCGAAATGGGCTACAATGCTGGTTTTGCAAGGGCTTGCAATAAAGGCATAGAGGCTTCTAAAGGTGACACTGTATTACTATTAAACCCTGATACGTATTTTACCGATGGTAGTTTAACTACTTGTTATAATAATTTAAAAGCGAGTGAAGCAGTTGCATGTGGGGTTCAACTCTATACACCAGAAGGCCTCCCTCAATACAGTGCATCTCATTTTATGCGTGGTGGATTAAATTATTTATTAAAAATTCCGATTTGGGGATCAATCCTTAAAAAAATAGGTTCTAGTGCTAGGGTAAATAAACCAAGTTTGGATAAAGCACAGGGAACACAAAAAGTAGGTTGGATTTCTGGCGCGTTTTTAATGGTAAAAAAAGAAGCTATTGATAAAGCTGGTATGCTGGACGAATCGTTTTTTTTATACGGAGAGGAAGTAGAGTGGTGCTTCAGGCTTGGTAAAATAGGTTCACTTGAATTATATGGTAATTTAAGCGTGGTGCATTTAGAAGGCGTTAATATTTCTAACGCAAGTGGGAGTGAGGTTAACGATTACAACCATGTTTTTGATAAAAAAGGATTACAACTAATGGTATCTAACCATTTATTGGTGCGCAAAGTTTTTGGACTTGGTTGGTGCGTATTCCATTACCTCAATTACATGTGGGGGGCCCTTATTTGCGTTATTGCAAATCCAATCAAGCAAAAGAAAAATGCATTTTTATTTTTAGGTAATTGCCTACGATTAACCGTATGGATGCCTGCTATACTTTTAAATGTAAAAAAGCTTTACAAAGTATTGTAGCTTTTAAAGTCCAATAAGTCCTTTGAGTGTATCAATTCTAAACTTTACAATGGGCCAAAATTGTTGAGGTTTGCCTTTAATTGTATAGCCAATACCGAGTACAATAGCAGCACCTAACTTTACTAGATATTCGATAATCTTTTTAACATAACTGAAACCACCAATGGCTAAAGTTCTAGTTTTTTCGCCACGCCCCATACCGCTAGCCACATTGTATAAATAAGTTGGTGTAAGCTTTTTGGTTTCAACAATATGATGCACTACAATAGATGGATCATAATAAATGGTATATCCAAGTGCCATGATGCTATAAAAAAGGGCTTTACCTTCTCCACCAATTCTTACCGTACCAACTACGCCCGGAAGTGCTTCATTAAATCCACCTACTTTATCGTAAATGTCTTTTCTGACAATCATGTTAGACTCAAGTGGATACTTGCCGTTTTTAAAAGCTGTATAAGATTCGCTATAATGAAAATGACCTACCATCGATGATACATAATAGCTCATCCAGGATGGTTCATGAGGTATATATTTTGGAATAATTCTACCGCCAAATCCAACACGGTCTGGGTAGGTCGTAATATGCTTAAGAATATTTTGGACAAAATCAGGAAAAGCAACAGCGTCATCATCCATAAAACAAAGCCATTGTCCCTTTGCTATTTTTGAGCCTGTGTTACGTGCATAAGATGCTCCTTGCTTTGTTTCTGAAGTAATTGTAAAATTACCGAGTGGGTGGGCTGCTCTCCATTCATTGGCTATTTGCAAACTATTATCTGACGAATTATTATCTACAAAAATCACTTCAAAATCCTGCAAACTTGCATTACCCTCATATAAGCTAGAGAGTGCGCCAGTTATATAACCCGCTCTATTATAACTACAAATAATAATAGAAAGCATTATACTTTATTTGATTTGGATCTTACATAAAGAAAAATCGATCCGATGGCTAGAAGCCATACTAGGCTTACAGCTACAAGACCTAGTTTATTTGCAAGTATGACCTCTGTTGGTTCAAACCTAAAAGTGATTGTATGCGCACCTGCTGGTACTTCGATGGTACGTAACACATAATTACATTTATAAATAGGTGTTTCTTTATCATCAATAAATGCTTTCCATCCATATGGATAATAGACTTCACTAAATACAGCTAATTGTTTTGAACTTGCATTACTAGCATATTCCATTTGATCGTTTTGTTTGCGCACAAGCTTAATGCTTGCCAAACTATCTTTTGTATATGCCGTATCTAATTTCCAGTCTTGTTTTTCGGCTATGGCAAGTGAAGCTGGATCAAAACTTGTAATGGCTTTCATTACAGCTGCAGCGTCAGCTTGTAGAGACACGCGCTCAACAAACCAAGCATTACCCAGTGCATCCGGATTGGCAATGGTATCTTTTGACAGATCTCCTTGTATAAAATACTTGGTATTTAACATATTAGCTGTAGGCATACAGTTAGGGAAATTGTACCATTGATTTTCTATGAGGTCTTGATAAATGCTCAGTTTAGCAGGATGGTATCCACCAACACTATGATGAAAGTATGAGTTAAGAGCACCTGAATTAAATGCTCCATTAATACCTCCGCGTAAATCAAGTACACGGTAGTAACTCGTGTCTTTTAAAATGGCCGCATCGGTAGGTGTTGGGTTAAAATTAGCTTCTGCTTCTACAGCGTCAGAAAAATTGGATTCATTAAAATATTGTAAGTCTATTTTAAATAAATCAAATAGTGCTACAAAGCCTATGGCTATCACAAAAATATGTAGCGATAAAAACTTCTTATAGTATAAAAATATAGCCACAAATAAAACCGCTGCTAATCCAAGTGATTTAAATAAATCTGAAGAAAACATCGCTTGTCTGTCAGCCGCTAAACCATCCACTAAACTTGCTACTGGTGCTTCAAAAGCCGCGCGTTGGTTGGCATCCGGAATTTTTTGCACTTGTTGAATTAAATCAGCTTCGGTGGTACTTTTAAAGTTTTGCGTAGCATAAAAATAAAAGGCCAATAAAAATAAACCGGCCGTAATAAATAAAGCAGGTTTTATCTTTTGTAAAAACGTTTCTTTATTGTCTGCAAATTTGTTAGCAATTTCTTGTACACTTAAAATGGCCATCATGCCTAATAATAAAGTAGGAATCACCATAATCATACTTGGTGCTCTAAACTTATTGTAAAAAGGTAAATGGTCTAACATAAACACGTTAAAGCTTTCGAAGTACAAGCCATAAGAAAGTAATAGAGATAGTATTACAGCACCGCCAATCCAAAAACGGTGGTTGATATTCTTAAACCCAAAACCAATAAGGGCTAATAAGCCAAATAAGAATCCAATATATGGAGGGCCGGCTGTGTAGCCAATACCGCCCCAGTAAAAACGAATATATCCTTGTAATTGTTGTGCAACTTCTTGCGGCATGCTTTGAAGTGCTTCTATAGCTTTAGAACCAGCTGGATCAATATTATTTGGGTCACTACCGCCACCATAAACATTAGGGAATAAAAGTGTAAGCGGTTCTGCTTTTAGCATACTATAGTCTAATGCATAGGCTTTACTTAATCCTTCGGTAGATTTTGTGCCATCCGCTTTTGCAAGTATAGATCCACCTCTAATGGAGGCTTTACCATAATTATAGGTACTAAAAAGCATTGGGGCATTACTTAAAATGCCAAGTAGTATTACAATAGCAGCTCCTACAAAGCATTGTAAAATTGATTTGTACGTTTTAGCCTTAATCCAAAGAATTAAATAATACACCGAAATAAATCCAGCAATAATAAAAGTGTAGTATGCAATTTGAAGGTGGTTACAACCAAATAGTTCGGTACTTGCGATGGCTAGTAATAGAAGTCCTATAATAAATTTTCGTTCGTATACAAGTATTAAAGAGCCAATAAAAAATGGCATGTAGGCAATGGCGTGAAATTTGGTAATATGACCAACAATTGCAATAATAGGGTTGTAGGTTGCAAACCCGTATCCAAGAGCTCCAACAATGCCAATTAAAAAATGAACCCCTAATACCTGCGATAAAAAGTAAAACGCTAGGCATGCTAAGAAAAAATAGCCCATGGGTTCAGGTAAGCCCATTTGAAATACCGCGTCTAATTTACCAAGTGAAAATGCAAATGGAATGATACCCGTTATCTGATAGGCGGGCATACCAGCAAACATGCCATTTGTCCAATAAGGAAGAGATCCTGTAGCTTCTTTACTTTTAAGTGCATCTTGTGCCATTCCTTTCCACTGAACCACATCCGATTGTTGTAATACTTTACCTTGTAAAATGGGTTTACAATAAAGAACGGCAACAATAAAAAATATACCAATAGCTATTAAATGCGGAATTATTGATTTTAGGTTCAACTGCTTCATGTATAAGATTTTTCAGGTGCTACAAACCTAACAAAATTTTACTTTAAAATGCCCTTTCATGCCTTCAATGTAAACAACTTACACGTATTTTTAGGGTATTATTCAAATCATGAAAAAATATCATTTTTATTCAAAAATTACATTTATTTGTAATATATTATTTTGTATCTGTTTGTATGTAAGAGGAGTTAAAATGGGAGCTGCATCCAATGATATGATTATGCCATTTAATTCAGCTATTATTATTTTGGGCTGGTTCGTTGCACCCGTGCTCACCTTTATCGAAAACATTTACTTGTTTTGGTTGTTTATACGAAAACTAGATTCGGGTCTACCATCTTGGAGAATAGTAGCCACAGTACTCTTTTTAACTGCTCAAATATTTGTTCATTTTATAATGCCTTCATGATTCATTCAATTCTAAAAGACAAACCCACCAAACTATTTGTAAGTATTGCTGCTTTTTTTGTAGCCAATGCGCTTATAGCAGAATGTATTGGCGGTAAAATATTTTCTCTTGAAAAAGTGTTTGGCATGTCGCCCTCTAATTTTAACATTTTTGGGCAATCTGGTTTAGCTTTTAATTTAACCTGTGGGGTATTATTATGGCCACTTGAATTTATTGTTACAGATATTGTAAACGAATATTACGGCCCAAAAGCAGTTAAACGAATTAGCTACACAGCCGTGGTGTTAATCATTTACGCCTTTATTATGTTTTATGGTGCTATACAAGTTGCGCCCGCCGATTTTTGGATAGGCTCGAAACAATCAGAAGGTATTGATAATATGCAAACCGCTTTTGGCGGCATATTTGGACAGGGTATGTGGATTATTTTGGGTAGCATTACGGCCTTTTTAGTAAGCCAGCTTATTGATGTTACCGTATTCCATAAAATCAAAAAACTAACAGGAGAGAAGTGGGTATGGCTAAGGGCAACAGGTTCTACAGTTGTATCTCAACTAGTAGATAGTTTTATCGTTTTGTTTATTGCATTTAAAATAGGGAATGGTTGGACTTGGCAATTGGTACTTGCCATTTGTCTAGTAAATTATGCATATAAATTTACCATGGCCATTGTGTTAACCCCGC
>Ga0315899_10005629_pt1 | contig 13515 bp, 12 predicted proteins | sample LakEriMetagenome_2_FD_203518 | JGI IMG/M metagenome (GOLD analysis project Ga0315899, IMG submission 203518) | Freshwater fungal communities from buoy surface, Lake Erie, Ohio, United States - Buoy 4 MA112 | ecosystem: Environmental > Aquatic > Freshwater > Lake | place: USA: Lake Erie, Ohio...
GATGCGCTTCAGAATGTGATTCAGAAAATCGGATATTCAGATTATTTCGAACCCATGCACCGTCTAACGTAAATGTATACGTGCGATAGTTGCTGCCCTTTTGTGTCACCGCATTAACAGTATTCATCTGATGGCCAACTTGTCCTTCCAATTGCATGCGGTAGTGATCGACTATCGCATTTTGATGTACAACAACTTCGGTTAATGCATTGGTGAACGTTTTTACCGGTCCTAACGTTTCAAACGACTCCACAATTTCGATCTGAGCATCACGCTCTATCACAAATAAATTACGCGGGTGACTTACTGCGGCAACTTCATTTGTTGAAATATGTAACACGTGAATACCAACTTCGGACTGCACATTCTTATCTACATGAATAAAAACACCGCCTTTATTTAAAGCGTTATTCCATAATACAAATGGATCAGCAGAAGTTCCGTTGACAGCGTTATAATACTCGCGTGCAACAGCATCTGAAACAACAGCATCTGCAATGGACTTCACACGAACACCTGCAGGCAGTCGATCCAACTTGGACAAATCTTCACGCAACTCACCGTTCACCACAACAGCTAAAGCAGAACCCGGTTGTAATACCATAAGAGCTACTGCTTCAGGTTTTAATTCCAAGCCAATTCGTGCTTGCGCAACATGAGGTTGCTTAAAAAGCGCAGCCGGATTGATGTATTTATAATCTTCCCATTTGCGATCAGGGATTCCGCTTTCACGTAAAGTTACAACGGCTTCACGACGCAAAGCAGCATCACCATATAATGATGGCAACTCTTGTTCAAAGTGTGCGGTAAGTCGTTCTACCGGCGATTGATTGACAACTAAGCTCATATCGCAACGGATGTTTCTGCTTTTATCCAATCGTAACCTTTTTCTTCCAACTCTAAAGCCAATTCCTTAGGTCCTGACTTTACAATTTTGCCCTGATACAATACGTGAACAAAATCAGGCACGATATAATCAAGCAAACGCTGATAGTGCGTTACCACTATAAACGAACGTTCCGAACTGCGTAATTGATTGACACCATTCGCAACGATACGAAGCGCATCAATATCTAAACCGGAATCTGTCTCGTCCAGAATACACAACTTAGGCTCCAACATTGCCATCTGGAAAATCTCGTTGCGTTTTTTCTCTCCACCTGAAAACCCTTCATTCACGGAACGATTAGCCAATTTACCGTCTAACTCTACCAACTTTTGTTTCTCTTTTACCAACGCCAAAAACTCTTTCGGTTCGATCGGATCCATGCCGTTGTATTCACGAATTTCGTTGATCGCAGTTTTCAAAAAGTTGATATTGCTGACACCCGGAATCTCAATTGGATATTGAAACGCGAGGAATAATCCTTCACGTGCGCGATCTTCCGGAGAAAGATCTAACAAGTCTTTGCCATTGAACAACACTTCTCCTCCGGTTACTTCATAATCTTCACGACCGGCCAACACGGAAGCCAGTGTACTTTTTCCTGATCCGTTAGGACCCATGATTGCATGCACTTCGCCCGGTTTTACTTCGAGATTAAGTCCGCGAAGAATTTCTTTCCCCTCAACAGAAGCTTGCAAATTTTTTATTGAGATCATTATTATTTGAGTATTAAGTATTTTTTGAAAACACGTTTATTGTAGTCCCTATCCTACAGATCCTTCCAGTGAAACACTGAGTAATTTTTTCGCTTCAACCGCAAATTCCATCGGCAACTGATCCAGCACTTCGCGACAATAACCATTCACGATTAAGCCGATTGCTTTTTCAGTGTCGATACCGCGTTGGTTGCAATAAAAAATTTGATCCTCACCAATTTTTGATGTTGTTGCTTCATGCTCCACAACACCGGTCTTGTCATGAATTTCGATGTACGGAAATGTATGCGCGCCGCATTGATCGCCCATCAACAAGGAGTCGCACTGCGAAAAGTTTCGCGCATTCTTTGCACCTTTCGCAATACGCACCAATCCGCGGTAACTGTTATCACTTTTACCTGCTGAAATCCCTTTTGAGATAATCGTGCTGCGCGTATTTTTCCCGAGATGGATCATCTTCGTGCCGGTGTCGGCCTGCTGCATATTGTTGGTTACGGCAACGGAATAAAATTCTCCGATACTGTTATCGCCTTTAAGAATCACGGATGGGTATTTCCAGGTAATTGCAGATCCGGTTTCTACTTGAGTCCACGAAATTTTTGAATTCGCCTCTAAACAAATTCCACGCTTGGTTACAAAATTGTAGATACCGCCTTTACCATCCTTATCACCGGGATACCAGTTTTGCACGGTAGAATATTTCACCTCGGCATCACGATGAGCAACAATTTCAACTACTGCTGCATGCAACTGATTTTCGTCGCGCTGTGGTGCCGTGCATCCTTCCAGATAACTAACATATGCACCTTCGTCCGCAACAATCAGTGTGCGCTCAAACTGGCCGGTTCCCGCAGAGTTGATGCGGAAATATGTGCTCAATTCCATCGGACAACGCACACCTTTCGGGATGTAACAAAATGATCCGTCACTAAATACTGCAGCATTTAACGCTGCATAAAAGTTGTCCGTGAAAGGCACAACACTTCCCATGTACTTTTTTACCAATTCCGGATGTTCTTGCACGGCTTCACTGAATGAGCAGAAAACAATTCCTTTCTCTGCCAATACTTCCTTGAATGTTGTTTTAACAGAAACAGAATCAATTACAGCATCAACCGCAATTTTTGACTCCATGCCCACCAAACGCTTCTGCTCTTCTAATGAAATACCCAACTTTTCGAACGTCTTCAGCAATTCAGGATCCACTTCATCAAAACTATTGACCGTAGCTTTTTTCTTCGGAGCAGCGTAATACGAAATGTCCTGAAAATCTACTGAATTGTAATGCAGGTGCGGCCAGTGTTTAGGCTCAGTCATCGTTTGCCAATGACGAAAAGCTTTCAACCGATATTCGAGCAACCATTCCGGTTCGTTCTTCTTATGCGAAATAAACTTTACGATCTCCTCGTTAAGTCCTTTCGGCGCAAACTCGGTGTCAATATCACTAACGAATCCGTACTTGTATTCGGAAGCGATATGCTCTTCTAATATTTGATTTTTCTCTTCCATAAAAGTTACACCGAAAAACTCTCTCCGCATCCGCAAGTGCGCGAAGCATTGGGATTATTAAATACAAAACCCTTCCCGTTCAATCCGCCGGTGAAATCCAATTCCGTCCCCACCAGATACAAGAAACTTTTCTTGTCTACTACAATTTTTACCCCTTTGTCTTCGAACACCTGATCTGTTGGCAATAACTGGTTGTCAAACTCCAACTTGTAGGAAAGTCCGGAACATCCTCCGCTGTCCACTCCAACACGAATGAAGGTGTCGCCGGGCTTATTTTCCTCAGCAATTAGTTCTATGGCTCGGGCTTTCGCCGCATCAGTAACCGTAATCATATTGATTTTCAGTTGATTAAACACTATTCTTATTTAGATTTAATCTAAATCCAATGCAAAAATACCTACTTTTTGGTATCCCAACAATGATATTAACACAGTTTGATGCTTTTTGTTGAAAGAGTCGACCGAAGCAACTTTACCTTTGTGCCATGTTCGAAAATAAAGGCAATACAGATATTAGTCAGCTCGGTGAGTTTGGGCTTATCAAACATCTCACGGAATCAATCGAATTGGTTAATCCGCAGACCATTAAAGGCGTTGGTGATGATGCTGCAATTATCGCTAACAATGCGGACATGGTAACGGTGGTGTCGAGTGATATGATGGTGGAAGGTGTACATTTCGATTTATCATACGTTCCGCTGCGGCATCTAGGTTATAAGGCGGCCACTTCCAACTTTTCCGATATCTGTGCGATGAATGGCACTCCCAAGCAACTGCTGGTGTCGATTGCGTTGTCCAGCAAATTTTCCCTGGAAGCGGCAGAAGAATTGTATGCAGGAATTCGCATTGCTTGTGAACGTTATAAGGTTGATTTAGTAGGTGGCGATACTACAGCTTCACGCTCCGGATTAATTATCTCCTGCACAATAATCGGTGAAGTAGCAAAAGATAAAGTCGCATATAGAAACGGTGCCCGGGAGAAAGATTTAATTGTGGTTACCGGTGATCTGGGCGGCGCATATATGGGACTGATGTTGCTGGAACGCGAGAAAGGCGTTTTCCTTGAAAACCCGAAGGCTCAACCCGATTTGGAAGGCAACGACTATATTCTCGAACGCCAATTAAAACCCGAAGCACGCATTGATATCGTTCAGGCTTTTGCGGAATTGAAATTGCAACCTACTGCTATGATTGATATTTCGGATGGATTGGCCAGTGAAATCATTCACTTGTGTACACAATCGGGATTAGGTGCACAGATCTATGAAGAGAAAATTCCGATCGACCCGTTGACATTCAATCGCGCACGAGAACTTAATCTCGATCCAACAACATGCGCACTAAGCGGTGGCGAAGATTATGAATTGTTGTTTACCATAAATGCCGATGATTTCGAACTCATCAAAGGAAATCCTGATTTCACGGTGATCGGCTACATGAGCGATAAAAACTCCGGCATCAATCTGATTACAAAATCACATTCTGTGCATCCGATTACTGCACAAGGTTGGAAACATTTTTAATCGCGGTTACAAATCTTCCGGCAAACCGGATTTAATCCGCATCAACTCCGACAAATTTTGTTGCGACGATTTACATGCCGCCCAGGAAGGAAAATCGAAATACTCGAAAGCCTCTTGCTCTTTGGGCTCCGGCTCCGGCAAATCTTTGTGAAGTTTGCCGAACGATTTATAAATCTCCATCTCGTTACAAACACTTTGACTCATCGCTGCAAGGACTTCACAAATACAGACTTAAACTTATTTCGATCGTGCATTTTAAGCCAGTTGTTTTGCAATTTGTTCCACTTGTTCAATAATCAGCACTTCACTTACAAGCAAGAATAATAACCCCTATTTTTACCTTCAAGCCTGCCTATACGAATGCTCCAAGCGCTGCGAATATCATTGATTGTATTAGCTATTCACCTAATTGGTGGGAAAGCGACTATTGGGCAAACGTTACACTTCCGGAATTATTCCGTTGACGAAGGATTACCCTTTGTGCAGGTATTCAGTATTTATCAGGACAGCAAAGGCTACTTGTGGTCGGGCGGCTATGGTGGTTTGTCGCGTTTTGATGGAATCTCGTTCCGAAATTATTCTCCTCGTAATGGATTACCCAACCACTGGGTAACGTCTATTGAAGAAGATGCAGAAGGCGATTTGTGGGTTGGTACCATTAACGGAATTGCACAATTACAAAATGAACGATTTGTTGCATACGGCATTAAAGACGGCTTGCCGAACAATTATGTGAATTGTCTCTTGCGCGACCAATCGAACAATTTGTGGATTGGCACAGAACAAGGACTTTGCAGGCATGATGGCAAAAAAATCAATACAGTTGCTGAGCAAACACTGAAGCAAGAACGTATCATTTGTTTGTATCAGGAAGAAAACAAACCCACAGTTTGGATCGGCACCGCAAGTGGATTATGGTCGTATCACAACAATGTATTTACTGCATATCCGTTTTCATCGCCGGGAATAACTTCCGTCAACAGCATCACGAGCGATAAAAACGGAAATATTTTAGTCGGCACGGAAGACGGTATTTACAAAATGATGAACGGTCGCTTTACGTTGCTGTTTACTCCGGATAACGTGGAAATGCCGGTAGCGAAATCCATGGTAACAGACCAGCAGGGAAAAACGTGGATCGCTGCAGACAATGGATTGTATGAATACAACGGACGCGAGTTTCGCCAGGTGCGTGTTTCCCGCGATATCAATTCCAATAAACTAGCGTGCCTGTTTATTGACTACGAAAAAAGTTTGTGGCTCGGCACTAATGCAGGACTGTTTCGTTATCGCGGAGATGGCTTTGTTTCTTACAGTACACATGACGGATTACGCAGTAATTTCATTTTTGGAATTGCACGTGACGAACGTGATGTGCTTTGGATGTGCACAGAGAATAACGGCATTTACGCATTTGACAACGGAACTTTCACTAACTACAACCGCAGTTCGGGTTTACCGTCAAACAAAGCGAATGATTGCTTTGCATATCCCGACGGAACACTTTGGGTGGGCACAGACAGAGGACTGGCTATTTTTAACGGCTCCACGTTCCAGAGAAAAACTCGTCGTGACGGATTGCACTCCGACAGTATTAATACCATCCTGCGCGACTCACAGGGCAATATGTGGCTGGGTGGTGCAAACGGCATTTCAAAGTACAGCAACAACAAGTTCTCCGGCTATTACATCCCTGTGACACCGGGCAAACATTTTGATGTTTGGCAATTGGTAGAAGGAGAAAACGGCAACATTTGGGTGGGAACCTACACCGGTGGATTGTATTTGTTCAATGGTAAAGAATTCAAGCGTTACGATCAGTTGTATGAAGTGGAAAACGAAACTTTTCTGGGACTGTGCATCGATAAAGAAGGAACGCTATACATGGGCACTCTCGATGGACTGTACATTAGAAAAGGAAACCGAACTTTTCACTTCACACAAACCGAAGGACTCAACTCGGATTTGATATACACCATGACACTTGATCTGCGCGAAGATTATTTGTGGATTGGCACGAACCAGGGGTTATCACGTCTCGACTTGCAAGAATTCCGCAAAACCGGCAATGCACGATTTACAACGTATGGCAAAGAAGAAGGATTTGCCGGTGTAGAATGTAACTCGAATGGAACATGGCTCGATCCCGATGGCTCTATTTGGTTTGGAACCGTTAATGGCTTGATTCACTTCAACCCAAGTAATTATGCATTCAGCAGCGCTTACACCAAAACAAACATTACCGGATTTCGTTTGGCGTATTCCGATACTATGTTAGCTGCCAACTGCGAATTGCCGTATGACGAGAATAACATCACGTTTGAGTACGTGGGCGTGTGTTTGACTAATCCGGCGAAGGTGATGTATAAAGTAATGTTGGAAGGATTCGACAATTCATGGTCGCCTCCTACACGTGAGCGAAGCGCGCGATATTCCAACTTACCTTCAGGGCAGTATACCTTTAAAATTCTAAGCAGTAATAATGAAGGCATTTGGAATCCGGAGCCGGTAACATTCACATTTACCATTGCCACTCCGTATTGGAAGCGTCCGTGGTTCTGGCTCGTTATCAGCATTACAACCGTTGTGTTTCTGTCTTTGGGAATTTATTGGCGTATTAATCAAATTAAACGTCGCGAAAAACAAGAGTCGGAAACTCGCGTGGAAATGGCGCATAACGAGTTGAAAGCATTGCGAGCGCAAATGAATCCTCACTTTGTTTTTAACTCATTGAACTCTATTCAACACTACATCATCACTAACAACAATGCGGATGCGGGTAAGTATCTCAACAAGTTTGCACGACTGATGCGCGTTATTTTAAACAATTCTGAAAAATCGCAAATCACCATTAAGGAAGAACTCGATTATCTCACACTGTACTTGGAGTTGGAGGCAATGCGATTTGAAGGCAAGTTCACCTACTCGTTTCACATTGACGATGATATAGACGTGGACTATCACGAAATTCCGGCTATGCTTTTGCAGCCATACGTGGAGAATGCAATCCTTCACGGACTAACACCGAAGCGCGATCCGGGACATCTCGATATTCGCATTTCACAAACGGGCAGCGTAATTAAAGTAACCATTAAGGACGATGGCATCGGAAGAGCGAAGTCGCGCGAGATGCGACAACTTTCCGGAAAGAAAAATCACAAATCACTTGGGATGAAAATCACGCACGACCGGTTAGAGTTAATTAACCGACTGCACGGATCCAGTCTTAGTGTTTCAATTAACGATCTTGGTCTTCCCGACGGAACACCTGCGGGAACACAAGTTGATATATTTGTACCTGTTTCCTAATTTGCCAACACCGAAAAAAACCACCCTATGATCAATGCTGTAATTGTTGAAGACGAAAAGAAAAGCAGAGAAGTACTTGAAGCTTTGGTAAAAGTCAATTGCCCGGATGTCAATATTCTCGGGACAGCCACATCGGTTGCAGAAGGAGTAGAACTGATTAAAAAAACTTCACCTGCTCTGGTGTTTCTGGATATCGAAATGGCTGACGGTAGCGGCTTTGATATGTTGGAGCAATTACAAGCAAATTCATTTGATGTGATTTTTACAACGGCATCGGACGAGCACGCTTTAAAAGCAATTAAATATAGCGCCATCGATTATTTGCTGAAACCGATTGACGGAGAAGAACTCAAAGCAGCAGTTGATAAAATTCGTGTTAAGCAAAACAATACTGCTAATTTAGAGAACATTAAATTCTTGTTGCAGAATTTCAAAAAGCCAAGCGAGCAGTATTCTAAAATTACCTTGCCAACGGGCAACGCTTATGAAATTGTGAATGTGAAAGATATTATCCGATGTGAAGCTGACGGCAGTTACACTACATTCTTTCTGGATGGTAAACGCAAGCTCATGGTGTCTGCAAGTTTAAAACATTACGAAGATTTACTGCCGGAAGAAGACTTCATTCGCGTGCACCATCATCATCTCATTAACATGAATCACGTTGTGCGCTTCCTGAAAGCTGACGGCGGTTATGCTGTAATGAGCGATGGTACTCAGATTGAAGTCTCCAGGCGTAAAAAGGAAGCTTTCCTGCAGCGTTTAAATCGCGCTTAGGAGTTAATTCCTATTCATGCATAACAACGCGATCCAAATGGGTCGCGTTTTCTTTTTTAGCGGCGTTCCACTTATGTGCAAATTTTGTCCGCATAAATCACCACTGCTGCCACCTGTTAAAGGTCACTAACATTGCGCTATTGCTTGTCGTAATATTGATTAGAAATAACATCGGAGCCGTAACTCCGAAGCACAGAATAAGAGTTAGTGATTGCTCATTGAAATTCTGCGAGAACAAAGAGAAGGTTTAACAACCTGCCGGGAACAAACAATCAGCGGACGTATATGGGGATGTTTCGTCAGCTGAAAGTAAAGTCCCGGCACTCTCTCGAAAACCGGTCGCCTCGGGCGACGTCACTATAAATCTGTACGGCACGACTCAGAAGTCTGCCGTGCAGCCGGCAACAACTCTTCTTCTAACGAAGAAGATCACTATAAAAGTTACATCAGTAAAAACGAAGGGTTATGAAAAAGTCAGATCACAGAAGAGGATACGTTTACCACGTAGACGGCCTCAGCACAGTAGGAATCGCGTTAGGCATTGCAGCGGTTGGATTTATTGTCTACAACATTTTTAACGTCATTTTTTCTTGAGTGGGTGTAATACCGAATGCAGCGCCCGTAAGCGCTGCATTCGGACCCGCGCTTTCCGAGCCCAGTGCTCGTCTTGATAAGGACCCGCCCCGTAAGGCGGGTTTTTTTATGTTCAATACTGAATACAATGTACCGCCACCGACAGTCTGTTAACTCGTTGTAGATCTGGCATTTGACTAAATGACCGACAAATTAGTCTTTACTTTTTCGCGTTTGATCGAATTTTCCGAACTACATGATTCCGGACACGTTAAAGACTGTAAGCATGGTACATTTGTTCAACATGTCTAAGAAAAGAATTCCGCTCTCAGTGCGAAATGGGAGACTGTTGGTTTTTTATTCTCCCGCCGTCGAAGGTTGCCGCTGGTTCATTTCCGACACAACCGGCAACGAATTGTTTTCGGGCGAGGCGAATGGTACTGTTCTGAAAGATATTGAACTATCAACGAATATGCGTTCGGGAATATATGAATTACGCATTATTGATGGTGATCAATTACTGGAAGGTCGTTTCCAAATCGAAACTTAGCGCCCGCCTTTTTTATAACAAGCGCCGACAAAAGCCGCTACTTTCTTCAACGTAATCGCTTTTGCTTCAATAAAACCCATATGTCCTGTGCGTTCCAATGTCACCAAACGAATCGCCGGATTTAACGCAGCTTGTTCTACCAGCGAATCGTAAGGAATCAAATTGTCGCGTGTACCTGCAATGATTTGAATGGGAAACTCGGAGAATTTTAAAATCACTTCACGTCCCGGCCGAATTTTCATGCCTTCCAGACAAGCAACGATTCCTTGCTTTTTTGTTCGTGAAGCAATTTTACGCAGCCACGCAATTTCTTTTTTCAGATAACGCACATTGGCCAGCGCAAATAAATTCTCAATCAGCGCGCGGGTGTATTTTATCGGATCACGTTTTACAATGCGTATTGCACGATCACGATCTAATTTTTTTGCGTCACTGTCAGGACGCGCAGTAGAATGAAACAAACATAAACCGCTTAAATGTGCCGAATATTTTTCTGCAAATGCTAAACCTACATATCCGCCCATAGAATGACCAACGATAACATATCTGCGCAAGCCGCATTCATCCATAACATCCTTTACCACATCAGCCATACGCTCCATGGTTTGCACGTAACCTAAGCAATCAGACTTGCCGTGCCCGGGCAAATCAATGGCAATTACACGATAACGTTTGCTTAATTCCTGTGCAAAACCATTACCGTACCACACTTCCAGTGATTCCAGAAAACCGTGTAACAAAACTACCGCACGCCCCTTACCCGTGGATGTGTAACGAATTTTAGCCCCGCGCGAACGCATCCAGTTTACCTGTGGCACTTCGGGTTTAAATTCCGGCGGGGCAATCATTTTCGGGAATTACTTTTTCGGTTTACCGGAATTCATCAACTCCTCGATATGATCCGCATCTATAGGAATGTTCTTCATCAGATCAACCGGGCCTTTTTTAGAAATCAGAATATCGTTCTCAATACGAACACCAATTCCTTCCTCACGTATATAAATGCCGGGCTCGCAGGTAAACACCATACCTTCCGTGAATTTACGGTAACGACTGCCCACATCATGCACATCAAGCCCCAAATAATGCGAAGTGCCATGCATAAAATACTTCTTGTATGCAGGCCATGCCGGATCTTGCTTCTTAATGTCCGTCTTGTTGATCAACTTCAATTTCAACAATTCCTCTTCCATTGCAGCGCCCACTTCACGATGATATTGCTGTATCGTATTACCTACCACCAAACGACTCATAGCAAAACGCATCACCTTCAAAACCGCATTGTACACTGCTTTCTGGCGCTTCGTGTATTTTCCGTTCACCGGAATTGTACGAGTCAAATCGCTTTGATAATTGGCATATCCCGCAGCAAAATCCAGCAACAACACATCTCCATCCTTACACACTTTATTGTTGATATTATAATGCAATACACAGGAGTTTTTTCCCGAAGCGATAATCGGCTCGTATCCCGCAAATCCCGCACCATGACGAATAAACTCATGCGCCAACTCCGCCTCCACTTCATATTCCCACACGCCCGGTTTCACGAAACTCAACAAACGACGGAATCCGGCTTCTGTCAAGTTGCACGCCTGTTGAATTAAATCAATTTCATATTTCGATTTGATTGCACGCAATTCATGCATGATCGGGGCGCTTCGTATATAGGTATGAACAGGATATGTTTCTTTGCACCACTTGTAAAAACGGGCATCACGTGTCTCTACCTCTACAACAGCGCGCACATGCTCGTTGGTATTGATGTAAACATTTTGCGCTTCAACCACCAGGGAAAAAAACACTTGCTTAAACTGATGGGTCCAATATACTTTGGTAATTCCCGATACCCCTGTTGCCTGCGCTTTCGTGAGCTTTTCGCCTTCCCAAACCGCTATATGATCATTTGTTTCACGAACAAACAACACTTCCCGATGATCAGGATCCGGACAATCCGGGAATACCAGCAAAATTGTTTCTTCCTGATCTATACCGCTTAAATAGAACAAATCGTTGTTTTGACGGAACTTCATCGTACCATCGGCATTCGTCGGCTGAATATCATTAGCATTAAATACTGCGATCGACTTCGGCTGCAACTTTGCCGCAAAGCGTTTACGATTATCAATAAATAACTGATTCGGAATTGGAGCGTATCTCATAAGTTTAATCTTGTTCGTTCCAAATATACAGGCTTTTAACACCGTGTGTTGCACAAAAAGGACGCGATATTTAGAATCATTTTTAATAAGTGGGATTGAATTCGGATTTTATCAACTTTTCATCACTTTTCTTGTTGTTATACTGCTTGATAAATTTGTATAAACAAGCATAGTCGATACATTTGTGCCCGTCGCACTTAAAAGCGAAATGATAGTTTAACTGTTAACCTATGAACAAATTTTTGACCTCTTCTCTTGGGAAAAAGACAGTGATGGCTGCAACAGGTTTATTCCTGTGCCTCTTCCTGCTGGAACACTTGTACACCAACCTGCACATCTATTTTGGTGACGGTGGTGAAAAGTTTAACGAAGCATCGCACAACATGGTCACCAGTATCATTATTCGAATCATCGAAGTGGTGCTGTTCCTGGCAATTGTGCTGCACGTAGCGCAGGCTATCCTCCTGACAAAGGAAAATAAAAATGCTCGTCCTATCGGATACGCGAACAACTCCGGTGTTTCAAAAAACAGCTCCTGGTTTTCCCGCAATATGGGATTAACCGGTTCTGTAATTTTCTTCTTCATCGTGGTGCATTTGTACAATTTCTTCGTGCCTTACCGAGTAACGGGTCACGTGGTTTCGCCGGGTATTGAAGGAGAAAAGCTGGCGGAAGAAGTAGCGGAAGCTTTAGGAAATCCGATTTATGCCGGCCTTTACCTCATAAGTGTAACATTCCTTGCTTTTCACCTTAATCATGGTTTTCAGTCTGCGTTTCATTCTTTAGGATTGAATACAAAAGGTTATGCGCCGCTCTTGAAGAAAGTAGGAACATCATTCGCTGCCCTAATTTGGGTGGGATATGCGTCATTCCCAATCCTTTTCTTCATTGCAGAACAAATGGATTTCGATCTGTTAAATTGGAATCATTAATTCACCAGAAGTAGAACATTAGTATTTCCTTGATCATATGAGCAAACTTGATTCAAAAATCCCGGAAGGACCACTGGAATCGAAATGGACCAATTACCGTTCAACCGTTCCATTGGTAAACCCTGCGAACAAACGTAATCTGGAGATTATCATCGTAGGTTCGGGTTTGGCCGGTGCATCTGCAGCGTCCAGCCTGGCTGAGTTGGGTTACAAAGTGAAAGTATTTTGCTTTCAGGATAGTCCGCGCCGAGCTCACTCCATTGCTGCACAGGGCGGTATCAATGCAGCAAAAAATTATCAAAACGACGGTGACAGCACGTACCGCTTGTTTTACGATACCATTAAAGGTGGCGACTACCGCGCACGTGAAGGCAATGTTTATCGTCTTGCAGAAGTAAGTGCCAATATCATTGACCAGTGTGTTGCATTGGGTGTTCCATTTGCACGTGAATACGGCGGATTGTTGAGTAACCGTTCTTTCGGTGGAACTCAGGTTCAGCGTACGTTTTATGCTGCGGGTCAAACCGGTCAACAATTGTTGTTGGGCGCATACAGCGGCTTGCAACGTCAGGTTGGATT
>Ga0315899_10005630_pt1 | contig 13514 bp, 10 predicted proteins | sample LakEriMetagenome_2_FD_203518 | JGI IMG/M metagenome (GOLD analysis project Ga0315899, IMG submission 203518) | Freshwater fungal communities from buoy surface, Lake Erie, Ohio, United States - Buoy 4 MA112 | ecosystem: Environmental > Aquatic > Freshwater > Lake | place: USA: Lake Erie, Ohio...
GTTTGAGGGGCGTATTTCGCAAGATGTGCTGGTTCGAGTCCAGTCCAGGGCACCAATACAACTCCCGCTTTTACGGCGAGAGTTGATTCATACCACAGAGTAGAAGTAACTCTTAAAAAAACTTCAGAGGCGCGAAGCTGAAGAAGCCATGATACCGAAGTGGCGGAATTGGTAGACGCGCACGTTTCAGGTGCGTGTGTCGCAAGACGTGAGGGTTCGAGTCCCTCCTTCGGTACGACAACAACAAGAGAGACTTTCTAGGAAGTCTTTTTTTGTACCCCTAAAACCGTCTTTCCTGAACCAACCTACCTTCGTTCTGTTTTTGAGTCGTAATCGTATGTCATCGTCACTCCATTCACTCGCTCCATTGCATAGCTGGCCGGCAAGGTCTAATTCACCTTTGCTCATCAGCGGTCCGTGCAGTGTTGAATCGGAAGAGCAATACATACAGACAGCCATTCAGCTTGCCAAGACCTCCCGCATTGATTTTCTGAGAGGTGGTATATGGAAGCCTCGCACGCGGCCCAACGCGTTCGAAGGCGTTGGCGAAATTGGTTTACAATGGATGGTAAATGCTCGCAAGGAAAGCGGCCTGCCGGTGATGACCGAAGTCGCGAATGCCGAGCACGTGGAGATGTGCCTCAAGCACGGACTCGATGCCCTTTGGATTGGGGCTCGCACTACGGTCAATCCATTTTCGGTGCAAGAAATTGCTGATGCCTTGAAAGGTGTCGACATTCCTGTTTTTATCAAGAATCCCGTTAACCCGGACCTTCAATTATGGATTGGTGCTCTGGAGCGCATTCAACAAGCAGGCATTACACGAATTGCTGCTATTCACCGCGGATTCTCGCATTTCGGTGATAGCATCTATCGCAATAAACCCATGTGGGAAATTCCGATTGCTCTGCGAACTGCTTATCCGAATATCACACTCATTTGCGACCCCAGCCACATTTGCGGCCGACGTGATTTACTTCAGGGAGTGGCACAAAAAGCGATGGATCTAGGGTTTGACGGTTGGATGATTGAAAGCCACCTCAACCCAGATAAGGCGCTCAGCGATGCAGCACAACAAGTCACCCCGGAAGCGCTTGTCGAAATGCTCGCGTCGATTCATATTCGACAAGCCCAAAGCGACGATTTGACCTTCGTTCACGAATTGCAAACACTTCGCTCACGTATCGACAAGGTAGACGAAGAAATAATTCACCTTCTTGGCAAGCGCATGCGCATTGCAGAGGAATTGGGCCGTTTCAAAAAAGAAGAATCAATCACCATTTTTCAAATTGATCGGTGGAAAGAAATTCTGGAATCACGGACCATGCTAGCCGAGCAGGTGGGTCTTTCGAAAGAGTTTATTCTGAAGTATCTTGAGCAGTTACACAAGGAATCGATTCGCTCACAAACGCGCGTAATGAATAAGCGCGACTAATTCCGGCACCTCACTTCACTTTCACCTGAAACATGGATTGCTCACCCAAGAAGCCGGTGAGTTCGTCGCCGGCCGATACCTTGCCCACTCCGCTGGGTGTTCCGGTAAAAATCAAATCACCAATTTTCAAGGTCATGTATTGTGACACATAGGCTATGATGGCATCGAAGTCGAAAATCATGTCCTTACTATTTCCGGACTGCACCACTTCGTTATTCTTCTGTAACGAAAAGCGGACAGCTGATTTTTCAAGATCCTCGATAGGCACGAAGTCCTGCGATACCACGGCCGAACCGTCGAACCCTTTCGCCTTTTCCCAGGGTAGTCCCTTCTTCTTCAACTCCTCTTGCACATCACGTGCGGTGAAATCGATTCCCAAACCAACGGCACCATAATAACGAGGTGCAAACTCTTTGCTGATGTGCTTACCCAAACGATCAATACGCAGCACCAATTCAACTTCATAGTGAACATCGCTTGTCCAATCAGGAATAAAAAACGGATTTCCCTTCGGTAAAATAGCTGAGTCGGGTTTACAAAAAAATACGGGCTCTGTGGGAACCGAATTTCCTAACTCCTTAGCGTGTTCCGCGTAGTTGCGGCCAATACAAATTATCTTCATGGTTTATCTCACAAATTCAATGACCACTTTGCGATCGCTCAGTCCCTCTTGAACCGAGTCACGATCGCCGTAATACTTCGTAATAAAACGATCTGCACTCAGACCACTTTTCACCAAAAACTCCTTTACCGAATTGGCGCGCTGCTGACTCAGCAAAAGATTGCGCGCTGCGTCGCCCGACTTGTCAGCATATCCAGTCACAATCAATTTCAACTGTGGTGAACGAGCTAGAATATCTACGATTTCATTCAGCGATAAAGCAGCACCTGCATCCAATTTCACAGAGCCCTTCGGAAAATATACGTTCATAGATCCCGGTAAATTGGTTACTGAACCTTCCGACTTGGAAGGAGGGAGCAACTTATTGCTGCCATCTGCTACCGCATCGCCGGTGTTCATTTTGACAAGAGCAAAAACCATTTCGCGCAGGTCATCGATTTGCTTCTGCATAGCGACGTTCTTCTCATCCTGACTCTGTTGCCATAACCTCAATTGTTCCGTCCGCAGGTCATCGATTTGCTTTTGCATTCCGTCGAGCTTGTCATTGTTCGACTGCAACAATTCCAGCAATTGCGCATTGATAGACGATGGCTCAGCTGGCAAAGAAGTATTGAGTTTGGAGTGATCATTCAAATCGATGGTTGCCAATCCACTTCCATCCAACTCCACACGAATCGGTTCCAACGGAGCCCATTTCTGATCACCAAGATATTGCTCGAGCAACTTTTCGCGAGCACCGTTATCGATAACAATTTCTTCAGAACCCTGAACCACCATGAGATTCTCTTCGCCATACAACCCCACTTCCATGCGCACGAGTATATTCAAATCTGCAAGTTCCTTATCGAGAAAGTTTTTGCGCATACGATTCTCAGCTTCCTCATCATCACTACCCGCAGAAAACTCCACCGTTCGAAAGTCGAGCGCATCGATTGCAGCCAATTTCTGATCAACCACCTTGGAAAAACCGTTGAAGCCGGAGAGTTGCTGGTAATCGTAAAAATCAACTGCCCCCTTTACGATTCCATTCAAGTCCTTCATCGTTTCTTTTTTAGAGCGTCGCAATTTGACATCACCATTTTGAATGGAAGCGCACTTCTCGACATACATCGCGAGGTAAGAAGAAACCAATTGCTCAAAACGATTCAAGGCAACCTCATCGGCGTGTTCGTAATAATTGATGATGATTCGGTGCTCCTCTGAACGAGCGGGAATAATCTTCCCTGCTGCTAATCCGGTGGTGTCTTTCGGATAGTGCTGCACGATGGTCGTCTTCTGAGCTGACAGCTCAAATGACACCAAACAACAAACAGCAAACAGAAGAGAAAGATGCTTCATCGGCATCTTCAAAATTACCCGCAACAAGAAATGCGAAGACCCTTGGTTACAATGGAATTATACACGTGATATAAACAGAGCAACAGATGCTACCAACGGGCAATGACCGTCTCATTCCCTTTGGTGATTTGCCCCATTTGAGCAACGACCTCAGAGCCGAGTGGAAGAAAAATATCAACGCGACTTCCAAACTTGATAAAACCAAATTGCTCATTGCGATCCACGCGCTGACCGGGCTTTACGTAGTAAACGATACGACGCGCAACAGCACCGGCTATTTGACGGAACAACACTTCCTTACCATTCGAATGTTTGATGACAATCGTAGTGCGCTCATTATCCGTGCTGCTTTTGGGATGCCATGCAACGAGATACAATCCTTTGTGATACTTCGCATAGGTCACTTCGCCTTCGCAAGGAACCCAGTTGGCATGCACATTGAGCGGCGACATAAAAATCGAAACCTGAATACGCTTTCCCTTGAAATATTCAGGCTCCTCTGTTTCTTCGATTACGACTACTTTACCGTCGCATGGGGCAACCAATTCATTGGCGGCCGAGCGATTGGTTCTGGAAGGCAAACGGAAAAACTGAACAACGAGATAAAAGAAAACAATAACGGGCGCAGCCGCTAACCAAAACCAAGCAGATGCCGGGTCTATCAATTTTGTCAAACCGAAAATGATACCACCACACAACACTGAAGCACCAGTAATAATGGTATATCCTTCTTTGTGAATTGTCATAAGAAATAGTAGATTTTATAATACGCCAGAAATACCGGCAATGCGAGAAAAAGTCCGTCGAAACGATCGAGCACACCACCGTGTCCCGGCATAATGTGACCGCTATCCTTCACACCAAAATTGCGTTTCAGATGCGACTCGAACAAATCACCCAAGTTTCCGAATACAGCAACAGCCGAGGCCATAACCATCCAATCGCGCAGCTCAAGCGTGTGAGTCAGCTTGAATAAAGCAACAGCAGCTACAAATGCGAAAAGCCCGCCACCCATTAATCCTTCCCACGTTTTATTGGGAGAAACCTCCGGGTAGAGCTTGCGCTTACCCAAATATTTTCCGGTGAAATAAGCGCCCGTATCATTAGCCCAAAGCACCAGGAAAAATCCGACCAACGGAATGGGATCGTACGTTCCTTGCAACGTAGGCAATACGTTCACCAGCGAGAGTGGTAAAACGACGTAAATCCACCCGAAAATGGTGATGGCCAAATTGGTCAACGTAAAATGATCAAGCTTGATGAGTTCGGCAACAAATATGACAGCGACCAGCAAGGGCAATATCCAGAACCAAACCGGAGGAACCGTATCCGTCTGAACTAAAAACACCAGCATATAAAGCACCACACCAACCGACATTCCTTTGAACCAGCGCGGCGCATTGCTTTGCTGATGCTGCAGCAAGTCATACACCTCATAGAGTCCAACAGCCGCAAAAAACAGGAACAACATGCCGTTGGCCAGCGCACCCCAATAAGCACAGCCTATCACGGCCACTGAGAAAATCAGTCCGACAATAGAACGTTGAGCGAGGTTACTGAGGTTAGCCATGGCGACGGCAAACTTAATCAATGAACTGTATTGAATTGGAGAAAACTATAAATGCAAAAAAGGCCGCTTGCGCGGCCCTTTGTTATGCATTCTCAGCTGTCGATTCTATTCCGGGATCCGGCTCAGCGGTTGGTTTAGGCTCAACGGTTGGCTTCAACTCATTGGCCGGATTACGTTCCTTCCATTGGCGCGGACCGAGTATTTCTTCCAGGTCATCCTTGAAGATTACCTCCTTCTCCAACAATTTCTTCGAAAGTTGATCAAGCTGTGTGCGATGAGCAGTGAGCAGGTCGACCGACTTTTGATATGCCTTTTCTATAATCTTGGAAACTTCTTCATCGATTACCCGGGCGGTCTCTTCGCTATAAGGCTTCGTGAACTGAGATTCACCACTGCTGTCATAGTAACTGCGGTGACCTATCTTTTTATTGAGACCATAAACAGTTACCATGGCATATGCCTGCTTGGTAACCTTCTCCAAATCGCTCAATGCGCCGGTTGAAATTTTACCGAAAGCAACTTCTTCCGCTGCACGGCCACCAAGGGCTGCACACATTTCATCAAAGATTTGCTCCGTTGTAGTAATCTGGCGTTCCTCCGGTAAATACCAGGCAGCTCCCAGTGAACGTCCACGCGGTACGATAGTAACCTTCACCAACGGTGAAGCGTGCTCCAGCAACCATGAGATAATGGCATGACCACTTTCATGATAGGCAATAGTCGACTTCTCCTCCGCCGTGATAATCTTATTCTTTTTCTCAAGTCCGCCGATGATGCGGTCTACCGCATCCAGGAAGTCCTGCTTATCTACCACATGCTTACCCTTTCTCGCAGCAATCAATGCAGACTCATTACATATGTTCGCAATGTCAGCACCGCTAAAACCCGGGGTTTGGCGAGCCAAAAACTCAACATCGATTGAGCTGTCGAATTTGACATTTTTCAAATGCACATTGAATATCTGCACACGTTCGTTCAAATCCGGCATATCAACATAGATCTGACGATCAAAACGACCGGCACGTAAAAGTGCCTTGTCAAGAATGTCAGCACGGTTCGTTGCGGCCAGAATGATGATACCACTATTCGTAGCGAAACCATCCATCTCTGTCAACAATTGATTGAGTGTGTTTTCACGCTCATCGTTGCTACCAAAGTTGATACTCTTACTACGAGCACGCCCGATAGCGTCAATCTCGTCGATAAAGATGATGGACGGCGCCTTTTCCTTTGCCTGACGGAACAAGTCACGCACTCGGCTTGCACCAACACCAACAAACATCTCAACAAAGTCGGAACCACTTAAAGAGAAGAACGGCACCTGTGCTTCACCTGCAACAGCCTTGGCAAGCAAGGTTTTACCGGTACCCGGAGGGCCCACGAGCAAGGCGCCCTTCGGAATCTTCGCTCCGAGCTCAGTATATTTCTTTGGGTTCTTCAAGAAGTCAACTATTTCCTGCACTTCTTGCTTGGCGCCTTCCAATCCGGCTACATCATTGAACGTAACGGAAGTGCCTTTGCCCTTTTCAAAAAGTTGCGCCTTGGATTTACCAATGCTGAATATTTGTCCGCCACCGGCACCACCACCACCCATGCGACGCATGATGATAACCCAAACACCGATGATGATACCAAAGCCAATGATCCAGAAAAGTAAATTTTGACCAAACTCATTGATGGGCTTGTACTGCACGACAATGCCTCGCTCATTACCCAATCGCTCAATTTCATCAATAGCATTCTCACTCGGGGGAATGTTAAACCAAAACTCACTGGAGCGACTGAAACCCTTCATGGCCGGCTGATTGCCGATTTCATTTCCCAGCATCGATCTACCAAGAGAATCGAGATAGACCTTACCTACTACCTGATTGTACTCTACCTTTTCTATGAATCCATTATCAGCGTATTGTTTGAACTGACGGTAGTCGATTTGGCGTCCATCACTTCCGCTATTGAAAACCATCATACCTATTAGAATCATGGCCAGTATGGCATAAATCCAATAGAAATTTCCTCCGCGCTTATCACCACCACCGGGAAGTGGCTGCGGTTTACGTTGTTCTTTTTTGTCTTCTGACATTCGTGTAGAATTAATTACCAATTCGCTTCACCGAAGCGTCGGCCCACAGATCTTCCAATGCATAAAAATCGCGCGCATCTTTGCTGAATACATGCACAATTACATTGACGTAGTCCATGAGAATCCAAGTAGCATTTCGAGCGCCTTCGGTATGAGCGGGCTCGTCTTGAAGAAGTCTGTAAGTTTCTCTTTCGACCGAGTCTGCTATAGCCTGAACCTGAGTGTTGCTTGTACCATGACAAACAACGAAGAAGTCAGAAAGTGCATTTGGCACCTGGCGAAGGTCCATCACAACAATGTTATTAGCCTTTACTTCTTCCATACCATGCACTACCGCATCCACTAATGGTTCGGCGCCGGCCTTGGCTATCTTCGATTTTGTTGTTTTTTTTCCTGCCACTTGAGGGGCAAAAGTATATGCGCGGCCGCTCCGTATAGCGACAGAGGTCATTTTATTTCATTTTTTTACCAACCCTTCGATTACCGAATTTCGCAGACCATGAATTTCGAACACATCCTCCCTATCTATTTGGACGAAATCGACTCGACTAATGCCGAGGCTATGCGCATGTTAAAACAAGGAAAACCTGCCGAGGGCACGTGCATAGCTGCCGGTTTTCAGCGGGAAGGAAGGGGGCAGCGTTCAAATGTTTGGGCTAGTCGACCCGGTGAAAATCTTTTAGTCAGCTTTATTCTTTATCCACGGTCTTTCTTAGCGCAACGACCTTTCATTTTGAGTAAGACGATTGCTTTGGCTGTTCACAACACAATAGCAGCCTTCTCATCCGGCGATGTTCAAATCAAATGGCCCAACGACATTCTAATCAATGGTAAAAAAGCAGCAGGCGTTCTCCTGGAGAATCAATGGGCGGGTTCTAACTGGCAAGCGGCCATTGCAGGAATCGGGATCAATGTGAATCAAACAAAATTCGCTATAGAAAAAGCTGCTTCCCTCGCAACTCATGATGGCAATAGCTTGACCGTTGATATTGTATTAAAGGAATTACAAATACGACTTTCGCATCAATACGCCCGATTGTGCAATGGCCAGGATGATTCTATAAATGAAGACTACCACCAACAACTCTTTGGTAAGGATCATTACAACACGTATCAGACAACCAACGAGCAGTTGAAAGCCAAAGTTATCCGCGTTGCCGATGATGGCCGACTGGAGATCCTTTCCGAAAAAGGTGACATACACCTCTTCGACCTTAGCGAGGTTCGGCTCATTTACTGATTCTAATCAGCATCAGGTGTGATAAAAATAATGGTCACTTGTTTCACGCTTCACACCAAATGATGTTACTTGCTTGCCGTTTGAGGGCCCGAATCCAAGGCCCATTCAGATTACCACTGAAGCACCAGTATGAACAGAATTATAAAAAAAGCCGCCGTAATAGGCAGCGGCGTCATGGGCTCGCGAATCGCTTGTCATTTTGCGAACATCGGCGTGCAGGCTGTGTTGCTCGATATTGTCCCGAATGCCCTTTCAGAAAAAGAGACACAACAGGGTCTGACACTTTCCGACAACAAAGTGCGCAACCGCATTGCAAACGATGCATTGCAAGCTGCAATCAACAGCAATCCCTCACCGATATATCGGAAGGCATTTGCCGAGCGCATTCGCATCGGCAATCTGGAAGATGATTTGGCCTTGTTGAAAGACTGCGACTGGATAATCGAAGCCGTGACCGAGCGCATCGACATCAAACAACAGGTCTATGAAAAAGTAGAAGCGCATCGTAAGCCGGGAAGTTTGATTACAACGAACACTTCCGGTATACCCATCGCAGCGCTTGCAGAAGGCCGCAGCGATGATTTCAAAAAACACTTTTGCGGAACGCACTTCTTCAATCCTCCGCGCTATTTGCAGCTCTTGGAGATAATTCCATCGCCGCATACTTCTGCGGAAGTCGTTCAATTCTTCACCAACTATGGCGAAAAGTACCTGGGCAAAGTAGTCGTGCCTTGTAACGACACACCGGCCTTCATTGCCAACAGAATTGGTGTATACAGCATTCAAGCGCTGTTTCATCTCATAGGCGAATTAGGACTTTCGGTGGAAGATGTCGATAAGCTTACGGGCCCCGTTTTGGGACGCCCCAAAAGCGCCACCTTCCGCACGTGCGATGTGGTAGGGCTCGACACGTTGGTGCATGTAGCACGCGGCGTGCATGACAACTGCGCAAACGACGAAGCTCGAAGCGTATTTGCGATTCCTTCGTTCATCCAACACATGGTCGACCAGAAATGGCTGGGCGACAAAACCAAGCAAGGTTTTTACAAGAAGATCAAAAACGAGAAAGGTGAATCGGTCATCCTCTCTTTGAATCTGCAGACACTGGAATACGGCGAGCAGAAGAAGAGCAAGTTCGCGACATTGGAGGCAACTAAAGCCATTGATAGTTTGACGCAACGCATGCCCATGCTCTACAATGGCAGCGACAAAGCAGGTGAGTTTTATAAGAAAGCATTCGCAGGCTTATTTGCCTATGTGAGCAATCGCATTCCGGAAATCAGTTCTGTATTACACAGCGTGGATGCCGCCATGCGCGCCGGCTTCGGCTGGCAACTAGGCCCATTCGAAGTGTGGGATACAATCGGTATTGCGAAAGGAGCCGAAGATGCACGTGCACTCGGTCAAACCGTTGCACCGTGGATTGATGAAATGATTGCCGGCGGATTCACCTCCTTCTATCGCATGAATGAAGGTGTAGAAGAATGCTACAATCCTACATCAAAAAAATACGAACCACTTCCCGGCGCGGCTCATATTAGCGCCCCTTCCAAATTGCCTGCATCATCCATCGTATGGACCAATGGCGCGTGCACCGTTCGTCACTTGGGTGATGGAATTCTGTGTTGCGGATGGAACACCAAGATGAACACCATTGGCGGCGAAGTGCTCGAAGGGTTGAACAAAGCTATCGACCTGGCCGAACGCGATTACCGTGGATTGGTAATTTACAACGAAGGTGAAAACTTCTCGGCCGGCGCCAACGTGGGCATGATCTTCATGTTTGCCGCCGAACAGGAATATGAAGAGCTCGATATAGCAGTGCGCTATTTTCAGAAAACCATGATGCGTATGCGTTACTCAAGCATACCCGTAGTTGGAGCGCCTCACAACCTAACTCTCGGTGGAGGTTGCGAATTGAATTTGCACGTTGACAAAGTGGTGGCACATGCTGAACTCTACATGGGCTTGGTTGAATTCGGTGTCGGCGTCATCCCCGGTGGTGGCGGCACCAAAGAGTTTGCCTTGCGCACCAGCGACAGCTTCCGCGAAGGCGACATTCGCATGAACACTTTCCGCGATCGCTTCCTAACAGTTGGTCAAGCAAAGGTGTCTACTTCTGCCTATGAAGCATTCGACCACGGATATCTGCGCCCCGGCATCGATGAGGTAGTTGTGAGCCGTCGCTTGCAGCTGAGCCGCGCCAAAGAAGCGTGCTTGCAACTTGCCGATGCAGGCTACACGCAACCATTGCCGCGAAAAGACATTACCGTTCTCGGATCACAAGCACTGGGAATCGTATACGCCGGTGCCAATAGCATGTACAGCGGCCATTACATCAGCGAACACGATAAGCACATCTCCGAAAAACTCGGATACGTGTTGGCGGGCGGCGATTTAAGCAGCCCAACCCAAGTGAGTGAGCAGTATTTACTCGACCTCGAACGCAAAGCATTTCTCGAGTTGTGTGCGCAACGAAAAACATTGGAGCGCATGCAATCGCTGGTCACCAAAGGAAAAATCTTACGCAACTGATTACACGATGAACGCATATATCATTTCCGGATACCGAACCGCCATAGGCAAAGCACCGCGCGGCCTATTCAAAAGCTACCGTCCCGATGATCTGGGAGCGGCCGTCATAAAGCGCATCATGGAAGATGTGCCGCAACTCGATCGCACGCTCATCGACGATGTGATTGTGGGTAATGCCACACCGGAGGCAGAGCAAGGATTAAACATCGGTCGCATGATTTCGCTGATGGGATTAAACACTGAAAAAGTTCCCGGCATGACGGTGAACCGCTATTGCTCAAGTGGTTTGGAAACCATCGCCATTGCAGCTGCAAAAATTCATGCAGGCATGGCCGATTGCATCATTGCCGGCGGCGTAGAAACCATGTCGCCTATTCCCTTCGGCGGCTGGCGCATTGTGCCCAACGCGAAAGTGGCCAAAGAACATCCCGACTGGTATTGGGGCATGGGGCTCACGGCAGAAGCGGTGGCAAACGACTACAAAATTTCACGCGAAGTGCAAGACGCTTTCGCATACGCTTCTCACCAAAAGGCAGTAGCAGCTATCGAAAGTGGTAAGTGGAAAGAGGAAATTGTTCCCGTAGAAGTCACCGATATTTTTCTGGATTCGAATGAAAAAAGAACGGAGCGCAAGTACATCGTCGACACCGATGAAGGCGCACGCAAAGACACTTCGGTGGAGGCGCTCGCTAAGTTGAAGCCTGTCTTCGATGCGATGGGTTCCGTGACCGCAGGCAACTCATCACAAACTTCCGACGGCGCTGCCTTCGTGATGATCGTGAGCGAGTCGATGCTGAAGCGTTTGAACATCGAACCCAAGGCACGCCTCATGAGTTATCACGTAGCCGCACTCGAGCCACGCATCATGGGCGTTGGTCCTGTGTATGCCATTCCCGGTGCTTTACAGCGCGCAGGTTTGAAGCAAAACGATATCGATTTGATTGAGCTAAACGAAGCGTTTGCCTCACAGTCAATCGCTGTGATTGAAACCCTCGGTCTCGATGCTTCCCTTGTGAACGTAAACGGCGGAGCGATTGCACTAGGCCATCCACTTGGATGCACAGGCGCAAAACTCACCGTGCAATTGTTGAATGAAATGCGCCGCAGAAAAAACAAATACGGCATGGTCACCATGTGCGTAGGAACCGGCCAGGGCGCTGCCGGAATATTTGAATTGTTGAACTGATTAGAATAAAGAGAGTATGTCAAACCCCACATCCAATACACTCACCGGTGGTGAGTTCCTCATCAAAGACATTGATTGCAATCAGGTATTCATCCCCGAAGAATTCGGCGAAGAACAACTCATGATGAAGCAAACGTGCGTCGATTTCGTGAACCGCGAAATCGTGCCGCACCTCGACGCCATCGACCACCAGGAAGAAGGGCTGATGGAAAGTATTCTCGACAAAGCGGGCGAACTGGGATTGTTGAGCATCTCCATTCCTGAAGAACTCGGAGGCATGGGCATGGACTTCAAGACATCGATGCTTACCACCGAGATGCTCGGAGCGGGTCACTCGTTCAGTGTGGCGTATGGCGCACACACCGGTATAGGCACATTGCCAATTCTCTATTACGGAAACGAAGAACAGAAGCAGCGTTTCATCCCCAAGCTAGCCACAGGCGAATGGAAAGGATGTTATTGCCTGACAGAGCCCGGCAGCGGATCAGATGCCAACAGCGGCAAAACAAAAGCCGTGTTGAGCGACGACGGAAAGCACTACATCATCAACGGACAGAAGATGTGGATTACCAACGGCGGCTTTGCGCACGTGCTCACCGTGTTTGCGAAAATCGACAACGACGAAAACTTGTCGGCCTTTATTCTCACGCGCGACATGGAAGGCATAACATTCAATGCAGAGGAGAAGAAAATGGGGATTAAAGGATCTTCCACCCGCCAGATTTTCTTCAATAACGTGAAAGTGCCCGTTGAGAATTTGTTGAGCGAACGCTGCAACGGATTCAAAATCGCGGTGAACATTCTCAACATCGGCCGCATCAAATTGGGCGGCGGCGTCTTGGGAGGAGCGAAGGAGTCGATTGAATATGCCGCGCGTTACGCCAACGAACGTCAGCAATTTGGACGACCCATCATGAAATACGGAGCCATTCGTCACAAGCTTGGCGACATGGCCATCCGCATCTATGCAACAGAGAGTGCATTGTATCGTGCCACACAAAACATCGACGACGAGATTGCATCCTTGCAGCAGTCGGGCATGGAAAAAGGCAAGGCTGTTTTGAAAGGCATTGCGTCGTTTGCTCCCGAGTGCGCCATTTTGAAAGTGCTCGGTTCAGAGGTACTTGATTACGTAGTCGATGAGGCCGTTCAAATACACGGCGGTATGGGCTATAGCGCGGAAACACGCGTGGAGCGCGCTTATCGCGATGCACGTATCAATCGCATTTTCGAAGGCACCAACGAAATCAATCGACTACTTATCGTCGACATGATTCTGAAAAAAGCCATGAAAGGTGAACTCGACCTTATGACACCCGCGATGAACGTCGCGAACGACCTCATGGCCATTCCTGACTTCGGCGAAGCACCTTCCAACACATTTGAGCAATGCCATAAATACGTGTCGCAGTTCAAGAAAGCGGTATTGCTTGTAGCCGGTGCAGCAGTGCAAAAGCTCATGATGCAACTCGAGAAAGAACAAGAAGTGCTAATGCATGTGGCAG
>Ga0315899_10005631_pt1 | contig 13514 bp, 12 predicted proteins | sample LakEriMetagenome_2_FD_203518 | JGI IMG/M metagenome (GOLD analysis project Ga0315899, IMG submission 203518) | Freshwater fungal communities from buoy surface, Lake Erie, Ohio, United States - Buoy 4 MA112 | ecosystem: Environmental > Aquatic > Freshwater > Lake | place: USA: Lake Erie, Ohio...
TGGGACCACGGCCGGCACCAGCCGCTCCAACGACCCCACTGCTGATCTGGGCACTGTCTCCCCACTGGGCGACACGATCTACATGGCTCTGCGCGGTCCTTTCCCGCTCACCGTCAGCCATGCGGCAGAGGGCAGCTGCCCTGGGCTTGGCATCATTCGCCGCAACCCAACCACCAGCACCTGGGAACTGGCCCATGTGCTTCCCGCCAGCGTCTCCGATTTCACCAGCCTCAAGAACCTCAGCGATCCCCATGCGGTGATCGTGCGCATGAACACAGACCTCCAGGACGTGCCCGGCCCTCTGCCGCTGGCCGGCGCCGGAATGGCCCTGGCTTGGAGCCGGCGCCTGAGGCGACGGCTGGAATCCTTGCGCCGCCGCTGATCGGCCTGCTCCTGCAGTTGCGCCAAGCCCTGGGTCATCCCCACCCTGCTCCTGCGATGGCGGCCGGCCTCGGTCCGAGCCTGGCTGCCGTTGTGCCTTTTGGCACAGCTTCCGGCAGCATCCGTACGGGGCCTCCCGCCCCGGCTGGGTAGGTTCCGGCTGTTCCCCCTGTTTCTGCCGGCCCGCGGATGCCCGTGCCCCTGGATCTACCGGCATTGCGGCGCCGGTCGCCCGTGCCCTTGCCGTCCGCTGCGCCCCGTCGCTCCCGCCCGCTGCTGCTGTTAGGCCTGGGCCTCAGCCTGCTGCCCGTGCTCGCTGGCTGCCGCCCCAACCCCGATGCCGCCGGCACGGTCACCCTCGGGGTGTACTCCGGCCGCCACTACAACACCGACCAGGCCCTCTACGGGCGCTTCACCGCCGCCACCGGCATTGGCGTCAAGGTGTTGGAGGGTAAGGATGATGCCCTGATCGAGCGGGTGCGCAGCGAAGGCCAGGGCACGGCCGCCGATCTGCTGGTGCTGGTCGATGCCGCCCGCCTGGTGCGGGCCGCCGACGAGGGGGTGTTCCAACCCCTCAACTCCGAGGCGATCCGCCGCGATGTGCCCCCCGAGCTGCGGGATTCGGCCGGCCGCTGGATCGCCCTCACCCGCCGGGTGCGGGCCGTGGTGGTCAACCCCCGCCTGGTCGATCCGGCCCTGGTGCGTCGCTATGACGACCTGGCCCGGCCGGAGCTGCGCGGCAAGCTCTGTCTGCGCAACGGGCGCAGCGTCTACAACCAATCGCTGGTGGCCGACCAGCTGATTCGCCATGGTGAGCCCCAGACCCGCCGCTGGCTGGAGGGCATGGTCGCCAACCTGCGTCCCCCCTTCTTCACCTCCGACACCCCCCTGGCCCGGGCCGTGGCCCGGGGTGAGTGCGGCGTGGGGGTGGTCAACAGCTATTACGTGGCCCGCATGCTCTCCGGGGAGGGCGGCAGCGAGGATCAACGCCTGCTGCGCGGGGTCAAGGTGGTGCTGCCGGATCCGGCCCATGTGAATGTCAGCGGCGCCGGCGTGACCCGCCATGCCCGTCACCCCGAGGCCGCCCGCCGCCTGCTGGAGTTTCTCGCCGCACCGGAAGGCGGCGGCGAGGGCTATGCCCAGGCCAACCACGAATACCCCCTGCGCGGCAGCGGCAGCGATCCGGTGCTTCAGAGCTTCGGGCCGGTCCGTGGCGATGGTGTGCTGATCGAGCAGCTCGGCGCCCGCAATGGCGATGCCGTGCGGTTGATGCGGGATGCCGGCTGGCCATGACCCTGACCACCGCCCGCAGCCCCAGGGATCCGGCCCGCCGCCGGCGTGCCGCCAGTCCCAGCCCCACACCCGAAGCCGAATCGGGATGCTGGGACGCCCCTGGCCCCGGCCTGCCCCGGGGCCGGGGCCCCGGACCGGATCCGTTGGCGGCGGGCGGGGATCAGGGCACGGGATCCGGCGGTGGCAGCGGTGGCTGGTCTCCGGCCGGCTCCGGCCGTGGGTTCGGCGCCGGTCTCACGGGCCTGGCCCGTTCCGGTCGCTGGCCGCTGCTGCTGTTGCTGCTGGCGGTGGCCTTGCTCGCCCTGCTGCCGATCCTTGGCCTCGCCCCCTATGCCCTGCTGGGTGCAGGCGCCAGCGCCAGCGCCAGCGGCGGCGGCGGCGGGGAGGCCCTGGTTCACACCCTGGCGTTGCTGCTGCTGGTTGGACTCGGTTCGGCCCTGCTGGGCACCGCCAGCGGCTGGCTCACCGCCGCCTGTTCGTTTCCGGGGCGCCGCCTGCTCCGGATCGCCCAGCTCCTTCCCCTGGCGGCCCCCCCCTATCTGCTTGCCGCCACCCTGATCGACAGCGGCAGCCGCGTCGGCGTGCGCTTCCATGGCGACCTCTGGGCCGCGGCGGTGCTGGTGCTGGGCACTTACAGCTATGTCTTCCTGCTCGCCACCGAGAGCTTCGCCGCCGGCGGCCTGCGGCAGATCGAGGCCTGCCGCAGCCTCGGGGTCGGACCCTGGGGGGGCTTTCGTCGCGTTGCCCTGCCGATGGCCGCCCCCGCCATCGGCGCCGGCGTGGCCCTGGCCGGCATGGAGGTGGTCAACGAACTTGGCGCGGTCGAACTCCTCGGGGTTCCCACCCTCTCCGGCACGATCCTGCAGCGCTGGCAGAGCGATGCCGACCCCCGTGGCGCCGTTGCCCTGGCCCTGATCACCCTGGTGATGGTCAGCCTGCTGGTGGCCTGCGAGCGGCAGCTGCGGCGGCGTAGCCGTCGCTGGCTCAGTGGTGGCGACAGCCAGCCGGCGACGCCCTGGCCGCTGCGGGGCTGGCGGGCGGGGCTGGCCCAGTTGATCACCCTGTTGCCGCCGCTGCTCAGCCTTGGTCTGCCGCTGCTCTGGATGCTGCTCAGCCGCGACCAGCTGGGCCGTGGAGATGGGGCCGATCTGCTGGCCCTGGGCCTGCGCAGTCTTGGCCTGGCCCTGGCGGCGGCCCTGTTCACCGCCCTGGCGGGCCTGGTCTTGGCCCTCGGCCGCCGCTGGTTCGCCGCCCCCTGGCTGAGCCGTCTGGCCTTTGCGGCCGGCATGGGCTATGCCGTGCCGGGAGCCGTGCTCGCCCTGGCCCTGCTGCTGATCGGCGCCCCCCTCGGTCTGCCGCCCCTGTTGCTGCTGCTCTGGGGCTACACCGATCGCTTTCTGGCGGTCTCCCGTCAGGGCCTTGATGCCGCCCTTGAGCGTCTCCCCCCCAGCCTTGATGAGGCAGCCACCGGCCTGGGTTGCGGCTGGTGGGCGGTGCTGCGCCGCGTGCATCTGCCGTTGTTGCGGGGGCCGTTGCTGGTCGGAGCCCTGCTGGTGTTCGTCGATGTGGTGAAGGAACTGCCGCTGAGCTTTGCCCTGCGTCCTTTCGATTGCGACACCCTGTCGGTGCGGGTGTATCAATACGCCAGCGATGAACGGCTCGGTGCCGCCCTGATTCCGGCGGCCCTGATTCTCGGACTCGGCCTGGTGGCCTCCCTGGCCCTGGTGCCCCAGCTGGAGCGCCGACGCTGATTCCAGGGCTCTGGTCAGGCCGCAGCCAGGGGGGCGTTCTCCACCAGGGCCGGGGCCAACTTCAGGCCGCTTTCGCCGCTGGGCACCAGCAGCAGCTGCTCCCGGCGGATGCGGGAGATCAGGCGGGTGGTGGTGACGCGGGTGGTGCCGATCAGTTCGGCGATGCGCTCATGGGTGAGCCGGAACGGCAGGTCGCACCAGGCGCCGCGGCGGTGGCCCAGACGCCGCACCAGCAGGGCCAGCAGGGCGTGGAGCCGTTGTTCGGCGCTGCCCAGGTGGCGGATGCGCAGCAACTGCAGGGTCCACTCGTTGACGGGATCGAAGCCCTGGCCAGGCAACGGTTCGGCATCGCTGCGGAAGCTCAGGGGCGTGAGGGCTTCCACGCAGACCCCCTCGCTGCAGAGGCGGTCGGTACGCAGCTGGTCGCCGGCCTGGAGGAAGGCGAGGGTCATGCCCTCGGTCTCCTCGCAGGGGCAGTAGACGCGGGCGATGCCGTCGAGCACCTCCAGGCAGCTGGCAGCGCCGCTGCGGGCGGCGGGATCGAGCAGCACGCACTGGCCGGTGGAGAGGCGCAGGGCGGCCATTGGACGTTCGGGCAGGAAGCGGAACTGCATCGGCCTCGCGACGGGCGCGCGTTATTGCGAATGACTCGCAATCTTACCTGGTCCCGTGGCTGCTGCGAGGGCCTCGCAACAAACCCGGTTCACGGCCGCGCAGGAGGGCGGCCCTGCGTCGCTGGGCCGGGCTTGCCAGCACCCCTGGCTGCCTCTGGCTGCCTGCGATTTCAGGGCTCCCAGGAGTGGGTCTGGGGTCCTGGGCCCCGGATCAGGAGCTGGCAGCGGCGCAACTGGGGCAGAGCGAGCGCACATTCAGCACGCACTCCAGGAGCTGAAAACCATGGGTCTCGGCGGCGCAGGCACCCGCCGCCAGCACGGCCCCATCCTCAAACTCCTCGGTGCGTCCGCAGCGCACGCAGACCAGATGGTGGTGGTGGCGATGCTGGGCATCCCCCGCCAGCTCGAAGCGGCGCCCGCCATCGGGGAGTTCCAGCTCCTGCAGCAGCTCCAGGGAGCTGAGCAGCCGCAGGGTTCGATACACCGTGGCCAGGGACACACCACCGGATGGGCCTCCCGAACCGACGCTCGGGGCGTCGCGCAGACGCTGGTGCACGTCTTCGGCGCTGAGGTGGCGGCCAGCACCGATCTCCTCGAACAGGGCCAGCACCCGCTCCCGCTGGGGGGTGAGGCGCTGGCCCCGCTCATGCAGGCTGCTGCGCAGACCCTTCAACCTTGCTCCCCCGACTCTTCGCAAGAGTAAGGGTTATTGAGAAGCGGCGCCAGGTGGATCGGAGCCGGCCGTGGCGGGCAGGGGCTTGCGGGTGTCGAGGTCCGCCAGCAGGGCTGCCAACAGGTCGCCAAGGGTGGTGATCAGGCGATAGCTCAGGGCCACGGCCAGCAGCTGAGGCGCCGGCACCAGCCCGCCGAGGCGCAGCAGCAGCGCCGCCTCGAACACCCCCAGGCCACCGGGGGCCCCAGGCACCACCAACCCCACCGTCCAGGCCTGGGCGAAGCCCGCCAGCCAGACGGGCCAACCGAGGGCCAGCTGCAGATCGAAGGCCCACACACAGCAGGCGAATCCGGCAAAGCGCAGCAGCACGAAGGCCGCCTCCGCCAGCAGGGGTTTCCAGGGGTAGCCGGGCAGCACGGGGGTGGCACCGATCTCAGGGGCGATCGCCGGGGCGCCAGGTGCGCTGATTGGGTCCTGGCGCTGCAGCTCCCTGGCCTTGCGACGCTCAAGCCGCCCCAGCAGCGGCGCCAGCCAACGGGGAAGGAGCAGGGCCAGGGGGAGCAGGCCGAGCAGTCCCAGCCCCCCCTGCCAGCCGCCGGCGGCGGCCAGGGCGAGGGCGGCGCTGGCCGCCAGCACCGGTTCGAGCACCACCGCCAACAGGGCGCTGGCGCCATCGATCGGTGCCGGCAGGCCCGCCTGACCTCGGCGGAGGTCCTGGAGGCGGCTGGTGAGGTGCCAGATGCCACCGGGCAGAAATTTGCGCAGGTTGGTGACCATGTAGTGGGCCACCGCCTCCAGCCCGCGCGGCCGCTGCCCGAGCCAGCGCAGCAGGACCGACCAGGCCACCCCATTCATCACGACGCTGAGCAGGCAGAGGCCCAGGCCGATCAGCAGCCACAGCCAGCCCTGGGTGTCCACCCCCAGCTGAAGAAGCTGGCGGCCATGGCTGATCAGTGCCGCGAGCAGGAAGCCAAGGCTGGCCAGGGTGATCAAGGAGCGAAGCCCCCCTGGCAGGGAGGGCTTCCAGGAGCGAAACCGGAGCCCGGGCGCGCCGGGCTGTGGGCCGGCCGCTGCTGCCGAGCTGGGCCGGGCCAGCCCTCGGCGCAACCTGCCCAGGATCAGCCGGGCCCCGCTGCCCAGGCGGGCGGCGCAGACCTGGATCTGGGAGCGAAGGCGCTGGTTCATGGGGGGGATCATGGCGTTTCCGACGCCTCCAGGCCCAAGCCACCCAGGGCTGCGCCAGAGCCTGAGTCTGGTTCCGTCCGATTTGGAACCCAATCACCGCGATCCCTGTCTGCCAGGGCTTCGCCGACCACCTGGCGCACCTGATCGAGGCCCAGGCCATGCTGACGCGCCAGGGCGGCGAGATCCTCGTATTCGGCCTTGGCCCGGCGCCGCCCGTCCGGCAGGCTGACCCAGCGCAGTCCCACCTCTCCGAGAGGTGTGCTGATCCTTTCGAGCTGCCGTGCCAGGCGCCAGCGGCGCTGCAGGGATTCCCGCACCCCCAGGCTGCTGCTGTGGCGCCACCACACCTGCCGCAGGGCTGGTCCAAGGGCCGGGGGGAGCAGGGCGGTGACCAGGGTTCCCAGCCGCCCCTTCTTCATCGCCACCGCCTGGCTGAACACCTCAACCGCGCCCGCCTGGCGGAGGGCCTCGGCGAGGAAGGCCAGCTCCTCGGCGCTGGCGTCATCGATCTGGGCCTGTTGTCGCAGCAGCGGTTCGGCGGTTTCGCCATCACCGCCGCCCTCTGCCGCGGCCGCCACCGGGGCTGGCATCGGCGGTTCGCCGGTGAACAGGGGCGTCGCGGCCATCCCCTGCAGAGGCCGGGCCAGGGTGAAGCGCAGCAGGTTGGGTCGGTCCAGCTGACGGCTGCCCAGGCCCACCCCCAGGGCCAGCGGCACGGAGGCGGGGGGCGCTCCGTAGCACTCGGCCCAGCAGGCCACCAGGGCCAGCCCGGTGGGGGTGGTGAGCTCACCGAGCGGAAAGCCCTCGCTGCTGCCGAGGGGCAGGCCTCGGAGGCGGGCGATTTCCAGCACCGCAGGCGCCGGCAGGGGCAGCAGGCCATGGGCGGTGTTGACGCTGCCATGGCCGGCGGGGGGAATCCCGCAGATCAACCGCTCCACCCCCAGCTCCCTCAGGGCGGCACACACCCCCACCACGTCGACCAGGGCATCAAGGGCACCGACCTCATGAAAATGAACCGCCTCGGCGGGCTGCCCGTGGACGGCCGCCTCGGCCTCCGCCAGCAGGCTGAACACGGCGATCACCCGCTCCTTGAGATCCGGCTCAAGGCGGGAGTCGACCAGTTGCTGACGCAGGGGCCCCCAGTGCCGGTGGGGCGGATCGGGCTCCAGGCTCTCGACCGCCAGATGGAGGCCCCGCAGACCGTGGCTGCGGCGCACCTCCAGCTGCAGGCGGTAGCGATCCTGAAGATCCAGGCAGGCGAGGGCGTGGTGGACCACCGCCTCGGGAACCCCCAGGTCGAGCAGGCCGGCCAGGAGCATGTTGCCGGCCAGCCCGGTGGGGCAGTCGAGCAGCAGCAGGGTCATGGGCCTGGATGGCGCTCCCCAGTCGCTGTGAGCCCCGGCGCCACGGGTTCCGATCGGTCGTCCGGATCGGGGCGAGCCTCGCGGCCAGCGGAGCCCAAGTCGGCCGATTCTTCAGGCAGGGGCCAGCCCAGCCGGGGGGCGCTGCGGGCGAGCCGATCGGCCTCCGCCTCCAGTTGGGACTGCCGTTGGCGCAGAAACTGCTCCACTTCCCGGCGGGCCCGGCGCTGCTCGATCTGAGCCGTGGCCACGTCCTGGCCCGAGATCCCCCAGAGGCGGCCGAGCAGGGAGCGGTCGTCGGCGCCGCCTTCGCTGGAGCCGTAGATCACGGATTCGGCCGCCATGCCCGCCAGCAGGACCCGGCTCCAGCGGCGCAGCTCCTCAAGGGGCAGGCGTGCGTTGGCCGGTGGTTCGAGCACGGTGGTGCCGCCGGCGGCCAGGCCCGCCCGCAGGCAGGCCAGGCTGCCCACATGCACCGCTGCCACGGCCACCCCTTCTTCGGCCGCCACCAGGGCATGGGCGGCCTCATGCAGGGCGATGCGGCGAAGCCGCCCGAGACCACCGGGCAGGGCCTCGGCGAGGAGATGGCCACCGCGTCCACCGAAGCGGGCGGCATCGAGGCTCAGACCACCCAGGCCAACAAACACCAACAGCGTGGTGATCCAGGGGGAAAGGCCCACCAGGGGGCCCAGCAGCGCCATCAGGGTCACCACCAGCACCGCCAGGCCAGCTGTCAGGGCCCCTCTCATCGGCCGGCTCCTGCCCTCAACGGCCCGGCCGGGTCACGGCCCGATCGTGGCTGCGGGCAGGACCGCCGCCGGTCCGCTCGGCCGGGGCCTCCCCGGTGCGCCGTTCCACGGGTCGGCGCTCAGCTCCGCGGCGCTCAGCGCCACCGGAGCCACCGGCACCACTGCCGCGACGGCCCTTGCCCCCCCGACTGCCCCGCTGGGCCAGGGGGCCGATCACTTCCACCGTCTCGACGCTGAGCTGCTGGCCCTGGCGGCGCAGATCGAGGGAGACGAAATGGCGGAGGTGCTCCAGGGGCACGGTGCCGCGCAGCTGGAGTTTGAAGGGGATGGGGCGGTTGCCATCGGCCCGGGGTTTCTGCCTCACCTTCACCACCAGATCGCCGGTCTCCGGCCTGGTGTAGACGAGTTCACCGCGCACCGAAAACCAGCCGTCACCCTCCTCGGGTTCATCCTCCGCCGAGGCAGCGGCCGTCGGACCATCGAGGGGGTCCTGGCCGGCGGCAAGGGTGCTCGGTTCCCAGACGCCGACCATCTGCAGGTGCAGCTGCTCGCAATCGCGGTTGCGGGGATACACCACCCAGAGATGGGGCTCGGCCAGGTCGAGGTGGCGGCGAATCAGGGTGAGCAGGCGGCCGAGCACCACCGCCTCCAGCTCGCTTCCATCGTCGCAGCGAATCAGGCCCCGGCTGAGCTGCTCGGGGTCTGAGGGCACGTACACCCCCCGGACCAGGCCGATCGCCCGGTACTGCATCGGTTCGGTGACCGGGGAAATGGGGTGCTGGCGCATGGTGGGGGAGAGGAGGCCGCGGCGGGCAGGGGACGGCAGGAATCCGGGTCAATGTAGCCAGTGCGGCGGGTAACCTCCGCTCAGATCCGGCGCCGTTCCGTTCGGCAACGGTCCGTCCCCTCCGCCTGCCCTTGCTCGGCGGCCAGCTCCGGTACCAGCCCCAGGGGGCACGCCCCAGGGGGCCAGCCTCGATCCGATCCGGTCCGTTCTGATCCGGCCTGTCCTGACCCTGATGCTCACCCCCACCCGCAGCCGCGCCGGCCTCCTCTGGACCTTGGCTGGGGCCCTTCTCCTGGGGGGCCTGAGCCTGGGGGGAGGCTGGTGGCTCGGACGCCACCAGGCCGGGCCGGTGATCGAGGATGGCCGCCGCAGCGACCTTTCCAGGGAGGCCGAGCGCCTGCGGGGCAAGATCAACCGGGGCGAAGCCCAGGATGGTGACCGCCAGCGCCTGCTGGAGCTGCTGGTGGGCCTCGAGCGCAAGGACGAGGCGATCGCCATGCTGGAGCCGATGGCCGACCAGGAGCCTGATCGCTGGTCCCTGCGGCTGATGTTGGCCGAGCTGCGGCGTCACCAGGGTGACAGCAGCGGCGCCGAGCGGGAACTGCGCCAGATTCTCAACCGCCAGAGCGATCAGGTCGAAGCGCTTCAGCTGCTCACCCTGCTGCGGCTGGAGCAGAACCAGGCGGGTCTTGCCGAGACCCAGCTCAAGGCCCTTTATGGGCGTTTGATCCGGCCGGAACCCAGGCCCTCGGCCATGGGGGTTGGCCTGCTGCTGGCGGAGCTGCAGCAGAAGCGGCAGTCACCCGCTGCGGCCGAACAGACCTATCGGGAGCTGGCCGATGCCTTTCCCCAGGATCAGCGCCCCCTGGTCGGCCTGGCGTTGTTGCGCCACGCCCGAGCCAACCCAGCCGGCGCCCTGGAGGCCCTGAGGGCCGCCCGCAGCCGTGGAGCCGATCCGGACCGTCCGGATCCTCGCCTCGATGCCTTGGCTGCCAGCTGGGGTCTTGAGAAGCTCAGGGCCCAGCCAGCCCGGGGGAAGGCTGCGCCGCCGGAGCCCGGCCCGGGCCCGGCGAAGCCTCCAGGTCCTTGAGAGCCTGGTCCACCGCGGTGGCAGGTGGGGTGGCGTCGTCGAGGGCGGTGCTGCGGCGCAGCTGATTGATCAGATCGATCGGGTTGCGGGCATCGATCGGCCCACCGGATGCTCCGCCGGAGCTGCCGCTGCCGTAGAGCTGGCGTTCCTGCGGTGTGATGCCGAGGGTCTGGCCGTAGCCGCTTTGCTGGGCGAAGACCGACCCGGGGGCAAGGGCGTCGGCGGCGGCCAGGAACAGCGCCAGGCCCGCCACCGCGACCGGAGCCGCCGGGAGGTGGCAAGACGGAACAGAGGCCATGGCCGGTTGCGAATGGAAGCGCTGGAAACAGTCTAGAAGTGGTCGCCAGTTGCAGCCGACCATGCGGATCGCCACCTGGAACGTCAATTCGGTGCGCACCCGCCTCGATCAGGTGCTCACCTGGCTGGCGGAGGAGCGGCCGGAGGTGCTCTGCCTGCAGGAGACAAAGGTGGCCGACGACCTGTTCCCCAGGCAGGCCTTCGAGGACCTCGGCTATGGGGTGATGATCAGCGGCCAGAAGGCTTACAACGGCGTGGCGATCGTCAGTCGTCTGCCGCTGGAGGATGTGCAGATTGGCTTTTCCAGCCTGCTGCCCGGTGATCCGGAGGCGTTGGCCCTGGGGGAGCAGAAGCGGTTGATCAGCGCCCGCATCGAGGGCATGCGTGTGCTCAATCTCTATGTGCCCAACGGCTCCGCGCTGCGGTCGGAGAAATATGCCTACAAGCTCCGTTGGCTGGCCTGCCTGGGGCGGTACCTGCGGATTCAGGAGGAGCAGGGTGAACCGCTGCTGATGGTGGGTGACTTCAACATCGCCCTTGAGGATCGCGACATCCACGACCCCCAGCGCCTCAGCGGCGGGATCATGGCCAGCGAGCCGGAGCGGCAGGCGCTGCGGTCGGTGCTGGCGGAGCGGCTGGAGGATGGCTTCCGCCTGTTCGAGCCGGCTTCTGGTCACTGGAGCTGGTGGGATTACCGCAGCGGCGGCTGGGAGACGGGCCGGGGCTGGCGGATCGATCACATCTATCTCGATGCTGAGCTGCGCGATCGGGCCCTGGCCTGCACGATCCACAGCCGGTTGCGCGGCAACAGCCAGCCCAGCGACCATGCGCCGGTGTTGATTCAGCTCGCCTGGCCCCCAGAGGAGTGCGGGGAGGAGGGCGAACAAGAGGAGGATTTCACCGGTTGGTCGTCCTGAGGTCGCTGCCCCAGTCTGCTCCGCCCGATGGGGGCAAGACTGGCCGTGCTGGCTGCATCGAACCCCTTGGGGCCGCGGCGCAGTGAGCATGAGGCCTTAGACCGCTCTGCGGTTCCGGTCAGGCCGCGGGGCGCGGTCCACCTTCGGAGGGATCGAGCGATGCAGCTGCGGCCGGTTTGGCGGCGGGCAGGCCGGTGGGGCCCCTGGCGGGGGCGGGGCGGTGGGCCGCGAGCAGGTCGAGCAGGGCCCGATGCCTGATCTCGATCACCTCGGCGAGATCGGCGGCCAGCCGCGGCGAATCCAGCTGGAGCTCCAGCAGTTGTTCGGTGGGGATGAACAGCACCTCGAGGTCGTCGCAGGCGCGCACCTCGGTGTCGGCGACACGGCCATGCAACAGCGAACTCTTCTCGCCGAAGAATTCGCCCTGGAGTAGAACACCCAGGCTGAATGTCCTGCCCTTGGCATCGGCCACAAGCAGCTCGGCGGACCCATTGAGGATCAGGTAGAGGCCATCGAGACGGCTTTGCTGCTGCAGCACGATTTCATGGATGGCGTAGGCGCGGATCGGGCAGGTTTCAAGGAGTTGCTGGAGCCTGTCGAGCGGTAGGGCGGCGAAGCCGGGTGTGCTGCGCAACAGCCTCAGACAGGCCAGGCGCTGCAGTTCCGGCGAGACCACGGCAGAGGCGAAGGGGAGGGTCTGCTGAACCGGATAGGGCATGGTCAGGCCATGACGCTTGGCCACATACCAGATCCGCAGATTCATCTCATCGCGGATGTTCTCACCAGTGTTGAAATCGCTGGCAAAAATCTGGAGCAGATAGCTGATCGAGAAATCTCCGTAGTTCACGACCACCACGTTCGGTGCTGGCTGACGCAGCACCTCAGGAATCTCCAGGGCGGCATTGATCAGGAGCTGCCGAACCCGATTGGGGGGATCATCATAGGAAAAGGCGATCGGGATCTCGAGGCGATGCAGGGGGCTGGGACGGCTGAAGTTGGTGAATTGCCCCTTGGCGAGTTCAGCGTTGGGGATCACCACCAGATCATCGTTTGTGGTCTGGAGGTGTACAGAGCGCCAGTTGACTTCTACAACCTTGCCGAGGCTGTCGCCGATCTGGATCCAATCGCCCATGCCGATCGGCTGCTCAAACAGCAGCGCCACCCCCGAAAAGATGTTGCCGAGGCTGTCCTGCAGAGCCAGGCCCAATACCAGTGATCCCACCCCCAATGCGGTGAGGAATCCGCCCAGATCGGCACCCCAGACACTGGAGAGAACAATCGCTGAGCCGACGAGCACCAGCAGAAAACTGCCCAGATCGCGGAACAGCTTCGGAACCCTGGCTTGCCAGCTGCCCTGAGCGGCTCCCTCGAACAGGATCACATTGAGCAGCGTCAGGGCCGCCAGGATCAGGGTGATCCAGATCAGGGTCTCGCTGAGCCGAACGCCGATCGCCGCGCGGGGCCGGCCCAGCAGCTGGACCAGCACCAGATTGAGGGCGAGAACCGGCAGCATCCAGTTGCGCAGGATCGCCAGCGGCGCCAGGTAGGGCGAATGGCGTTGACGCAGGGTCCGCAGGAGTTCTTCCAGCAGCAGCATCAGGAGCGGGAAGCCGATCACCAGAACGAACACCCAGAAGGGGTTCAACCGGCTGACCACGGCGGCGCTACTGGCACTCAGCTTGGCGATCGTGCTGCCGGCTGATGCGGCGAGAAGATCAACGATGCTCATGGCCTAACCGTGGTGGCGGCAATGGCGATCGGGGCATCGAGGCGGTGCAGTTCCCAGATCGGAATCGTGCCCTCACCCTTCACCTCGATCGGTTCGAGCGGGATGAAGGTGTAGAGCCCATCCAGGGCCCGCACCAAGGCTTCTGAGACCTGGATCACGTTCTGCTTGGCAGAGGTGTGAATGGCGCGAGCGACGGTGATCGTTTCACCCCAGACGTCGTAGTAGAACTTGCTGCTGCCCACCACACCGGCCGCCAGTGCGCCGGTATGGATGCCGATGTCGAGGCTGAGATTGAGGCTGTGCTTGGCGCTGAGTCGCTCCACAACCTGGAGCATCGCCAGGGCCAGTTCAGCGGTGCGCTTCTCGTCGTCAATGCGGGGTACAGAGAGGCCGCAGACCGCTAGATAGTTGGAGCCGGTGCTGCGCAACTTCTCAACGCCGTAGCGCTCGGCTGCATCATCGAACGCGCCGATCATTTCATTGAGCACCTCGATCGCTTTTTCCGGATCGAGATCGGCTGAAACAGCCTGGAAGCCTTCCAGATCGGCATAGAGCACGGTTACGCTCGGAAACTGCTCGGTGATCGAGCTTTCGCCGCGCTTGAGACGTTCTGCCGTGCGGGCAGGCAGGATGTTGAGAAGAAGCCGGTCGTTTTCCTTGAGCTGGGCGCGGATCGCCTCCTCTCGC